>ERZ1090862.1540-NODE-1543-length-10082-cov-5.230378_pt1 | contig 10082 bp, 12 predicted proteins | sample MGYA00478481_ERZ1090862 | MGnify/ENA primary metagenome ERZ1090862 (study PRJEB33644, sample SAMEA5815745) | chicken gut metagenome | biome: Chicken; feature: Gastrointestinal Tract; material: Caecum | place: Ireland | collected 2019-01-01 | study: A study of... | reverse complement strand
GAACTTTAAATCAGCCATATGTCCTCCGCAGTTTTCCTTACAATTATATATCGCGTGCAAAGTTATGTCAAGTATTTTTACTTGACAAATAAAAATATGTTGCGAACTGTACCGTGCTATTCTTTTTGTCAAGAAGGTTAGAAGCCTTCTTGGCAATTTTTTTGCATTTGCGGGGAAAGAAAATGTACGAACAAACAGTCATAAACTTAATAAACGCCACAAGTGCAAAATCAACTTGTAAAAATTGCGCAGGGAAAAGAACGCCGTAAAGCGTTTTACTTTCTCTGCGCTTTTTTATGCCGTGAGTTGCGGCATTATAGCAACTCCCTCTCTGGGAACGTATGGGCGCATGTTCTGTATGAATATGGTGAGTTCAATTCTCGCCGTTCCCTTTCAGTTCAATGCAAAGCCGTATAGGCATTGTAAATATTTTAATGGCGTATAGCCGAAGGAGTTTCAAATTATGGCACAGGTAGAATTATTCAAAAAGACAGGTGTTTACACCAACAGAGACGGCGAAGAAAAGAATTACACGAATTTCTATGTCCGTTGCGGCGACATGAACGTTCCCGTTCAGGTAAGTTATTTCGAAGGCGAGGACGGCAAAGATCCGCAGTACAACGCCCGCAGGGCGGTAATGAGTGCGTTTGCCGATACTTTGCCCGAAAAACCTAAAACCGAAGAAAACGCAAAAAAAAACTGAAAGTTGACAAGAAGTCTGCGTTGCAGTCGTTTGATGACGACGGAGATATACCGTTTTAAGGCAGGTGTACGCAATGTTTATAACTCTTGAGACCGAACGCGGTGAAAAAGTCTTTATCAATTCGAACAGCATTATTTTTTGTTGTTCCGGCAAAAAGGATAAGGCTTGTGTAGTTCTTGAAAACGATTTAACTTTTACGTTAAATTGCAGTTATGAAGAGTTGCAGGATAAATTAAAGGCCGCAGACGGCATTTAAATCTAATAGAATTTAAAAATACGTGTAAAACGTGTAAAAGGTGTAAAAAGTGCAAAATTCCGAACATATAAAAAGCGGCTTAAAGCCGCATAAAACCTTAACTTTTCCATAGATACCTCTTATATAATACACGCCCCCTTCGGGCTTGTCAAGGGGGCGTGTAAAAACGTGTAAAACGTGTAAAAGATAAGTCTTAACGCATAAAAGTGTGTAACGGTTTTACGGGACGTAAATTGAGAGGTTAAATATGAATTTACGACAGGTTGAGATCGTTATCTATCAAGAGTATTTGAAGGTCGATATTCAGGAAACATGCAAGAAGTATTCAACAATTAAGAAGTGGGCTTACATATTGCACGACAAGGACGATACGCGCCCGCATTACCATATTATGCTGCACTTCGGCGGCGCTAGTGTGTCCACGGCGCAGATAGCAAAGTGGTTTAATCTTGCATATACCGCCGAGGACGGAAGCGAGCACAGCGGTGAGCAGTTCTGCGAAAAAATAAAAGGACGCTGGACGGACGGTCTTAAATACCTTACACATAGTAACGATACACAAAAAAATAAGCATCAGTATTCGACGAAGGAAGTAATATCAAACTTCGATTTTGAAACAGAGATAGCGAGTGCGGAGATAATCGGCGATTTTGAGCATTACAGTTATGCGGAAATGCTCAAGTATGTCAATACATTGCCGGTTAGCGAGAAGGCATCTGTCTTTACAAAACTTCGTAAACTGTGGGAATTGCAATGTCAGGTATTAAGTCTGCAGACCGACAGAAGTATAGAAGTAATGTTTATAACGGGCAAGGCAGGCGCGGGTAAAACTTATCAGGCTAAGAGGCTTTTAGATAATCTCGGTTATGATTACTGTATCTCATCTTCAAGCAATGACCCCTTTCAGGATTAAGCGGGGCAAAACGCCATAATTTTCGACGACTTGCGCGATACCCATTTTGAACGTTTGGAAGATTTGCTGAAGATATTAGATAACAATACTTCAAGTAGTGTGCGTAGCCGTTTTTCAAATAAAGTATTCAACGGCAAAATGATAGTGATTACCTCTTCCGTTCCCCTTGCATATCGGTACAAGCAATATCGCTATAACAACGTGGACAGTCTGGAGCAACTTTATCGCAGAATATCTTGCTATGTTGTCGTAACAGATAAAGAGATTACCATATATAACGGTGTTGATAATTACGGCAAGCCATTGGGGTTAGGGCAGATTTTTAAGAACGATTTAGCTGATAAAAAGTTAAAACAGAAACCTAAAACAGATTACGGTGAACTGTTTGGCAAGTTTTGCGAATCTGCTGAAATTCCGAATGGAGTTTTCTCCTCGAGTACTGAACAGCTTAGAATAAAAAATTAACGGAGGAAAATAAGATGGCGAGAGGTGAAAACCCTGCAAAGCGTTCGCGGCGCTATGCAAAGGAACTTAAAGCCAAGCGTAATTCGTTTACCGGCAGGCCGCTTAAAGCTGCGCAGGCAGGTTTCCGCATGGGCGTTCTGAATGAACGCGAATGGTCGAAAAACATTTACAAGTATAAGCGTAAAAAAAATGATAAATAAGCATGCTTTAAGAATTGACGATAATCGTTTTCGTTACATGAAAGTAATGCGGGAAGATTTTCCGAAAGATTTTATAAGCGATGCCGAATGGGACTATATTGAGGCAATGTCCCATTGGCCTGAAAAATAACCGCCCGCGAAAAGCGGACGGTTAAGTAAGTAGTCTATCCCTTCGGCGGGAGCCGATAAAACTTTCAGGGGGTAATACTTGTGGTTGCCACTATTGCGCAACTGTCTTGTTCAAGACCTTTGAAAGAGTAATTAAATTATACTTTGTGAGGCTTTGAAATGTCAAGGAAATTCCGCTCTAAAAATAAAGACCTCATAAAATTGAAAGTCGTTACCGCTGACCAAGTTTGGACGAAGAACAAATCGGGCAAACGCCAGTTGCGGCGCGACATTGAAATTTATGGTCGAGTAGATAAAGGCACGAGTGCATTTGTTACTTCAACAAATTTATCGGGTGGTAATCATAGAATCGTTGACGATACCTGTAACCTCACAAAGGCAGTGAAGAATGACCTTGTAAGGGTCTTAAAAACAAATAATCGCCGTGTTGCGTATCTGGTACGCACGGACGATGATTCAAAAAAATAACGGGAGACATTTAACAATGGCAAGATATTCATTAAAGAAACATGCAGCAGCAGATACGATTAAGTGGGTAATCATATTCCTGCTTATGATAGGTGTAATCGGCGCGGTTGTAACACTGTTTGTCATGCTCGACAGGCAGACGACGGTGACGGAAATCGGGGCGGAACAGTACATAGTCGGCGGTCTGGACGCTGAGGGCGCGGCGGACGATATTGATACCTCGATTGTAACACGCGGCACATTTACGACCGACGGCCTCAAAGTCGAATTGACCGACGAAGCGACGGTTACATACGAACTTTACTTTTATGATAGCGAAGGTGAGTTCATATCTTCTACCGGTGCGCTTTCAGCCGACTTTGACAGTGGCGACATTCCCGAGGGTGCCGAAAGCGCAAAATGCGTAATAACCCCCGTGGATGACGAGGACGGCACAGTAAGTCTTACCGAAGTGCTCGGCTATGCGGAGCAGGTAATCATAACGGTAAACAGATAAGTAGATAAGCCGCTCATCTGAACATGAGCGGCTTATTTTGCAGAGGTGTGCTATGAAAAAGAAGAAGCAAACTCAAACCCAGGAAATCAAAATAAATCTTAAGCCTAAGCGTAGCATATGGAAAACAATTAAGACCATATGCATTATTGTTGTGGCTATTGTTTTATTTTCTTTTTTACTTGGTATGTTTAGTAATTGTTCGAGTTGTTCGGGCTGTAACAGCGGCATATTCAGTGGCTGCAATAACAATGATAATCCCGACGATGACGGAGATCCTGACGACGAACCGCCCGAAGACCCTGACGATTATGAAGATACCGATGATCCCCCGACGGCATATGTCGTAACGTTTTATATAACAGATGACGATAGTTTTCAGTGTTATGTGGGGCCTGGGGAAGCTTTAGGCGAAGATATGCCGCAGGATCCTGTCCGTGAAGGCTATGAGTTTCAGGGGTGGTATGTTGGTGGTACACTATTTACTGCGCAAACGATTGTAAATTCAAATACAGATGTCTTCGCTCGTTGGGAAAATACAGAACTTTGTGACCATGAATATCGGTTGATGACTGATGTTTCTGTTTATCAGGACGAATATGGCCATTCTATAAGTACATATCAGTGCGTGAAATGTGATGAGGAATACGAACACATATCGCATATATGGTCGTTTGACGAAACGCAGTTGCAGCCTGAAACGGACGGTTACGGGCATGTGCTTGAGCCTTATATCTGTACTCTTTGCAATGCCGAAACTACCGTTATCGTTCATATATATGAAAATCACATATGCACGCTCTGCGATGATATAGAGTGCGAGCACAATTTTGTTGACGGCGTATGTATTAACTGCGGCGTATTTGAACAGCAATTTATAAAACCGGGCACAGAACCCGAAGAACCCTGCGACGAGCATGTAGACGAGAATGACGACGGCAAATGCGATGTATGCGGTGAGGACATGCCCGAGCCCGAGCCTGAACCCGAACCTGAACCCGAGCCCGAAGAGCCGTGTGTTGAGCATATTGACGAGAATTCGGATGGTAAGTGTGATGTTTGCGGCGAAAATATGCCTGAACCTGAGATATACACGGTCACCGTAGTGAACGGCACCATTCAGGGGCAGAGCGGCACCACCATTGAAGTCGAGGAAGGCACCTCGGTCACGGTCGTTGAGAACGTGCCCGAAGGCATGATATTCACAGGTTGGCATGACGGCACAGTCGTTGTATCGTCCAGCGCAAACTATACGTTTGAAGTGACTACAAATATAACCCTCACGGCGCAGTACACCGAGCCTGAACCTGAGATTTATACCGTCACTGTAGTGAACGGCACAATTGAGGGTTATAGCGATACGACAATTGAGGTTGAAGAGGGAACTGCAATAACGGTTGTAGCAGATGAAATAGAATATATGACTTTTGCCGATTGGTTTGACGGTAAAATCGTTGTTTCTGATGAACCGAGTTATACATTTGAAGTTACCGCGAACATAACTCTTACTGCTCGGTATGATGAAGTACCTCTGTGCACCGTAGGTGAGCATGACGACAATGACTATGACGGTATATGTGATATATGTGGTTGGGTCGTTCAGGATCCTGCTGAGGGTGTTAGCACGTCAGGTTACGCTCAGGACATTGTCGCTTTAGATGAATTCCTCGGTTATTATGGCGGCGACATAGACGATATCAGGAATCCTGACGGTTATGCTCATCCCGAGTTGTATTCTGTTTGGTACAATGAAACGTATTCCCCTTCTACTATCGCTAAAGATTATAAAGTCATATTCATGTTTGACCCCGGAGTACTCAATATGTTTGAGCATGGCGGTATTTGCAGTGAAGACGATTGTGGAATGACTGTTGCCGGCGTTGAGTATGATACCGAATATTACGAGGGCGCCCGCGGTTTTTCTAAGTATAACTTCAGGTTTTCCATGCCTTCTCCGATTGAGTTTCCTGAATATGCTGAAGAGTATTACGGTTTTTCCGACGTAGTTTTTACCGCATATAAGGGCGGCAGCGTTACGGGTACATATGAAATCGAAGGCGTTGAGTTTTATAGTCAAACGGTTTCGGGTTCGTTTGAGTTATCGTCTGATTTCTGGTCGAATCGCGACGCTTATGTCGTCGTCCGCATTTATATGGGTGTTTACGATATAGCAAATTATGTAAGCGGCGCTGAACAGGTATATTTGCGTGGCCCTGTTGATGACGGAGATTATGTTCTTTGTGTTACGGTTCCGCCTGAATATACCGTAGATAATTTAGATTGGGTTACCGAAATAACAGAACAACGTACACATATTTTGGGTAATCAGGCATATGTATTTTTCTCTCCTGACGGTTTTGCTGAATTTTTTGCTAAACTCGAACAAGAAGGCGACTTCCGTATTGGAACCGAACATTTTATTGACTGGTCTGAATTTGACAGCGGCCCGTATGATATTAACATTGCGGTCTACGACCACGGTACGGTTACATATGACTTTGGGGAAATAGGTATCAGGTATTCATGTACTTATGATGAAAGTACTAATGCCGTGACTGTTTCATTCCTTAATCGCTCTGATGGAATACATCTTGAAGACATAATACTTACCTATAACGGCCTGGACGATAGAGAAATCGAAGTGCTCGATTATACCGATTATTCAAGCCCCGGCTATGGTGAATTCCTTTCGGTGACTTTCCGCTTAATGCGTTTTTACGAAAACTATTCTCATTTTGCAGTGTATCTTGTAGTTTCCGATTAAAAACCGAAATTCATGAGGTGAAAAATGAAGTCAAAAACAAGAGCAAATAAGCCCTCTGTAATAGTCCGCTCAAAGAACTATGCAAAGGCAATTCAGGAAGCATATGACTATGGCTATCGCGATGGGTATGCCGCCCATGATAACCTGCCGAACGTGCGCGGGGCAAAGATGGCGGCAAAGTACGGTTACGGCCGCGGGCTTAGCGCCCACAGCCGGGTAAACAAGTATCAGGCGAAGGCAAAGAGATAAGTAACAGTTTAATGCCGAACGGGGCGGAAAAGCCCCTTTCGGCATTATAACAAATTGAGGTTAAAACATGAACGATAAAGATTATAAGCGCGGCGTAGCGTGGGGCAAAAAGATATTCCGCGAACAGGTAAAGGCTTTCGGCGAGACGGGCATATATATGGCAGACAAAGCCGCCACTACCTGCGGTAAGTATGCCGAAGGCCGCACGCGCAAAACAAAAACCGGTAAAGTTATAAATAGTTCTATGCGCAATTTTTATAAGGGCGCGCGTGCGGGAATGCAGGCGGCTTACCGCGATTTGCGAAAAAAGTAATTGTGTTGTAAAAAAGTCAAATAAATTTTTTGGTGGTATACACATTTGAATACAGTTTTAAGAGTTCTTATATATATAGCCGTTGCGGTGGCGGTGTTTGTATTGTGCCGACTTTTATACAAGTTTATAAAATGGCTTGGCACAAAGAATATACGCATACCGCAAACGGCTGTGCAAATATTTAAACTGATACTTTTTATTGCCGTTTTAATAGTGGCGGGTTATTTCATTTATACGGGTTTTCAGATATGAAAAAGGTCGATTACAGACATATAATTTGCGCAGTCATAACATTGGCGTTTTTAGCCGTAGGCATATTCAGATTTTTTGACTGTATAGGCAGGCTTGCAGAGAGCGGCCGCGACCTCGGGCTTTCGGTTGCGTACTATTTTTGTGAGATTTTCAGAATACCGCACAATATAGCCCCGACAGTAAACAACTACCCTGATTATTCGCTTATAGATAATCCGTTCGGCAGCTTTGCTCCGAATGTTTCTATTCCTGAAAGTTGGGAAGGCTTCAAATTAAAATGGAATGAATATTGGCAGGTGTTTGCGACTGGGGAAAATTTGGACGATTATTTTATTTTTCTCAATGATTTTTTATATTCATTATGCATTGTCATTCTCGTTGCTTTGCCTCTCGTTTTTATTCTTATTTTTGTACTGCGTAAAATTTTGCAGCGTGAAAATAATGATTATGACGAAGATACAAAGCCTCTTAAGATATTCAAGCGCATAAGCGAATGTACATACCACCCTGCAAAGGCATGGCTTATCTCGTTTTTCTGCTTTGTGCGGGCGCATAAAGTTTATTGGGTAACATGGCTGTGCCTTTGGGGGCTGTACTTCAATATATTTACAATACTTCTCGAATTTATAGCGTTTTACCTGTATTTTGCAGTGTCGTTCGATTTTTTGAATATATACAGGCAGGTATATAAGCTGATATGCGATTTATGGGTACCGTTCAACTTTCTGCCGCTCTGGGCGTGGACGATTTCAGCGTTAATTTTGGTAAATATATGGCGGCGCAAAATAGGCTATGTCCGGCTTCGCCATAACGAAATGAAAAACCGTGGTTTTATAAATGCCCGCCCGATAGTTTTCATGACATGCGGCACTATGGGTAAAAAGAAAACTACAATGATAAGCGACATGGCGCTTTCCATGGAAGTAATGCTCAAAGACAAGGCCTTTGAAAAGCTCCTCGAAGAGGATCTCAAATTCCCGTACTTCCCGTGGATCAATCTTGAAATGGCTTTGCGGCGTGCAATGGAGTTTCACCAAGTTTATAATCTTGCCACGGTAAAAGCGTATATGCGCAAAAAACACGTGCGTTTTGTAAAAACGCCATGCCGGGAAAAAATTTTTGGTTACGATTACGAGCGATACGGCACTTCCTATAACGATAAGCAGAAGATTACAGACATATGGGTAGTGCTCGAAACCTATGCACAGTTATATTTTATTTACGTTGTACAGTCGTCGCTTATAATCTCAAATTATTCTGTGCGCACAGATACGCTTATATCTGACCTCGGAAATTTTCCGTTATGGAACACTGACTTTTTTGAGCGCGACAGCAGGCTTATAGACAGCTTTTCGCGCCATGCGCATATCATAGATTTCGACGCGCTCCGCCTCGGCAAAAAGGTTATAGAAAATAACCCGCTTGCCGACAGCTTCGAGTTTGGCGTTATTCTTATAACCGAAGTCGGTAAAGAGCGCAAAAATACGCTTGAACTGCGGGAGATAAAAGCGACTGCCAAGGAAGGCAATCAAAAGAACGACGGGTTCAACGACTGGCTTAAAATGATAAGGCACTCCGCGACTGTTGCGAACTACCCGTTTGTAAAGGTAATAACGGACGAACAGCGCCCCGAAAGTTGGGGCGCCGATGCGCGCGATTTGTGCGAGATAGTTCACATAAAAGAGAGCGGCGAACCGCGCCTTGCAATGCCGTTCTTCTTCATAGCCGAGCTGCTGTATTCGTTTATCTTCGGGCGGTTTGTAAACGCATATTACAAGTACCGCCATTTGCGCGGCGATAACACGCTTTCAATGTACATTCTGAAGACATTGGCAGCGAAGATACAGCACTATTACACCGGCATTTACAATACGTTCGGTTACTGTACGCTTACTGTTCAAGTGGAGAGCGGCACGCAGGACGGTGAGATCACGGCGCATAAGTACTATCTTGCAAATAAAAAGATTTACGCAAAGCGTTTTTCAACCGATTGCTTTTCCGATTTCTTCACTGAAAAGGCGTTGCGTTCGCCCGTGGGTATTGACGATTTGCGCGAATATGCGACCGAGAAGGCCACCGTCGGCGAACTGCAACGGCAGAACAGTTATTTCGTGCGCGATATGATACGCGATTTCAAAACGGAGGAATAATTTATGGCTAAATTTGTAGGTAGAATTTTTAGAATACCTGACAGGTATCTGAAAAATATAAGAGGAAACGGCGCGCATTATGTGCATGTTACATGGTATAATCCTAAAAGTCATAAATTTCGTTGTAAAGTGATAACTTCGCTCGAAGAGATAGGCAACGTTCCGAAATCTGAACGCGGTAGGCATAAAGGCAAAACTTATGCCGTATATGACGACAATCACTTGGCATTTTTTAAGTATAGCAAATATTCAGATTTGCGGAACGGTGATATTCAACCTATACCCGTAAATAAAACGAAAGGTTTTAAGGTGTGGTCGGGGTATCAGGGAACAACGGAAATGACTTTAAGCGAAATGCGTAAAGGCAAAAGGACAAATTTACATATAGAAAAATGAAATTGACCTCGGAAGGAAGCTTCCGAGGTCTTTTGGTTGGTGATTGATTATACCTTTAATCTGCGCAATTTTATATGTGCTGCTACACGTTTGATTACTTACAACGTATAAGTTTCCCAACACTCATTTATATTATATGCAATCGGGTTTGTTTTGTCAAGCCTGATTTTTAAGTAGAAAATCGAATTTCTACTCTATCGGCCGAAAAGTAGAGGCACATGCCTCTACTTTCACATGTAATGGTCTACGTGTCTGTCCCGCCAGTTTTCTTTGCGACATTTATCGCAGTAAACCGATTTATCTTTGCCGTAGCTCCAGCCGAGGGAGCGCA
>ERZ1090862.1539-NODE-1542-length-10083-cov-4.995014_pt1 | contig 10083 bp, 10 predicted proteins | sample MGYA00478481_ERZ1090862 | MGnify/ENA primary metagenome ERZ1090862 (study PRJEB33644, sample SAMEA5815745) | chicken gut metagenome | biome: Chicken; feature: Gastrointestinal Tract; material: Caecum | place: Ireland | collected 2019-01-01 | study: A study of... | reverse complement strand
GCGCAGGGACGGCGGAAAGACCGACGACTGCGGGCAGTCGGGAGGTGTTACAGCCAGACCTATGAGAGTGCAACAACAGCGAGATGAAGCGAAGCGAAATCGAGCTGTTGGCGCGAGGAGCGGATCGTGAGGGCAGAAAGACGAGCGCAGGGACGGCGGAAAGACCGACGACTGCGGGCAGTCGGGAGGTGTTACAGCCAGACCTATGAGAGTGCAACAACAGCGAGATGAAGCGAAGCGAAATCGAGCTGTTGGCGCGAGGAGCGGATCGTGAGGGCAGAAAGACGAGCGCAGGGACGGCGGAAAGACCGACGACTGCGGGCAGTCGGGAGGTGTTACAGCCGGACCTATGAGAGTGCAACAACAGCGAGATGAAGCGGAGCGAAATCGAGCTGCCGGCGCGAGGAGCGGACGAAAGGAGAAAGTAAAGATGGCAACACTTGAAGAACTGAGAGCTCAGCTGGATGAGATCGATGATCAGATAGCCGGCCTGTACCAGAGAAGAATGGATGTCTGTGAACAGGTTGGAGAATATAAAGTACGAGCGGGAAGAAAAGTATATGACAGCCAGAGGGAAAAAGCAAAGCTGGCTGATGTGGCTTCGAAAGTCACCGGTGAATTTAACAAGAAAGGAATTCAGGAAGTTTATGAACAGCTCATGTCCATGAGCCGCAAGCTGCAGTACCGGCAGCTTGTAGAGGCGGGAGCTCTCGGAAGACTTCCTTTTATCCGGGTAGACTCTCTTGATGCGGAGAATGCAAGAGTTGTCTTCCAGGGAACGGAAGGGGCTTACAGCCAGGCCGCCATGGAACAGTATTTCGGGAAGGATGTAAACAGTTTTCATGTCAGAACATTCCGGGAGGCCATGGAGGCGATCGAGGAGGGATCTGCGGATTACGCGGTGCTCCCGATCGAGAATTCCACTGCGGGACCGGTCAATGAAATGTATGATCTCCTCGACGAGTTTGAGAATTTTATCGTGGCAGAGACAATCCTGCCTATTGTACATACACTGGCAGGACTTCCGGGAGCATCGCTCAGCGATATCAGAACCGTGTATTCCAAGACAGAAGCCCTGATGCAGACAAGCCGGTTTCTGGATGACCACTCCAACTGGCAGAAGATCAGCGTGGTGAACACAGCGATCGCGGCGAAAAAAGTGCTGGAGGATCAGGATATGACTCAGGCGGCGGTGTGCAGCGCCTATGCGGCAAAAGTTCACGGTCTCTCTGTGCTGGTGGACAAGATAAACGATGAACCGGATAATTCTACAAGGTTTATTGTTGTCACAAACCAGAAGATTTTCCTGAAAAATGCCTCGAAGATCAGTATCCGGTTCGAAGTGCCGCATACCAGCGGTTCTCTTTACGGGATTCTGTCTCACTTTATATACAATGATCTGAATATGACAAAGATCGAGTCACGGCCGGTAGAAGGAAAGAACTGGGAATACTGCTTCTTTGTAGATTTTGAGGGAAATCTTGAAGAGCCCGCGGTAAAGAATGCAATACGGGGGCTGCGTGAAGAGGCGAGAAATCTGAAGATTCTCGGGAATTATTAGATTATGGAAAAGAGGATAAGCAATGCGTACAAATGAACTGATGCTGTATAAAAATATGGATTACGGGGAGATCCTGAAAGACATGACCTTTCTGATCGAGAATTCAGAAAGTGAATATTATAATAAAGAAGATCTCCGCGGCCTGCTTTTCGAGTGTGTCAATTCACTTCTGGAACTGTCTGTCAGCCATGGCTTTGAAGGAAATCTGTGGCATACATATCTGACGTTTCTTCTTGCAAGTGATGAGAACGCCTACAGTACATCATGCGAGATCGTAGGAGAGGTGGACGGAAGCATCAACCAGATAGCGCTTCACGATTTTACGATTTTCAAGGAAATGTTCGACTATGATTTTTCAAAGCTCGAGAGAGACCTGGATGCAGAATGTCTACAGATCCTTATGAATTATAAAAATGTAACCGGAGGAGGAAAAGTGTTCAACCGCCGCATCCGTGACCGGATCTGTGATCTGAGCCGCAGTCTCGGAGAGTCAGCGGATGTGGATGAATTCAAGAGCAAGATCACACAGTTCTATAAAGAATTCGGCGTGGGAAAACTGGGACTTCATAAAGCATTCCGGGTAGAGCACCCGGAGCACGGAGACGTGCAGATCGTGCCGATCACCAATATCGCTCATGTTCATCTGGACGATCTTGTCGGATATGAGATTGCAAAGAAAAAACTGATCGATAATACAAAGGCTTTTGTTGAAGGAAAAAAGGCGAACAACTGTCTCCTTTTTGGAGATGCGGGCACCGGAAAATCTTCTTCTATAAAGGCAATCCTTAACCAGTATTATGATCAGGGGCTCAGGATGATAGAAGTGTACAAGCATCAGTTCAAGGACCTGAATGATGTGATCGCACAGATCAAGAACAGAAATTACAAGTTTATCATCTATATGGATGATCTTTCATTTGAAGAATTTGAGATCGAGTATAAATATCTTAAGGCGGTCATAGAGGGAGGGCTGGAGAAAAAGCCCGAGAATGTTCTGATTTACGCCACATCCAACCGGCGGCATCTGATCCGGGAGACTTTTAGGGACAAAGCTGACCGGGATGAGGAGCTCCATACGAATGATACAGTTCAGGAAAAACTGTCCCTGGTGGCAAGATTCGGAGTTACGATTTATTTCGGCTCACCGAACAAGAAGGAGTTTCAGGAGATTGTACGCGTTCTTGCAGAGAAAAATGACATACACATGCCGGAAGAAAAGCTTCTTCTTGAGGCAAATAAATGGGAGCTTTCTCATGGAGGACTTTCGGGACGTACGGCACAGCAGTTTATCGATTATCTGGCAGGGCAGGAGTGAATATGAAGTGTTACAGAAGAAGGATGATCCCGATACTGGTTCTTTCTGCGGCCCTTCCGTCTTTTCTGTCCGGCTGCAGTCAAAGAGTCACACCGGAAAAAATCTTCAGCGAGGCGTCCGGAAGGATGCAGGAAGTTACCTCTTCCTCCAACCGGGTAGAGCTTGCGATCCAGCTTGAAGATATTCTGGATCTCCGTGAGGTAAATATGAAAATGGAGATGGAGAACACGACAGATCCGCCGGCAGGACATGCAAAGGGAACGGCTGAAGTTAATATTGAGGACGCTGAGGTATCAGGCGAGATGGAAATCTATCAGGTTATGGAGGATGGCGAATATGTGACCTACAGCAGTCTGGACGGTGAATGGGAAAGGGATGTTACAGAACCTGATTCAGAAAACCATATCGGTATGGACGGAAATATTTTCGCACAGGAACGGGAAGTGCTGGAACAATTCCGCCTCGCAGATGAGCCTGTCACCGTAGAGGGAAAAGACTGCTATCAGATGTACGGCGATGTAAAAGGGGAGGATCTTATGGGACTGCTTGGCAGGGATATGATCAATGCCTTCGGCCTGGTTGACCTTCCGAGCGAGGAGGCGGTAAAGGAACTGGAAGTTCCGGTCATCTTTGATATTTATATAGATGAAATGCTCCCCGCAAGGATCATCGTTGATATGAGCGGAGTACTCAATGAACTTTATGATTCCTACGGGGAGACGACAAAGGTAAATCTGTATTCCATAGAACTTGTATTTACAGATTATGATCAGACAGAAAAGATTACGGTTCCGCAGGAAGTAAGAGACGCCTGCTGAATCTGTCCCGCCTACACTTCCTGTATCCCGGAGATATCACTGTCGATTACCAGGGAGTAATTCGTATAATATACGACAAATCCGGGTCTGGCTCCCTTCGGTTTTTTGACATGTTTCTTTTCCACATAGTCAATCTCGACCTTTTCTCCTCCTCTCATGCTTGAATAATAGGCGGCGAGACGGCCGGCTTCTTCGAAAGTAGAATCCGGAAGCTCGTCGCCGTTCGTTTTTACAATGACATGTGATCCCGGAGCCTGTTTCGCGTGGAACCACCAGTCGTTCCCCACGGCAAAATTAAAGGTCAGCTCGTCGTTCTGAAGATTATTTTTTCCCACATACATATGATATCCGTCGCTGGAAATGTAGTGGAGCGGCGTGTTTTTGATTTTTGCCTTTTTACGGGTGAGTTTTCTTTTAATGTAACCGGCATTTACCAGCTCTTCTTTTATGCCGGCAAGGTCATCCTCTGTACGGGCGATATCCAGAGCGGTCTGTACGGATTCGAGATAGACAATGTCATCTTTTGTCTCCTGAGAAAGTTCGGAGAGGGCTTCAAAAGTCCGTTTCTGTTTGTTATATCTGCTGAAATAGCGCTGCGCATTCTCGCGGGGAGACTTTGTGGGATCCAGAGGAATGGAGACCATCTCGTTGGTGTAATAATTGAGCGCCTCAAGCTTTTTTGCGCCGTCCTCCAGATTGTAGCCGTAGGTGTTGATCAATTCCCCGTAGACCTTGAATTTATCCCGGTTTTCCGTATCCTTGAGCTGACGGAGCTGAAGATCATACTTTTTGCGGTTCCGCTCCAGGGCTGTCTGTACAATATGCCTTAAATCCGCAGACTTCTGGCGGATGCGTGTGATCCGGCTTCGGGTAGAATAGAAGGTTTCAAGCACTTCTGAGACAGAGCGGTATTCTTTCCTTGTATATTTCGAAAAATGAGTCAGAGGCAGAGAAGAAAACTCTTTCGGCTCATCCCCGTCAAAGTATATGGCGGGGGAAAAACGCTGTTCCTTTACCGCAGAAAGATAGATGTTAAACTGGGTATAAAGATGGAACAGGATATCTGCGGAATATTCTTTCGCGGGAAGGGAAGAATCAAGGCCTGAAAGAAAACAGATCTCTTCCGCGGTCACGGGGCTGATCCCGGTAAAACTTGTATAGAGCGCCTTCGCAAGGGCAGCAGGTTTTCCGGTCAGAATATCAGAAAAATCCTCCGGGGATACAGTCAGCGGATCCGCCTTATGCATGGTGTCAGGGATGAAATATTCCCGCCCGGGCAGGACCTCGCGGACAGAACTCATCTGCGCGGGCACATGCTTGATGCTGTCTATGATTTTTCCGTCTTCCGTACAGAAGATGATATTGCTGTGCTTTCCCATAATCTCAACGATCAGATCTTTACGGCAGAGATCGCCCAGTTCATCCAGATGCTCGATGGTAAAGTGGATGATTCTCTCAAGCTTCGGCTGCCAGATATTCACAATACGTCCGCCTCCGATGTGCTTCCTTAAGAGCATGCAGAAGTTTGGAGCTGTGATAGGGCTCGGCTTATTTGTCCCTGTGAGATAGATCAGGGGCAGGGAAGCATCTGCTGAGATGGAGAGCCTTTTCTGTCCCGAGGGTGTCTTTATCGTGAGAAGAAGCTCGTCAGTTTCCGGCTGGGCGATCTTGGCGATTCTTCCGTCTTTGAGTTCTTCATTTAATTCGTGAACAAGATCTGCCACGACAATTCCGTCAAATGCCATTTCAATTCCTCATTTCTATAATTATCCGGGGCGCAGAGCCCCGGAGATTCTGCCGGTTCAAAATACGGCGTGAATATTATAGCATGATTCAGGTCACGGAAAAAGACCTGTTTCACAAAATGGTTGACCCTCTGTAGCAGAAAGAGGTATAATGAACTTTACAGTCTGGCGTTATTGCCTGAACTGCAATATACATAACAGAGGATGAAACAATATGATAAAAAGCATGACCGGTTTTGGCAGATGTGAGGTCCAGAGAGAGGCAAGAAAATTCACGGTAGAGCTCAAAGGTGTTAATCACCGCTATCTTGATATCAATATCCGGATGCCGAAGAAACTGAATTTCTTTGAGACTGCGATCCGGACCCTTCTGAAGTCTTACGTTACGAGGGGAAAGGTGGATATTTTTATCACATACGAGGATTCCACGCAGAATCAGATGGCCGTGAAGTACAATTCGTCGATTGCCGCTGAGTATCTGAAATATCTTCGCCAGATGGCGGAGGAGTTCGGGCTCGAGGATGATATAAGGGTGTCCACCCTCTCCCGTTATCCCGAAGTGTTTACCATGGAAGAGCAGACAGAGGATGAAGAGGAACTGTGGAACGGCCTTAAGGAAGCTCTGGAAGGAGCATTTTCTCATTTCGTCGAGACGAGAACAGCCGAGGGGGAAAATCTGAAGAAAGATATCCTGGATAAACTTTCGAATCTGGAAGTGCTCATCGGGTATATTGAGGAGCGCTCACCGCAGATTATACAGGAGTACAGGACAAAGCTTGAGGAAAAGGTCCATGAACTTCTGGAGGATACACAGATCGAGGACAGCAGGATTGCGGCGGAGGTAATCCTGTTTGCAGACAAGATCTGTACGGATGAGGAAGTTGTAAGGCTGAAAAGCCATATCCGTCATATGAGATCCACTCTTGAAGAAGAGGAAGGCATCGGAAGAAAGCTGGATTTCATTGCCCAGGAGATGAACCGGGAGGCAAATACGATACTGTCCAAGGCGAATGATCTGGAAGTGTCGAACCATGCAATCAGCCTGAAGACTGAGATAGAGAAAATCAGAGAGCAGATACAGAACATAGAATAATATTCACGGGACAGGGGATGAGAGATATGGAAAGAAAAGGAATATTAATTGTTGTGTCCGGTTTTTCCGGATCAGGCAAGGGAACGCTTATGAAAGAACTGCTCGCGAGATACCCGGATACTTATGCGCTTTCCATTTCAGCGACTACAAGAAGCCCGCGAAGCGGAGAGCAGGAAGGCAGAGAATATTTTTTCAAAACCAGGGAGGAATTTGAAAAAATGATTGCCAAAGGCGAATTGATAGAGTATGCTAGGTATGTGGAAAATTACTACGGAACTCCCAGGGAATATGTTGAGTCAAAGCTCGCGGAAGGAAAGGATGTCATACTTGAGATCGAGATCCAGGGAGCACTCAAGGTCAGGGAGGCATTTCCGGATACCCTGCTTCTGTTCGTGACGCCGCCGACTGCGGAAGAACTGAGGTCCCGGCTTGTCGGAAGAGGGACTGAGACAATGGATGTGATCCGTTCCAGAATGAGACGTGCCTGTGAGGAGGCAGAGGGAATGGACAGGTATGATTACCTGATCATCAATGACAACCTCGAACAGTGCGTTATGCGGATGCATGCGATCATTCAGGGAGAGCACGACAGAATTTCCAGAAACAGGGAATTTATGGAACAGATAAGGGCAGAGCTTGTAAGTATGAAAGGAGAAGATTGAGTATGCTGCACCCATCTTATACAGATCTGATGAAAGTGGTTAATAAAGACGTCGAGGAGGGAGATTCCAAGATTGTCAACAGCCGTTATTCCATCGTTATGGCAACTTCAAAGAGAGCAAGACAGCTGATCGCCGGGGAACTTCCTCTGGTGGAGACAAAGGAAGGCGAGAAACCGCTTTCTATCGCTATCGATGAACTGAACAGAGGAAAGTTGAAAATTCTGGCAGAGAATACAACAGAAGAAGAGGAATAAGACAAGTCAGGCTGGGCAGATGCACATGTGGTATCTGCCTTTTTACTGATAAAGAAACATTTGACTGGAGGTTGCATATGAAGATACTGTTTATCTCTCTGGGATGTGACAAAAACCTGGTGGATACAGAAGTGATGCTGGGACTGCTCGCGTCAAGGGGATACGAGATGACAGATGATGAGAATGAAGCGGACATCATAGTGATTAACACATGCTGTTTCATTCATGACGCGAAAGAGGAAAGCATCCAGAACATACTTGAGATGGCAGAGTACAGAAAAACCGGGAAGGTCAAAGCGCTGATTGTAACGGGATGCCTGGCGGAACGCTATCGCCAGGAAATTATGGATGAGATTCCCGAGGTGGATGAAGTGCTCGGCACAACAGCTTATGACAGGATTCTGGATGCTGTGGATGAGGCGCTCGCGGGAAGGCATTCTGTCATGCTCTCGGATATTGACGCACTTCCTCTTCCGGATACAAGGAGACTTGTGACAACAGGAGGACATTTTGCCTACCTTAAGATCGCGGAGGGGTGCGACAAGCACTGTACCTACTGTATTATCCCGAAAATCAGAGGGAATTACAGAAGCGTACCCATGGAACGTCTGATAAAAGAGGCGGAATATCTTGCAGAGCAGGGAGTAAAGGAACTGATACTTGTTGCCCAGGAGACAACGCTTTACGGGAAAGATCTCTACGGGGAGAAATCTCTGCACAGGCTGATCAGAGAGCTGTGCAGAATAAGAGGAATCCGGTGGATCAGGATTCTTTACTGTTATCCCGAGGAGATTACGGACGAGCTTATACAGGTCATGAAGGAAGAGCCGAAAGTATGTCATTACCTTGATCTGCCCATACAGCATGCGAGCGACACCATATTAAAGCGGATGGGCCGTCGGACTTCGAAGCAGGAGCTCATCGATATCGTAGGGAAACTCCGCAGGGAGATCCCGGATATATGCCTCCGGACGACGCTGATTACAGGATTCCCGGGCGAGACGCAGGAACAGCATGAAGAGCTGGCGGAGTTTGTGGATGAGATGGAGTTTGACCGTCTCGGCGTGTTTACTTACTCGCCGGAGGAAGGAACTCCGGCCGCAGCCATGCCGGATCAGATCGATGAAGAGATAAAGGAGGAACGACAGGCCGAGCTGATGGAACTCCAGCAGGAGATAGCATTTGACAATGCCGAAAATATGATCGGGCGGGAAATGCTTGTAATGATCGAAGGAAAAGTGGCGGATGAGAATGCTTTTGTCGGGAGAACCTACAGGGACGCGCCGAACGTGGACGGACTTATCTTTATCAATACGGACGAAGAACTTATATCGGGTGATTTTGCAAAAGTGAAAGTTACCGGAGCGTTGGATTATGATTTGATAGGAGAATTGATATGAATTTACCGAATAAACTGACTGTACTGCGTGTGATCATGGTACCTTTTTTTGTTTTTTTCATGCTGACGGATGTGGGAGGAGACGCAAATAAATGGATTGCTCTGGCATTGTTTGTCATTGCCAGCCTGACGGATATGCTGGACGGAAAGATTGCCAGAAAGTATAATCTGGTGACAAATTTCGGCAAATTTATGGATCCTCTTGCCGATAAGCTGCTCGTGTGTTCGGCAATGATCTGCCTTATCCCTTCGGGAAAGCTCGCCCCCGCGATCGTTATCGTTATCATTGCAAGAGAATTTATCATCAGCGGTTTCCGCCTGGTAGCTTCAGATAACGGGATCGTGATCGCCGCCAGTTACTGGGGAAAATTCAAGACGGTATTCCAGATGGCCATGATTATCGTGCTGATCGCAGATTTCGGAGGCGTGTTTGATGTAATCGGAGAAGTATTGATATGGATCGCCGTAGCACTTACGCTTATCTCCCTTGTGGATTATGTCTGGAAGAACAGACAGGTGCTCACCCGGGGAGGCATGTAATAAGATGAACGAAAACAGCACAGCGATGGATAAGACAGACAACGGAAAAGAGAAAAAGCCGGAGGAGGCCGTGGTAGAACTGCTGGCAGCAGGGCGGATGACAGTGACTACGGCGGAATCCTGCACGGGCGGGCTGATTGCCGGCACTATTGTAAATGTGGCAGGAGCATCGGATGTCTTGAATGAAGGATATGTGACATATTCCAACGAAGCGAAGGAACGTCTCGTGGGTGTGACGCATGAAACTCTGGAAAAGTACGGGGCTGTCAGTGAGCAGACCGCCCGGGAGATGGCGGAGGGCGCAGCGCGCTCGGCAGGGGCGGATGCGGCCTTAAGCGCTACGGGAATCGCCGGTCCGGGAGGCGGCACGGCAGAAAAACCGGTGGGGTTGGTCTATATCGGCTGTTTTCTGCAGGGCAGGACAACGGTAAGGGAATGCCGTTTTCACGGAAACCGCCAGGAGAACCGTCTGCATACTGTGGAGACCGCACTGGAGATGCTCAGGGATGCCCTCCGGGACCGGTAAGAGAACTGCAACATTTGGTGAAAAACTTGTCAAAGTGAGATTGACGAATGCTGGAAATTGTGCGAAAATGGTTGATATATGGGGCAGGCAAAATCATCCGCTTCAGGCAGCGGAAGGCTGTGTGCCATATGCGAAGAAAATCATACATATTGAAAGGAGTTTTAACATGA
>ERZ1090862.1537-NODE-1540-length-10087-cov-5.514952_pt1 | contig 10087 bp, 12 predicted proteins | sample MGYA00478481_ERZ1090862 | MGnify/ENA primary metagenome ERZ1090862 (study PRJEB33644, sample SAMEA5815745) | chicken gut metagenome | biome: Chicken; feature: Gastrointestinal Tract; material: Caecum | place: Ireland | collected 2019-01-01 | study: A study of... | reverse complement strand
CAGGCACCAGTATTGTGGCTGCCACAGCGGCTTTCAGAAGACCCGATGCCGCGGGGGAGTCCATGAGGGCGAACACAAGCGTTGCGGCGTATAGACAGACAAGAAGTATTGCTCCGGTAAGGGCGAGAATGCGTTTTGCTTTTTTCATAATAGCTCCTTTCTCATGCACTGCTGCTTTTCTACAGATCAGTATACCGAAAATAACAGTTTACGGCAATCATATTTTGTTATATAATAAATTGGCGATTGAAACAACATTTTTAGACAAAGGAGCAGTATACAATGAGTGAAAAATGTCTGTTGGACCAGTGGAGAGACAGGGCATATGACAGAAGTCTGTCCAAAGACCAGCTGGAAAAATTCTGGGGAACATATTTTAATATCGAGAAAGGGATCTATGAGCAGCTTCTGGAGGATCCGGATGTTGAAGTGAAGGGAACAGTGAAGGAACTGGCTCAGAAATATGGACAGGATGTCATGACCATGGTCGGATTTCTCGACGGGATCAATGACAGCCTTAAAGTGCCTAATCCCATCGAGACGATGACGGAGGATACGGAAGTTAATCTGATCTTCGATAAAGAGAAACTCTATAAGAATATGGTAGACGCGAGGGCCGACTGGCTCTATGAGCTTCCCCAGTGGGAGAAGATCTTTGACGAAGAGACAAGAAAGCGTCTGTATCTTGAGCAGAAACAGTCCGGAACAATCCGTAAAGGCAAGAAAATCGGAAGAAATGATCCGTGTCCGTGCGGAAGCGGGAAAAAGTACAAAAAGTGCTGTGGAAGAAATGCATAAATGAAGTATTATTTTCTTATCGTCGGAGTTTTATGTGTCCTGTATTATCTGTTGCTCGCGTGGTATTCGCGGCGGCTGTCTTCAACATTTGCAGGTTTCTGGCTGATAACAGGCGGCGTACATCTGATTCTCGGATGTGCGCCGTTTCCTGTTTTGGCGTATCGGATCCTGAAATACGCGGCAGCGGCTGTCTGGATTGTGTTTGCGGCGGTTCAGCTGCGGATTCTTGCGGCCATGATACCGGATAAAAGCGGCGAAGCAGACTGCATTATTGTTCTGGGAGCGCAGGTCAGGGGACGCAGGATCACAAATTCTCTGAAAAGACGGCTGGACGCCGCGCTTGAATATCTTGGAGAGCATCCACATACGCGGGTGATCGTATCCGGCGGTCAGGGAAAAGGAGAGGACATCCCGGAGGCGGAGGCGATGGCAGAATACCTGATCTCAAATGGCGTGGATCCGTGCAGGATTATCCGTGAGGATCAGTCCACCTCCACGCGAGAAAACTTCCGCTTCAGCAGGAAGTTCCTCGATGCGGAAAATGCAGTGACCGGGATTGTGACCAATGATTTCCATATCTGCCGGGCAGAGATGATTGCCAGAAGAGAAGGCTACCGAAGAATCATAAGGATTCCGGCGTCGTCGAATCCGGTATTTCAGCTCAATTATCTGGTGCGTGAATTTTTTGCGATTATCGCAATGCTGGTACGGGGACGCGGAAAATGACAGCAAAGGGTTACCATGTCAGAAAGATATAGAAGAAAGAGCCTGTGAAAGGAGAAGGAAATGGGAAAAGAAGAGTTTACTTTGTCAAACGGGATAAAGATCCCGGCGGCAGCGTTTGGAACCTATAAGGCGGCGGACGGAAAAAGCGCCGAAGTGATAGGCATGGCGATCCGGGCTGGATACCGGTATTTTGATACGGCTTCTTTCTATGGAACAGAAGAATATCTCGCGCAGGCGATCGAAGAGAGCGGCATTCCCCGGAACAGTTTTTTCATCACATCAAAGCTCTGGAAGGAAGAAATGGGATATGAGAATGCAAAGGCTGCTTTTCAGCGTTCCCTTGAGCGACTGAAGACAGATTATCTTGATATGTACCTGATCCACTGGCCTCTGCCGGATCCGGCATACAGTAACTGGAAAGAACTTGATGCAGAGACATGGAGGGCGTTGGAGGAACTTTACCGGGCTGGAAAAGTCCGCGCCATCGGACTGAGTAATTTCCTGCCCCATCACGTCGACAATATCCTTGCGAACTGCGAAGTGCCGCCTGCGGTGGATCAGATTGAATACCACCCCGGATACAGCCAGGAAGCTGCGGTGAGATACTGCCGGGATAAAGGAATACTGGTTCAGGCATGGAGCCCTCTTGGACGAACGAGGGTGCTGCAGGATCCGCTGATCCTTTCCATGGCGGAGAAATACGGGGTTACTCCGGCAAAGATCTGTCTTGCCTTTGCCGTGCAGAGAGGAGTGCAGCCCCTTCCGAAAGCGTCTTCACCGGAAAGAATGAAAGAGAATCTGGACCTGTTTTCTTTTGAACTGGAACAGGAGGATATCTGGCGTCTTGCCACGATGCCCCAGACCGGGTGGTCGGGAGAACATCCGGACCGGGTGCGGGTCAGATATGAGGATATGAAATAAAAAAGAATAGGATTCGCGCAGACCGGGCATAATGATACTGATTCTGTAAAAAGAGGAGGTAACATCATGCCAGAATTAAAATGTACGGTACAGACCTGTGTACACAACAATCAGTTCCTGTGTGCCCTTGACCAGATCCAGGTTGGAGGGGATACGGCGAAAACAGCACAGGAGACCTGCTGCGACAGTTTTCAGGAGAGAAAAGAAGGAAGCTACAACAATGCGATGGAAATGGCTTCCGACCGTGCTTCGGTGGACTGCAAAGCGACAAAATGTATGTATAATGACAACTGTCAGTGCCACGCAGGAAAGATCAGTGTGGAGGGCGGAGACGCCCGTCAGAGCAGCGGTACAGAATGCGCGACGTTCAAGTGCTGCTGTTAACGGAAAACTTAACATTGATGATAACAGGAAAGATCCGGGATTCATTTCCCGGATTTTTCTTCTGTTGACGCGCCCCTTGTTCCGGCGTTATAATCATATAGTCTGCACAAAAGAGGTCAGAGCTCTGTCCTCTGGAAAAATGTGTGTATATGTACGAGAAAATACTACAGAGAAGAAAAGGAGTGGGGAATATGCCGATTCGGGTACAGAACGATCTTCCGGTGAAAGAGATACTGGAACAGGAAAATATATTTGTGATGGACGAATACCGCGCCGCGCATCAGGATATCCGTCCGATCAGCATAGGGCTTCTCAACCTGATGCCCCTCAAAGAAGACACAGAACTTCAGATACTGCGGTCTCTGTCGAATACACCGCTGCAGGTGGACGTGACATTTGTCCGTATGACAAGTCATGTGTCGAAAAATACATCTACCAGCCATATTTATAAGTTCTATGAGGCGTTCGAGAGTATCCGGGAGAAAAAGTTTGATGGATTTATCATCACCGGAGCTCCGGTGGAACTGCTGCCGTTTGAGGACGTGGACTACTGGGAAGAGTTAAAGGAAATCATGGAGTGGACAAAGACCAATGTAACTTCCACTCTTCATCTGTGCTGGGGAGCACAGGCCGGAATCTACTATCACTACGGGATCGATAAGGTGAAGCTTCCGAGGAAGCTTTCCGGTATTTACCGGCACCGCGTGAGAAACCGCAAGATCCCGCTTGTGAGAGGCTTTGACGATGTGTTCATGGCGCCTCACTCCAGATATACGGAGATCCCTCAGGATCTTCTGGAGGCAGACGAGCGGATTACGATTCTTGCGGATTCTCTTCAGGCAGGCGTGTTCCTGTGCATGGCGGAAGAAGGCAGGCAGATCTTTGTCATGGGACATCCGGAGTATGACAGGATGACGCTGGATTCGGAATATAAGAGAGATATGGGAAAGGGACTGAATCCCCAGATCCCGCTGAACTATTACCCGGATGACGATCCGGAGAACAAGCCGGCTCTGACCTGGAGATCTCATGCAAACAATCTCTATACGAACTGGCTGAATTATTATGTATATCAGGTGACGCCGTATGATCTGTACGGGACGCCGTCGTTTTAAAAAGAGGAGGAGATCTGAAATGGATATACATTTTTCAGATATGGTGAACAATATTCAGCCCGGTATCTTCGGCGCGCTGAATGAGAAGAAGGAGGAACTGCTCCGTGCGGGCAGAAAAGTATACAATCTCTCTGTCGGGACGCCGGACTTTAAACCTGCGTCTCATGTGATGAAGGCGATGCAGGACGCCTGCGGAAAAGCGGAGAATTATAAGTATTCTCTTGCTGATCTTCCGGAGCTCCTGAGAGCGGTGCAGTACCGCTATGAGAAGCGGTTCGGCGTACATGTGGAGACGGATGAGATTATGTCGGTCTACGGCTCACAGGAAGCGATGGCCCATATCGGTCTGACTCTCTGCAACCCCGGAGATCTGATCCTTGTTCCGAATCCGGGTTATCCTATGTTCGAGATGAGCGGAATTATGGCTCATGCCGAGATCGGGTATTATACGATTGAGGAGAAGAACGGATATCTTCCGGACCTGGACAGTATCCCGAAGGAAACACTCAATAGGGCAAAATATATGATCGTATCTTATCCGCTGAATCCGGTCTGTGTCTGCGCGCCGGATGACTTTTATGAGAGACTGATTCGATTTGCGAAGGAAAACGATATTGTGATCCTCCACGATAATGCCTATTCGGATATCACTTTTACGGAAAAGCCGGGAAGATCGTTTCTTTCCTTTGAGGGGGCGAAGGAGGTTGGCGTAGAGTTTTATTCCCTGTCAAAGTCTTATAATCTGACCGGGGCAAGAATTTCTTTTGTTGTCGGGAATAAGGAGATTGTCAGCAAATTCCGGCTGCTCCGGTCACAGATCGACTATGGCATTTTCTATCCGGTGCAGCTTGCCGCGATCGCAGCACTCACAGGCCCGGATGATTTTATCGAGGAGCAGAGACAGGAATATGGGGTCCGCAACCGTGCGCTGTGCGGCGGACTGCGCAGGATCGGGTGGAACGTGCCGGACAGCCAGGGAACCATGTTTGTCTGGGCAAAGATCCCGGAAGGATATGAATCATCTGCTGATTTCTGTATGAAACTGATGGAGCGGACCGGCGTGATCGTGACTCCGGGCAGTGCTTTCGGAAGCAATGGCGAAGGCTATGTCAGGATGGCTCTGGTGGTGGATGAAGAGATGATCAGTGAAATCCTTCAGGTCCTGGATGAGTCGGGGATCTTTCGGAAGTGAACGGATTCTGCCGCAGCAGAAGAAGTGAGCTGTCTGCTTTAATTTCATTACGCGGAAAATATTTGCAAGAGAGGGTTTACATATGGATTATCAGGAAGTGATCAGAAACGCAAGGGGCAATATCGGGCCTTACTGCAAGGCCTGTCCGGTCTGCAACGGTATCGCCTGCGGCAGCACCATGCCGGGACCGGGAGCAAAAGGAACCGGGAAGCTGGCCATGCGCAACTATGAGAAGTGGCAGGAGATACGCATCAATATGGATACGATCTGTGAACAGAGACCGATCTGCACTCAGACAGAATTATTCGGAAAAACGTTTTCGTATCCGTTTTTTGCAGGACCGGTAGGAGCTGTAAAGCTTCACTATGGGGAAAAGTATACGGATCAGGAGTATAATGAGATCCTTCTCCGGGGATGCGCGGAGAAAGGAATTGCCGCGTTCACAGGGGACGGTACAGACTACAATGTGATGATCGAGGCAACAGACGCTATCGGAAAGCTGGGGGGAATGGGGATCCCTACGGTAAAGCCATGGGATATGGATACGATCCGGGAGAAGATGGAGCTGGTGAAGAAGTCGGGAGCTTTTGCGGTAGCCATGGATATCGATGCCGCAGGGCTTCCTTTTCTCCAGAACCTGAACCCGCCTGCCGGAAGCAAATCGGTGGAGGAACTCCGTGAGATTGTGAAGATGGCGGAGATCCCCTTCATCCTGAAAGGAATCATGACTCCGAGAGGAGCAGAAAAAGCATTGAAAGCCGGTGTGCAGGGGATTGTTGTGTCCAATCACGGAGGCCGTGTTCTGGATCAGTGTCCTGCGTCTGCAGAAGTTCTGCCTTCCATCGTAAAGGCGGTAAGAGGACAGATGAAAGTGTTTGTGGACGGCGGAATCCGGACAGGGATCGATGTGTTCAAGGCGCTTGCAATGGGGGCAGATGCGGCCCTTATCGCCAGACCGTTTGTGACAGCGGTTTACGGCGGACAGGAAGAAGGCGTGGCAGCTTATGTGGATAAGATCGGCGCGGAGCTGAAAGACACGATGATGATGTGCGGAGCGTCGTCCGTGGAGGAGATCACGGATGAGATGATTTGGAAGGAGCGGACAATATGAACAGGATTGCAAAATTTGAAAAAGTAAGTCTGGAGCAGTTCCGGGAAGGCTGGACAGACACCTTCGGTCCGGCTGATGAGGGCGTGATAGAGGGCATCTACGGGCAGATCCGCCTTCCGGAGAGAGCGACGGCGGGAAGCGCAGGGTATGATTTTTTTGCTCCGGCAGACTTCGTGCTGGAGCCGGGAGAAACAGTGAAAATTCCGACCGGCATCCGGGTCTGGATGGAACCGGAGTGGGTGCTGAAATGCTATCCGAGGAGCGGACTCGGGTTCAAGTACAGACTTCAGCTCAACAATACGGTGGGGATTATCGACAGCGATTACTATTATTCTGACAATGAAGGACATATCTTCGCCAAGCTGACGAATGATACAAAGGAAGGAAAGACTGTGGAGATCGCCGCCGGATCCGGTTTCATGCAGGGAATCTTCGTGGAGTACGGAATCACTCTGGATGACGATGCAACGGAGATACGCAACGGGGGCTTCGGAAGCACCACCAAATAGAAGCCTTACAAAAACGTAAGCGTATTTAAGAAAAACGTAAGGAAATAATATGGAAGAATACAGATACGTTTTCTATACTGTAGATGGAAGGCGGGAGTATACCGGCTCCCGGAAACGACTGTCGGATAAAATGCGAAAGGCAGGGTGAAACAGTATGAAATGGATAAAACGGCTGTGTTCTTTCATTTTTTTATGCGTTCTGATCGCAGGAGGAATTCTGACGTATCAGGGGTACAAAGGCTATCGGGAGGCACTTGCAGAAAAAAGTGTGGAAGAGATGACTGCGGAAATTGAATCTATCGACAACTATACCACGCTGGACCAGCTTCCCCGGACCTATATCGATGCGGTTCTTGCCGTGGAAGACAAACGGTTCTATCGGCATCCCGGCATCGATCCTGCTGCCATAGGAAGAGCGCTGGTCAACGATATCCGTGCAGGGGCCTATGTGGAAGGCGGGAGCACGATTACACAGCAGCTTGCGAAGAATCAGTTCTTTACACAGGATAAGAAGATCGTGCGGAAGATCTCGGAGATGTTCATGGCGTTTCGGATTGAGTCCGTCCTGGATAAGGATAAGATTCTGGAGCTCTATGTGAACTCTATTTTCTTTGGAAACGGATACTACTGCGTGGCAGATGCTTCGGAGGGATATTTCGGAAAAAAGCCGTCGGAGATGGATTTTGACGAATGCACCCTTCTCGCGGGAATCCCCAACGCACCAAGCAATTATAATCCGGAGGCCAGCCCGGAGCTGGCGAGACAGCGGCAGGCCCAGGTGCTGGAGAAAATGAAAAGAGCAGGATATCTGAAGTGAAGACAGAGCGGATCCGAATAATACCGAAGGATATTTTAGCCGTCCGGGATACATATTTTCACGATCAGAGGGGAACATAACCATAGAACTGCATTGACAGGCCATCATGCCCTTGCGGCGGAAAAGGGGAACAGATTCTATGGTAGAAAAAAATGAAAAAAAGATCAGTGCTTCTTTTGAAGAAAATATCACATATATGAACCAGATCCTTCCGGTGAAGGAAAGCTTTGACATCATACGGAGAGAGATCGAGATCGGAGAAAAGGAATCCGTGTTCTATTACATTGACGGCTTTATCAAGGACGAGGCAATGCTGAAGATCATGGATTCCTTTCTGTCGGTCACCGAAGAGGATATGCCGGAAGACGCGGATGGGTTTGCAAAAAAACATGTGCCCTATGTGGAGGTGGATATTCTTGAGAATTTTGACCAGGTGCTCAGAAATGTACTGTCCGGAACTGCAGTCCTGTTTATAGACGGATACAGCGACTGTATCTCAATCGACTGCAGAACCTATCCGGCGAGAAGCGTGGATGAACCGGATAAAGACAAATCGCTTCGAGGCTCAAGGGATGGGTTTGTGGAGACCATTGTGTTCAATACTGCACTGATCCGGCGGAGAATCCGGGACCCACATCTTGTCATGGAGATGACCGAGGCGGGCCAGGCATCCCGGACGGATATCGCACTGTGCTATATGAGCGACCGTGTAGACCGGGAACTGCTGGATAATCTGAAGAAACGGATCGAGAGCCTGAATATCGGGGATCTGCGGATGAACCAGCAGAGTCTGGCAGAAGCTCTGTTCAAAAGAAAATGGTTCAATCCTTTTCCGAAATTCAAATATACGGAGCGCCCAGACACCGCGGCCGCCTGTGTGCTGGAGGGAAAAGTGATCATACTGGTGGACAACTCCCCCTCTGCCATGATTCTGCCCACTTCGATACTGGATATGATTGAGGAGGCAAACGACTATTATTTTCCTACGCTCACGGGAGTTTATCTGAAAGTCACACGAACCCTGATTACCATTGCCACTGTATTTTTTACTCCGCTGTACCTGCTTTTTATGCAGAACCAGCAGTGGCTTCCGGAGGCGTTTGAGTTTGTCGCAGTGCGGGATACGGTGAATATCCCCCTGATTTTCCAGTTTCTTCTTCTTGAGCTTTCCATCGACGGACTGAGGCTGGCGGCCATGAACACCCCCACCATGCTGAGCACACCGCTCAGTGTGATCGCAGGTATTGTCATGGGTGAGTTTTCTGTTCAGTCAGGGTGGTTCAATTCAGAGGTCATGCTGTACATGGCGTTTGTAGCAGTGGCAAACTATACGCAGCCGAACTTTGAACTTGGCTATGCGCTGAAATTCATGCGTCTGATGCTCCTTATCCTGACAGCGGCATTCAATCTGTACGGATTTATTATCGGATGCATCCTTGTTCTGTGTTTCCTTATATTTAACAAGACTCTTTCGGGCAGAAACTATCTGAATATAAAGCTCAATTAAAACAGTGAAAATATTTTGATTAAAAGAACAAAAAATGGTATGATAGACGAAGATAAAGTTCGTCGTTGCTAAGCGGACAAATACAGATCCAGGAGGATACAGAAGAATGAGAGATTTTGTAATCACAGTGAACAGTACGGTGGATCTTCCCAGAGAGTGGCTGGAGGAACGCCATGTTCCCGTATTTCCGTTAAAATATACAATTGACGGGGAAACGTACACTGATATGTACGGTCTGTCGGCAAAGGAATTCTTTGACAAACTGAGAGAGGGGCATATGTCTGTCACTTCTCAGATCAATCCGGAAGAAGCGGTGCAGATGATGGAGCCCTATGTAAAGGAAGGGAAGGATATTCTCCATCTTGGATTTTCCTCGGGCCTGAGCGGAACGCTGAACAGCATGAGGCTGGCGGCGGAAGAACTGTCGGAGAAATATCCGGAGGCCAAGATTATTGTTATCGATACCCTCTGTGCATGCCTGGGCGAAGGACTCCTCCTCTACAAGACTCTCCAGCTTAAGGAACAGGGAAAGACGATTGATGAGATCGCAGCCTGGGCAGAGGAGAACAAACTTCATATCTGTCATGACGTTACAGTGGACGATCTGAACCACCTCCACAGAGGAGGACGTGTATCCAAGACAACGGCAGTCCTGGGCACGCTGGTTCAGATCAAGCCGATCATACATATGGACGACAATGGGAAACTCCAGGTGATCGGAAAAGAGCGGGGGCGCAAAAAATCCCTGAACAGGATCGTCGACATGGCGGTGGAACAGTCAAAGGGCTGGGATAACGACATTATCATGATCACGCACGGCGATTGTATTGAGGATGCAGAATATGTGGCAAAACTGGTACGGGAGAAGATGGGGATAGACAATATCCTTATCAATAATATCGGGACTGTGATCGGAAGCCATACGGGACCGGGAGTCGTGGCCGTATTCTGTATGGGAAATAAAAGGTAAAGAAAAGTGTTGACACGGGAGAGTGGATGTGGTAGAT
>ERZ1090862.1536-NODE-1539-length-10089-cov-5.961431_pt1 | contig 10089 bp, 7 predicted proteins | sample MGYA00478481_ERZ1090862 | MGnify/ENA primary metagenome ERZ1090862 (study PRJEB33644, sample SAMEA5815745) | chicken gut metagenome | biome: Chicken; feature: Gastrointestinal Tract; material: Caecum | place: Ireland | collected 2019-01-01 | study: A study of the... | reverse complement strand
TCCACAAGCTGGGATATGATTTTCTGCCGTTTGCGCAGTTCATCCATACTCTCACGTATAATAAAACCATCTCGAAAGGGGTGGTTTTATCAATTCTCCTTTCCTTGAAAATTGTTTGTACAGCAGGAGTAGCTGCCTGCGGTATAAGCAGGTCAAGCACTATGGATCTGCATCTATTGAATTATAGCAAGACTGTTTTGAGGTGACTCAGATAAACCTGTTTTTGCTGAGTATTACGCCAAGAAAAGAGCGGGAGGCAAGCCATATCGTGTCGCTCTGACCCATGTTGAATAAAACGTGTCCGGGTCATTGATACAATGCAAACCAAGAACATTCGTTATAATCCGACAATGATCCGCTAAAATGCATCCATTCTTTTTCGAGTTCTCTCTGGAGGGCTTGACTTCTTGCGCCCTTTTTCTTCCCTTAAAAATTTATGCGCAAAAGGCTTGATTTCTTATAGTTAGTCACCTCTTCCATATTTCTTTGTAAATCGAATTGCTGATTTTCTTAGTTTTCGACAATAATCTGTCAATTCTTCATTCGTAAGCCGCAAAGACTTCATGGCGCGCAATCTACGTTCCGGACTACTGGCATTGATACGTTCCCACTCAAAAGCGCGTTTTATCTGCAACTCTTCGGCAGAGAATTCCTCGCAGGAGACGAGGCCATCAATAAAAAAGCGTTCGTTGAACCTAAAATCATCCGGAAGAAGATGATGCTCATTCATATAGACAAAGAGCTCTGTTCCCGGATATGGCACAGCAATGTTAATATTGCACAGATCTGCTCCCATATGGTACGCATATTCGAAACTTGTGCATATATCTTCCCAAGTTTCTCCTGGCAGGCCGATGATGAAGTCGGCAATCATCATAATCCCACGCTGGCGGAACTTCTCCACCAGCGGCGGAATAATCTCAAGAGACAAGGGCTTGTGCATAATTTCCTTCAGGACTCGCTGTACACCGGACTCAACAGAAATGCCAATACGGGTACATCCTGAAGCCTGAAGCAGATCCAAGATCTCGTCATCCAAATCCCAAGCCGCCAGATTACCGATCTGAATTTCTAGATTGTAATTTCTGGAAATGAGCGCGGAGAACAATTCCTTTGCACGCTTCCGGTCCGCTACGATATTATCATCCATGAAGGAAATTTGCTTTACATGAAATTTTGTCACAAAGAAATCGATCTCATTTAGCACATGGGCAACTGGTCGATAAACGATGTGGCTTCCCGTAAGGCTTCTGTTTGCGCAGAAGAAGCAATTATACGGACAGCCGTAGGAAGAAATAATATTAACACTTCTTTTTTCTGCGCACTCGGTTGAATAGTTTTGCGGACTATAAGTCTTCTGCAGGGTAAAATACTTTTCAATGTCCAGACAGCTGTAATCAGGGGCAACCAGCGCTTCAGCAGGACAGAGCAGCTTGGCAGAGGGCAGAAGTTTGATTTCCCCCTCTGTTCGCAAACCCACTCCTGGCTGTTGTTCTAGCATTGCCCACTGTCTGTTCAGAATCATATCCACAATTCCGGGCAGACGTTGCTCTGCATATCCCTGCATGATAATGTCTATGTTCTCATCTTCCAGCACCTGATATGGCAAGGTAGTCGGATACACACCGCCCATCAACGTCACGCAATTGGGGAGTGCCCGTTTCGCAATCTCGGCCAGGGTATGGTATTGACGCTGATAGTCAATGGAAAGTGCCGAAATGAGTACCAGATCTGCTTTTGTGCTGCGAAGAGCTGCCTCTGTTTCCTCGATGCTCCATTCATTGACATTGGCATCCACAACAGAAAAGTCAAACCGGTCCTTCAGCAGTGCCGTGATGATCGGCACCGAGGGCAACCAGGTCCGGAATGCCCGTTTTCCATGCCAGCAAAAATTATTGATGACCAGAACAACCTTACTCACAGATCCTCCTCCATTTCCAGGACAAAATTCTGATAGACCGTATCCACCTTTTCCAACACGGAATCTATTCCCACTGCAGAAACCTGAAGCCACCCCGCGCTGTCCGTATAGGATTGGCGATTGGAAAGCCAGTCTCCGGGATGATACCGAATTTCACCGTCCAGAATATCGCAGGACTGTCTCAGGGAATCCAGTGTGGAAATGTTGCGGATTGTCCCCGTTTTCACAGGCAAAAATACATCTGCAGTACAACAGTCAGATTCCGGCAATCCCGAAAACGGTAATTCCAGCAAAATGTCGATCAGACAGTCCTCTACGCTGCGCCCATACAGATGGCTGAAGTTCTGGAGCATATGATCGCCCGGCGTTCTCCATGCAAACTCACAAATTTTGGCCACGCCATCCTCGGAAACAAAGGCCTCCAAATGCAGGTATCCATTATCCACACCCAAAGCCGTAACAATGCGCTGGGTCATTGCCTGGGCGTCAAACTTCCAGTATTCCTGAGGGCGTCCCACGGCAAGCTGACAGAACTGCCGCTTTTCTTTCGCAAAATCCAAATTGGGATATGGCAGCCAGGTATACAGATTCTGCACCACATTCCCCTTTGCCACCAGCGCATCCAGACACCAGATTTTATGCGGTATGTACTCTTCTGCCATATACCTGTTTTCCGCAAAGTTCAATCCCAATTCGTCAAGATTCTCCCGAGAAGTGACTTTATAAACCTCTATGGAGGATACGCCGGTTCTCCATTTCACAATGAAGGGATAACCCCATTTTTTAACACAGATTCTGATGTCATCCTGTGATGACAGGGGGAGATAATCCGGGCAACTCAGCCCAATCTGTCGAATGAAATCCTTCATTCCCACCTTGTCACGCACAAGCTGTGCCTGCTGTTCCGTAAGTGCGCCCTTTAGCCCCAATTCCCGGGCGATCTCTTGAACGTAGATTTGGTTAAACTCCGAGTCATTGTAAAACACATCTACACGGCTACAGGTCTCCTGCAAAAAAGCCCGAACTTCCTCACAGGTTTTGGCAAAAGACTGTTTTTTGTCGATTTCAAAGCAGGGAAGGTGTGCGGTTGCCGCAAGATGCTTCTGCGAAAAGGAGCGGCAATTCGTAAAGCGCAAAAGACGAAGTTGAATATCTTTTCTTTTTATCAGCGCATCGGCCAATGCGTTTTCACTTTCCTCCACATATACAACCGTTTTCATTCCGAAACACCTCACGCACAATTTCCTGAACAAAACGTTCTCTCGGAGAAACCGTCTCACCATAATCCAGATTCAAATACAGGTCCGGTTCTGCAATTTCAATCTCCATAATCTCAATTTGATTGTTATACTCTATCATATCCATACGGCAATACAGCAGTTTATCTGCTTGCAGAAAACTGCAGACCGCATTTCCCGCATTCAGCCACTTCGGCTCAATCATGCGAACCGGAACAGCTTCCTTCTTCTTCCCCAAGACACCGGGGTAGCGGATAACTCCATGGCTGAATTGTCCGTGAAAATAAACAAGGGAATATTCTCCATCGTTAATCGAATGGATAAACGGCTGCACAATAATGTCTGCACCTGCCTCCAGAATGTTTTCCGCAATCGCCTGCAGTTTCTTCTGAAAACCATCTTGTCCGCAATGCAAGGCAAAGGTATTATGCCCACTTGCTGATTTTGTGGGCTTGAGAACCACCTGCGGCTGCCCCATTTCCATACACATCATGTATGCCTGTTGGGTGCTGTGACAGATCCGTGAAGGCACAAAAGGAACGGGAGAACCTGAAAGATTCTCAATTTGACAGACTTTGTCAATATTGGATTGGATTGCATCAACTCCGTTGGCAACCGACACGCCACGAGCTTTCAAATCCGTCAGCCAGTTCTGAAAGTCCGTGAAATGGTCGTAATAGTCCCACGGGGAGCAAAGAATCAAAAGATCAAAATCCTCCCATAGAACGTCGTCCTCCCAGTTGCAGATCTGTGCGTGTATTCCAGCCTGTAAAAGGGCCTCCTTCAGGGAGATATCTCCCCTGCTGCGCATATACCACTTCTTAGATGTAATCAAAGCAATGTTCATATCTATTCCAATTGCTGAATGCTGTCATATATTTGTCGAATCATTCTGACCAGATCTTCCCTGGTGTAAGCAAAGGAAAACCGGGCTACAAATTCCTCCGAATTCGGCCAGGCGAAGGAATTGCCTGTCAGCAATTTCACATTGGCAGTTCGAAAGAAATAGTACAGCAACTGAATCTCTGTATCCAGCGTCTGTCCTGTAATAGGGTCACGCCGTCCCTTGAGCGCTGTAAAATCTAGCAAACAGAAGAATCCGGATTGGGGATATATGTTTCCGGCGATAGATATCCCCTCAATACCATCGGCCAATATGTGCTGCATATCATTACCAAATTCCCTGTGAAGCAGCTCTTTCGTATCTTTGTCCAATGTAGCTGCCTGGGCTTTATTTCCATTGACCAGGAGGTGAACCAGTTCCCAGTTTCGCTTGTACGCCTGAATAATCGGTGTAAAATACTGCTGACAAACTGAATCTCTGTCTTCGGCAGAATAGAACGAACCCGCCATAAGATACGCAACCTGCAGCGACATGGAATCCATCATCTGAAAAATGCGATTACGCAGACTGCGGATAATCACTTCATCTGCTGCCACTGCACCGGCTCTTGCTCCGGCCAGACCATAGCATTTTGATGTACCAAACATCGTTATTGTATTTGAAAATGCTCTTGGCAGACTGGCAACTGGCAGTGCACGATTCTCAGAATCATAACACAAATCACGATAGATGATATCATCAATCACAAAGACCCCATTTTCCTTGCAGATATCACTAATTGCAATGAGTCGGCTTCGCTCTGAATTGCCCATCACCAGCCCCGTAGGATTATGGGGATTCAGATTCACAAATGCAGTTACGCACGGTTTGTAGGGATAGACGGCACACTGGGCCAAATCTCTGTTGATTTCCATAATTTTGTTCCGCAGTGCATCAGGGTTAATCAACCAACCGTCTTCTTCCTTCAAGGGAAGAAATTCCGCCATACCACCAGCCCGTTCCGGGGCATAGGCCAGCAGGCCATAGGTGGGGGCTGTGAACAGAACCACATCGCCAGGTCTACAAAGCACCTGCATCAGAACAGTAAACGCTTCCGTGGTAGAATTAAAGAAAATCAGATGGTTTTTTGTTACATTAGCCCCACCTTCCCCCACATGGATGTTCTCTTTTGTTAGATACTCTGCCACCTTTTGGCGGCATCCTTCGTCTCCCGAAGCATAACCATACTGGGATATCATCGGATTTCGAAAAAGCTCTGTCATTGCCTGAACCGCAGGCGGAAAAGGCATTTGCAGCAACGGACTTCCGTTTCCAGAATTAAAGAACTTCTTTTCGGCAGGAAGCACCCGGTCCATACTGTATACTTCATTTCCCTGCAGATAGGCCTCGTTAATCCGCTGGAGCCCAGCAGAGAATTGTGCGCAATCGGGGCGTTTTCCGGGGTTAGGAAGACCTCGTTTGGGATGGGCAACATCTGGTTCCTTCTGCATAATGCGGATAATAGATGCGCATTCATCGTATTTTTCCATATTCGTATTCCTATTTTCTAAAGTAACCAGCGGATGCACTGGAAGCCTTCTGCGTATTGGCAGCCACACAAAAGACCATTTATTCGTGCAGTATTTTCACAGAAAATATCCCACTTTTCTCCTACACGATGGTACTCACTTTCAAACACCCGCAAAAGATTCTTCTTGAATTGCATATAATCCGAAACATCTACAAAAAAGTTCGGTGCAAAGTGCTCCTGTCCCTCATACCAACTGCTCCGATAGGCCAGAACACGCGGTACGTGTTTCGCTCCATGAAGCACCGACATAGCCAGTCCCCAATGGTCGTGATGCGGGTCTCCGATCCAGTGCGTGAACACCCAATCAATCTTATATTTTTCTACCAATTGTGTAATGATTGTATTCAATTTATGAGAATAGTCCAAATCAAATGTCCGGAAGTCTCCCTGAATCAAAGTCGCCCCCAACATTTCTGCCGCTAACGCCCCTTCTTTTCTGGCAATATCATCTGTACGGACAGCATTATAAGTCAAAGCAGAGGCAAAACCAGATGTTGTACCCACATATACATAAATCATATGCCCTTCATCATGCAATTTTTTCAAAGTTGCGCCACAGCCCAACTCTACATCGTCAAAATGTGCACCCACAGCCAGTATGTTCATATGATCACTCTCCCCTCATTGAAGCCTTTGAATTTCAATCTTCAGATAGTTTAAAACACGGATGATTTTCTCTGGTTCACAGGAAAAGGATACCCGCATAATAATTTGCTGCGGATCAGGCCATCCAATGGATTTTCCCGTGATGAAATTGATGCGATAGCGGCTGAACAGGTAGTCCAGCAAAGACAAGTCATCTGTAATCACAGTATCTCCACAGGACTTTCCCCTCAGCGAAGTGAAATCCAACAGACAAAAAAAGCCCGCGTCTGGCATAGAATGCTTAACAAAATCGACATTCTCCATAGGAGAAAGCCACAGCGCTTGCTGATCCGGTTCCAACTGTTGTACAACCATTTCTCGGATTTTCTGCTGCAACTTCGAATCTGCCGCCTCTATTCCCCGCACTGCAGCAATTACCAGATTCAACCGCAGCCAATATTCCTTTCGAATATCCGCAAAATATTCGTTGTAAACAGCCGCATGGTCCTCTCCAACAGCAAACGCACCAGCAAGCGCAGCTGCATTCAGATGAGAAGCCGAATCTATACTCTGGAATATAAGATTACGGATTCCACGAATCAAAACTTCATCCGCAACAACGATTCCGGCACGCATGCCAGCCATACCATAACATTTGGATAAACCCATAAGCGTTATTACATTTTGGTATTCGTCCTCAAAGTGCGCCGCAGGAAGCGCCAGATTGTCTCCGTCAAAGCTCAGATCCCGATACAAAATATCATCTATCAGGAACACCCCCCGATTGCGGCACACGGACGCAATCTGTTTCACCAATGTTGCCTGCCTTTTCCCCATGACCTTTCCTGTGGGGTTGTGAGGGTTTTGCTGAAAAAATGCAACCACCCTAGGCGGATTCACTCCGGGAAGGAGACTGCTCAGATATTCATTGATGCTTCCGATTGTGGAATCCAGCTTGCTTGGGTCAACCAGCCAACCGTTTTCCGCCTCCAAGGGCAGAAATGCAGATGTCCCCCCCAGGCGCTCCGGTTCAAAGGCAAAAAGGCCATAGGTAGGAGAAGTAAACAAAATCACATCTCCAGGACGGAGAATCATCTGGAGTACCAAATGGAATGCATGTGTTGTGGAATCTGTGAAAATCAGATTGTCCGGTGTTATTTTCCCGCAGAAGCCCTCTTGATGGAGATATTCGCAAATACTTCGGCGGCAGCCAATATCGCCTGCTGGAAATGCATACTGAGACAAATCGGTTTTGTCCAGTAGTTCACGAACAGCCTGTGCCGCCGGTGGAAAAGGAGGATAACGAAGGGGGCTTCCGCTTCCCAAACTGTTGTTCACAGACTCTGGAAGAACAGTTTTTTTGGTGTACAGTCGATCGCCATAGATTTCAAAGGCTTCCTTGATGGAGCCCAAGACCCCAGTAAAGGGTACATTATCCGGTCTATGACCAGAATCGGGCAGCCCGCGTTTGGGGACGCACAGCTCGCTGTGGTGCGCCAACATCGTTTGAATGGAAGTAGGTTTGCTTTTGGAATAAACCTCAAATGCCTGCTTTCGCACATGTTCAATGTAACGTGCAAATTGATGAGGTACAAAGTCTATGTCCAGATGAAGACTCTCCATTTCCTGAAGGGAAAACCATTTTCCAGTTTCAATTTCACTTCCGGAAAGGGTAAAACTCTCGTCTCCCTGTAGGTGGAGCATAAATACAGAAACAATATGCTTGTCCTTAACATCCACCGACAATGTGGAAAACTGATCCTCCTCACATTGGATCCCAAGTTCCTCCTGTACCTCCCGCTGCGCAGCTTCCAGAAAGTGCTCGCCCGAAATAACATGACCGCCGGTACATTCCCAGCATCCGGGATAGTACTTTTTACACATTGATCTTTTGGTCAGGAAGAACCGCTGTCCATCAAACGGCCATACTTCGACGGATAAATGATATATCCCCCGTGGAATCGGTTGATCGGACGAATGCCTCCGCAATATTAACTTTAAGTTTGCATCATACAGATCCCAGTATTCCATAGAGTTTCCCTGCCTTAATTGCGCCAGAATTACAATATAGACATATCTGCCCAGAATGACTCTCCCACGTCAAAATACCCAACTCGTTTTTTTGCAGATAGTTGGTTAATCAGTTCAGGCATACTGATAACAGGGAAAGTCTTGGGTAATTGCATCAGCACACGTCTATTGATGATATGTATCCCTGTACTGAAATAAAAATCTCTGAATGGCTTTTCCTCAACAAGAGAAACGAGCCCTGACTGATCACAGTGGACAATTCCGAGCGGAACCTGATAGTGTATTTTCTTAACAAATACAGTGATATCCAGATTTTTCTTGTAATGGTTGGAAAGCGCATTGTCATAATCAAAGAGCCCCAGATTATCACAATTGCATACAATAAAGTTGTCTGTAATATGATCTTTTAATAAAAACAGGCCTCCTGCAGTCCCCAGTGGTTCGTTCTCATAAAAATAATCTATTTGCCATCCGGTATTGATATAATCCAAATACGTCCGGATCATTTGCGCCTGATGGTGTAACAAAATAATAAAATGGCGAAAACCACGTACTGAAAAATTATCCAGTACATTTTTTATCATCGGTTGGTCTTGATACATCAGTAATGGCTTTGGCAAAACATCGCTAAATGGTTTCATGCGAGTTCCCAAGCCTCCTGCTACAATGACAACCGGAACATTGTCAGATTCCACATTAATACCTCCATGTTGTAAAGCTACCCAAGAGTGCACTATGCTTTTATAATGTTATAATAGAACGTCATGCGTATTTCAAACGGCAATCACTTCCTATGTACTCTGAATTATGTGGGAAGTGGCACGAAAGGAATAATTTGCGCTAATCTCGTGCGCAAGCTCTGATTCGTCCATTCTGGAGGAAAACGGGACATATACAAAAGTTGTGCCCTGTTGCTTACATATATAGCAAACTTTTGAAACGATGTGTTCATGTCAACTTCTTTACTGTGTAATTGACAATTTGGAGATAGTTATAAAACCTTATAATAATTGTATTACAAAATCGCAAGTATGTCTACCGCTTCTACGCATAAAGCAAAAAAGCGGGAGTACAATTCGTAATGAACTGCGCTCCCGCAAAGTTTATCGTTCCTGTTCCCGGTACTTTGCCTTTTTCCCAAACTTAGAATAACGCTGTTCTATCTGCTGCTTCCGCAGGGCCTTTTCCATCGCTTGCTCCTGCGCATATTCATTGAGTAGTCCGGATACCTCTTTTTGGCTGCTCACCATGCAAAGCCAGTCATATTTCTCGCCGTAGGCATCCTGCACACATTGGGTAGCATCTCGCTCGTAGTCAGGGCGAATCGCCTGCCTTGCTTTGTACAGCTCTATCGGATCAAATTCTTTTGCCTGTTCTTTCAGTTCGGCGTACTGCTTCAAGGCACCGTCCAGCTCGGTGGCATATTTTGCCTCACTGGCTTCCGGTTTTTTCAGACTGTCCTCCAAGGTGCGGATTTCCTTACGGAAGCTGTCAGAAGTAGCATCCTCTGGAAATTCTATCCACTGAAGCAAAACAGCTTTCTCAGAACGCAGTTCCTCCAAATCTTCCGTCAGCTCGGCAATCCGCTTGGCAAGGTCACGGTGTTTCAGAACGTGAATAACGGGAGTTTCTTTTTTCTCCGCCAAAACAGCTTTGCACTCTTTGGTTTTTGCATTAATCTTATCAGCAATAGCAACATATTCCGCCATTTCATCACGGAACAGATTTAAGGATTTCTTGATACTTGACTTCCCGTTTCCGATGTGCAATAGCTGATATTTGAAAATTATCATATTGCTTCGCAGTTTTTCCATTACCTCTGCGATAACAGGAACAGGGTTTTTGACTGCCTGCGCCAGCTTTTTGACCTGTCCTCTCAGCTCCCGGAGCAGGGCATTGT
>ERZ1090862.1534-NODE-1537-length-10096-cov-11.034857_pt1 | contig 10096 bp, 8 predicted proteins | sample MGYA00478481_ERZ1090862 | MGnify/ENA primary metagenome ERZ1090862 (study PRJEB33644, sample SAMEA5815745) | chicken gut metagenome | biome: Chicken; feature: Gastrointestinal Tract; material: Caecum | place: Ireland | collected 2019-01-01 | study: A study of... | reverse complement strand
TATACCTTATAAAATCGCTGTAGCTTTACATTTTACCTGACTTTCCATTTCACATATCCTTTGCCGGAATGCTATACTCAGTTCCTTATGAATATATAAAGCGCAAAGTTGATGTAAGGGTTACAGATAAAACTGTTGAGATTTTTTACAATCACAACCGGATTGCGTCCCACCGCCGTCTGTATGGCCGTAAAGGGCAATACAGTACGGTTACAGAGCATATGCCGGAGTCCCACCAGCAGTATCTGGAATGGAACGGTGACCGTTTCCGCAAATGGGCGGAGCGGATCGGCTCCAGTACCTGTCAGGTAGTAGACGCGATCCTTACCTCCAAGCGTGTAGAACAGCAGTCCTACCGCAGTTGTATGGGGCTTCTGAAACTGGCCGACAAGTATTCTGGCAGCCGTTTGGAAGCCGCCTGCCGGAAAGCCCTCTCCTTTACGGCTGCTCCCAGCTATAAGAGTATCAAAAACATCCTTGATACCGGGAGCGACCTGCTGGAGGCATCGGACAAAGCAGCAACAGGCAGCCATACAGAACCGTCAAAGAGCAGCCATGCGCTTACAAGAGGCGCAGATTACTACAGGAGGTAAGGAACCATGACCACACAAAGCACGATAGATAAACTCATTGAAATGCGCCTGACTTCTATGTCGGATGCATTCCGCACTCAGCTTGAAGATCCCAAAATGAAGGAGATCCCTTTCGAGGACCGCTTCGGGATGCTGGTGGACATCGAATACAGCAACCGCAAGAGCAACAGCCTGAAACGCCTGATACGGGGTGCCGGGTTTGACCAGCCGGATGCCTATATTGGAGATATCAATTATACTTCCGGACGCAAGTTGAACCGATCTTTGATTGAACGGCTTGCAACCTGTGAATATATCACAGAGCACAGGAACCTCTTTATCACCGGAGCTACCGGTAGCGGGAAGACCTATCTGGCCTGTGCGTTTGGGATGGAAGCCTGCAAGCAGCGTTACAAGACGAAATATGTCCGGCTTCCGGATCTGCTTCTTGAGCTGGAGCTGGCACGTAATGACGGCACATACAAAAAAGTTCAGGCGAAATATGCCAACCCGATCCTGCTGATCATTGATGAATGGCTTCTGTTGAAACCCACGGAAGCGGAACAGCATGATATACTGGAACTTCTCCACAGAAGACGCAGGAAATCATCTACCATCTTCTGTTCGCAGTATGATTCCAATGGCTGGTATGACCAGCTTGGTGGCGATGACAGCCCTCTGTCGGAAGCCATCCTGGACCGCATCAAGCATGATGCATACAAGATCAACATCGTCCCGACGGATCCGGCGAATTACAGATCCATGCGGGAGGTATATGGATTAGATCCTGCCTTAAGCGAGTAAACTCGCAGGTAACAAACAATTAAGTAAGTGCGGTATCCCTGTTCCGGAACAGCGGTTTCCTGCCGCCGGATTGGCGGTATCCGTTCCTCCGGAACAGCGGTACTCCCGCACAAGAATATTCATCCAGCAACATTTCAAGCTGGATCCATATGCCAGCAGTTTATTTCTGTTCTGCGGCAAGCGCTGCGACCGGCTGAAAGCATTGCTGTGGGAACCGGACGGATTTGTTCTGCTGTACAAAAGACTGGACAATGGCCGGTACCAGTGGCCGCGGAATGCGCAGGAGGTCAGGCAGCTGACCTGGGAGCAGTTCACCTGGCTCATGCAGGGATTGAGTATTGAGCAGCCCAAAGCAATAAAGCCAGGCAGGCCCAAAGCCCTGGTCTGACTTTCCACACGGCAGTCCATTTTTGCGGAATATTCTGACTAAAGAGCGCCTGTTTTCCACAGGAAAAATCTACACCTGCAAAGGCCCTGAAAAGAGCTGGTTTTGTAGCTTTTTTCGGGGTCGTGCTGTATAATGGGTACAAGAAACTAGGAAGCGGAGGAAGAGTAAGTGGGTAATCATCCGTACCTACAAATCCATCTCCGCATTTGATAAGATAGTCTCGAATGATGGAGGTGATACCAATCAATACGAATGAAAATACAGCTTCAAAGGCTGATCTTTGGGCAGATCGGATCCATACTCCGGCAGCTGGTGACACAGGATGTCCAGGACTATGAGTTCCTTGACTGGAAGATGCAGGTGAACTCTGCGGTGACGGGCGAGGGATTTGCCGCGCACAATGCCTATGTGGGACGCAGGGCAAAGGTGGAAGCGGGAGCCTACGTGGAAAATGCCTATGTGATCGGAACCTCTGAAGTGGGAGCGGGGACAGTCCTGTCCCATGTGCGTGCCTGCGACCGTGCTATTCCGGCAGATGTGGTGCTGCACGGAACGGAGCTGCGGGACGGAAGGCATGTGGTGCGGATTTACGGTGTGCAGGATAACCCGAAGGGGAAATATCCGGGAGCAGCCGCGTTTCTGGGACATACGCTGGAGGAGATGATGGACAGAAACGGCGTGAAACCGGAAGATCTATGGGATGACGGGGAGACTTATCTCTGGTTTGCGCGGCTCTATCCGGTATGTTCTGCCCACGAGGGGGCGCTGGATGCGGCGGATATCCTGTACAAAATGGCATGCGGTACGGCTTCGGAAGCGGAAGTCAAAGCCTGGAGAGAAAGCGAGAGGATGAGTCTGTATTCCAGCTTTAATGAGACAGATATTTCCGCGGCGCATGCCTGGGAGGGCGAGCTTGAGAACCGGATCCTGACAAGGCGGTTTATCTGGGCGCTGGAAGACGGGCAGTATTACAGAGATGCGCTTGAGATTTTCGGAAAAAGGGGCATATCCGAGGATATATTCCGCCTTCTTCTTAGCGATGCGGAGGAAGCGGATTTCTCTCTGAAGATCAGGATCTACTATGCTCTGTCCAGATACATGAAGCATACAGGGAAAGTTTTTGAGGATCAGCACTATGATGCGCTGGAGACAAGCTGTTTCGGGACAATACAGGAAGCGGTCTACAATTCCGCGAAAAAGAATCTCCCCGACAGCAGCGGATATAAAATATGCAGAGACAGAGTAGATGTTGAGCTTCCGGTCCGTGTAAACTGGGGCGGAGGCTGGACGGATACTCCGCCTCACTGCAACGAAAAAGGCGGAGTGGTGCTTAATGCGGCAATGAAGCTGCGGGGGATCTGTCCTGTGCAGATCACAGTAAAACGTCTTGATGAACTCCATGTGGAGTTTGAGAGTAAGGACATCGGAGTATACACTGCGATCGACAGCGCGGACGAGATCCAGGACTGCCATAATCCATACGACTCCTTTGCTCTTCACAAGGCGGCGCTGATCGCCTGTGGGATTATCCCTATACAGGAAAAGGCGGATCTGAAGGAGATCCTGAAAAAGCTGGGAGGAGGTATCTATCTTTCCACTCAGGTGTACGGGGTGCCGAAGGGTTCCGGTCTTGGGACCAGCAGTATATTATCCGGGGCATGCGTAAAAGGGATCTTTGAATTCCTCGGGCTGGAAAGGACAGAAGACGAGATTTACGATGTTGTCCTCGGGATGGAGCAGATCATGAGTACGGGCGGCGGCTGGCAGGATCAGGTCGGCGGTCTGACAGACGGGATCAAGTTTATCACGACCCGGCCGGGAATCGATCAGCATCTGAAGGTAGAGAAGATTGAGATGCCGGAAGAGGGAAAACGGGAACTGAAGGATCGTTTTGCTCTGATTTATACGGGGCAGCGACGTCTCGCCCGCAATCTCCTGCGCGACGTTGTAGGAGGATATATCGGCAGCAGGCCGGAATCTCTGGAAGCACTGAAAGAGATGAAGGCGGTGGCGGTGCTCATGCGGCTTGCCCTGGAACAGGGAGACATTGATGAATTTGCTTCCCTCCTGAACCGACACTGGAAATTGTCCTGCCAGCTTGACAGCGGGACGACCAATACCTGTATTGACCAGATCCTTCTGGTGTGCGAAGAGCTGATCGACGGCAAATTTATTTCCGGCGCCGGCGGAGGTGGATTTATCCAGGTGATATTGAAGAAGGGCGTGACGAGAGAACAGCTCCATGAACATCTGCGCAGAGTGTTCCAGGACAGCGGCGTGGATGTGTGGGACTGCGAACTGATGATCTGATAATAGAGGCGGCTATGGTAAAGCCCCGGGCAGGATGGTGAAAATCCTGCCCGGGGCTGTCTGTTTATTAGATTTTTTCAAATCGTGGGATATCGATCACTTCACCGCCCCGCATAGCGGACTGATGTGCACAGATACCGGTTCCGGTCCAGTAGGCGCCTTTGATATCATCCATCAGAGCCGGACGTTCTTCAAGGATGGATCTGACAAATTCGTGGACGAGGTGAGGATGAGAGCCTCCGTGTCCGCCGCCCTGTACGAATGAGAGATGACTGTTCTCGTTATTATATACGGTATTCGTAGTAAAATCAGCTATCTCCTTTGGCAGGAGATATGCATAATCAGGGATCTTGACACGTTCTTCAAGAATCTGGCTTCCCCTGCTGGACTGCGTATTTTCGTCTGTTAAGATGTCGACTTTTTCCAGGGCTCCCGTTCTTGTATAGATTACCGGATCCTCGTCGGCAAGCTGCTGCCATTCGAAGCTTTTCTGTTCTCCATATACGCGGAAGCATTCTGAATAGCTGCGGGCGACACCGTACAGAAAACGTTCCATTTCTATTGTGATATCACTGTCCTGCAGAGTGATAAGAGCAGATTCGAAAGAATACGGACATCCATACTGCGCCTCTAATTCTTTGCGTACTTTTCCGGAACCTCTGGCATAGACCTTTTCCGGAAGATGTCCTGCCAGCATCAGGCAGGGGGCGACTGCATGTGTAGGATGCATAAGAGGCGGAAAGCCTTTCCAGTAATCCGGCCAGCCTTCCATATCCTGATAATGTGCACATGTCATGTACTGCAATCTTCCGAATTCGCCTTTTTTGCAGAGTTCCTGAATGTAAAGAAATTCTCTCTGAAAAACAGTGGTCTCCATGAACATATAATTTTTCCCGGATTCTTTCCTGGCTCTGATTACATCTTCCAGCTCTGAAATGCTCATTCCCATCGGAATTGTACAGCCGCAGTGTTTTCCGGCCTTCAGGACGCGTACGGAAAACGGAGCGTGGGTTGCCGGCGGCGTGACCAGATGTACTGCGTCGATCTCAGGAATATCGAGGACCTTCTGCAAGTCAGTGAAACAGCGGTCATCAGGAATGCTGTAACGTTGTTTTGCGATTTCCAGCAATTTTGGATTTTTGTCCACGATATAAACCTTTTCCACATCGGGATGTCTGCAGTAGATTGCGGCAAATTCCAGTCCAAAGCTGAGTCCTACTAAAGCTACGTTTAATTTTTTCATTGGTTTCCTCCTTAAAAATATGAATTTTTTGAGCAGCTCGGTGGCTGCCCGTTTTCTGTTGAATAAAAGTTTAGAAGGGAAATAGATGTTTTGGAATGAATATTTTTTCTTCGTTTTACAGAAAAAAAGAAAAAAATTGACCGCAGAAAATTGTGTAAATGAACAAAATATAGTTATTTTATAATATTTTGTTAAAAATAGTCAGGACAGTATATATTCTGAAAAATTTTATGGACTTTTCTGAAAAATAAAAGTGTTTTATTTATTCAAATCGTTTAATGATTGTGGTTAAATGATTACAACGATTTCAAGAACGGCCGACATGCTTGAAAGGAACAGCGCTGATTTTAAGTGAAAAAGAAAGGAAGAAAAAGAGTTATGAAGAACAAAGCGAGAAAGAAAGCTATGGCAGCAGCGATGAGTATGATGCTGATTCTGGGGCTGACGGCCTGCGGTGGAACAGAAAATACAGAGGGACAGGACGAAAGCAGCGGAGGGGCAAAGGAACTGACGGTTCTGATGACAAATGACTGGATTGATGAGACAACAGAACTGGGAAAGACATTTACGGAAGTGATCCATCAATACGAAGAAGAAAATCCGGATGTCAAGATCACTCTTCAGGGTGCGTCTCAGCAGGATATTAAGGAAAATTTCCAGACAGCAGCGCTGGCGGGAGACGGGGCGGATATTGTTATAATGGATAATTCCGGACATGCAATTGATCTGGCGGCCATGGGACTGCTTTATCCGCTGAGTGAGCTTACCACTGCAGAGGATCTGGAAGCACAGTATCAGGAAGGACCGTTGAATTCGGGAAAATATGAAGGCGAGTATTATTCTGTTCCATGGTATATGGACTGCTGTGGATTATTCTACAATCAGGACCGTCTGGATGAACTTGGGCTGGAAGTGCCGACAACCTGGGATGAACTCTCAGAGGCGCTGAAAGTAGTGAAAGACGCCGGGTATGGAGGAATCACCACATACCAGAGTGCCTATGCCTTTTATTCCTTTTTCTATCAGAACGAATGTCCTGTCATTGATACCAGCGGAGAAATACCGGAGGTTGTGATAGACAGTGAGGCAGGTACAGAGGCATGGAATTATATCTGTGATCTGATAGAAAATGGTGGATTGGTGGAATCATTTAAAGAGGCAACAACGTGGGATAAAGTATATGAAAGTTTTGCAAACGGAGAAGCCACATTCCTTCTTGGAGGGGATTGGTGTGCCAGCGGTACAGAGGAAATCAATCCTGATCTGAATTATGGTATCGCGCCAATGGTGTCAGGAAAAACACAGGCTACTGTTCTTGGAGGATGGACGTGGAATATTAACACAAACTGCAGTGATCCGCAGCTGGCGTATGATCTGATACAGTATATGAATTCTGAAGCGGGAGACCCGGCCCTTGCGGTGCAGGGAAAGATTTCGGCAAGAAAAGATTTCGATTATGAAAAGGCTCTGGAAGGAAAGGAAAAACAGATTGTCTTTACGGAAGAGTTCCCGTATACAGAGGCGAGACCGGCTGTTATCAATGAGAAGGCGATCGATGAGCTGATAACGAATGCGATTCTTGAAGTAGATTATGGGACAATGGATGCGGGACAGGCGCTGGCGGATCTGACGGCTAAACTGGAGGAAAACATACAGTCTAATTATGAATAAGAGCTGCGGTGACAAGCAGCAGATCGGAGGGATTTATGAACAAAAGAAAAGGTCTGGATTTAAAGAAAAACTGGCCTGGGTATCTTCTTCTCCTGCCTGCCGTGATCTGTGTACTGGCGCTGTCTATATACCCGCTTTGCCGCGGCATATATTTAAGCTTTGTAAACTATAATCTTGTAAGACCGAACGATGACCTGTTCAATACATTTGCCGGGCTGGACAATTATATTGAAATATTCAGCAACGAGATATTTGTGAAGTCCGTGGGCAATACTGTCCTGTGGACCGTAGTAAATCTCGTAGTGCAGCTGGTCGCGGCAATGCTGCTTGCGCTTGCGCTGAATCAGAAACTGAAAGGACGATCGGTATTCCGGACGCTGATCCTTGTACCATGGGCAGTGCCGCATGCAATAGCTGCAATGACGTTTACTTTCCTGTATAATGCAAATGTGGGAATCATAAATATACTTGCGGTCAAACTCGGCGCTCTGACTGAGCCGATCTCCTGGCTTGGAAACACAGGAACTGCATTCTGGTGTGTAGTACTGGTAGCAATCTGGAAGGGAATTCCGTTTCAGATGATCTTTATACTGGCGGCTCTCCAGGGAATATCAGAGGATATATATGAGAGCGCAGAGATCGATGGAGCGGGCAGATGGCAGAAATTCTGGAAGATCACGCTTCCGATCATAAAGGAGCCGCTGGCTATTGCAACTGTACTGAACCTGATCGGAATCGTTTCCTGTTTTAACACGATATGGCTCATGACAAAAGGCGGTCCTCTGTACAGCACGGAAATCATCTATACATTTGCATATAGAGAGGCATTTATTAATCATGACTTTGGCACTGCGTCGGCAGCTTCGGTTATCCTGTTCCTCTTTATGGCTGTATTTTCCTGGATCTATCTGCGTATGTCAAGTGACAAGGATGCATAAAGGGAGGGAGAGATCATGCTGAGTAGGAAAAATGACGGGAAGATCTATCGTTATATTGCATATGTATTTACTATTTTTATGGTGCTGATTGCTGTCGGACCGTTTGTATACGTGATATTGACCGCACTGAAGACTAAGGAGCAGATATATGATCCGGATCAGATCATACCGACATATGTCACACTGGATAACTTTCGGCATGTTATATTTGAATCAAATTTTGTAAGGTATTTTCTGAACAGTATTTTTATTACGATGACAACGATGGTGATCTGTATGATCCTGTCCGTCATGGCTGCTTACGGCTTGACCAGATATCGTATTTGGGGAGCGGAAAAGATAAAGATGACAGTACTGATGACCAGAATGTTTCCGGGAATCCTGCTGTGTATCCCGTATTATATCATCATGAAGCAGTTCCATCTGATTGATACATATACCGGGCTGATCCTTATGTATATATCGTTTACACTGCCTTTTGCCATATGGAATACATGCGCCTTTTTCAGTACGCTCCCGTGGGAACTGGAGGAATCGGCCATGATAGACGGATGCAGCAGGATACAGTGCTTTTTCAAGGTAATGATCCATGTGGCAAAACCCGGACTGTTTGTGACAGCGTTGTTCTGTTTTATGTCTTCGTGGGATGAATATATGTACGCATCCATTTTTATCAATACAACGTTGAAAAAGACAATCCAGGTGGGAATGCAGGATTTTGTGGGACAGTATTCTGTTGACTGGGGACTTTTGATGTCGGCGGTGGTGATCAGTCTCATACCCATATTGATATTTTTTGCGCTAGTTCAAAAAAATCTTGTTCAGGGACTTTCCGCAGGAGCAGTGAAAGGATAAAAAATATGTGAAAACGCAGATCGTATCTCTAAATGAGGTGCGGTCTGCTTTGCGGTATTAAGGGGACAAGGATGAGGAGGATTATGAAAAAGAAAACGATTCGTTTACAGCTGATAAAATATATAGGACTATTTATCATTTTTCCGCTGTGTATGGGTCTTATGGCTCTGAATATATATTTACAGAAGATTACAGAAGATAACAAGGCATCCTATGATATATCGGCGGTGTCTCAGATCAGAGAAAATGCCGATCAGATGATTGAGATCATAAATTATGCTACGAGCATGATGATGACAAATGAAGAAGTGATGGAAGATATCCGTGACCTCAATGGTCTGGAAGACGGATATAGACAATATCAGGCAAAGTCGGATCTGGCAGAAAGACTTTCGGAGATGGAGAGTTCCGTTCTGAATCCTGTGGAAGGGAAGATTGCAGTACTTACATCTTCGGGATACCTCATAGGTTCATACAATCTGAGCAGAACATCTGTCGACTATAAGGACAAAGAATGGTACAGAAAGATATTGGCGAATGGAAGAAAAACTACTTTTAGCAGTGGATTGTCCGCATTTTTTTCTGAAATGGCCATCTATGATATAAGAGACAGGCAGTATCTTTATATCGGAAGAACGATCAAAGATTATTCGGGAAAAAATCTTGGAATTATTATTGCTCAGATGTCAGAAGAAAAAATCTGGGGCAATTTTGTCAGAGAGATCGCGGAGGATTCTCAGAGCGCCTTGTATCTGTATGACCGGGATGGAGAACTGCAGATGAAAAGAGGAGATGACGGACAGAATGCAGAGGAACTTTACAGAAGGGCCCGGAGCTGGGAGAATGGAGCAGGTTCCGATATTGTAAGAGTTAGAGAGAATGATCACTATTATATATCGACTTCCATGGAATCAGCGGACAATTTGCTGATATACTCTATACCCGTTAAACTTTTCCGTGAGGAGAGTTCGGATATCCTCCAGGGGATCCTTTTTATGATTCTTGCGCTTATTTTTCTTGCTGTTGCAACTATGATTTACTTTTCCGGTAAATTGTCCAGACCTATAACCAGTATGGTAACCAGCCTGGACAGCGCTGAAAATGGGGTCCTGAAGCTGGAAGAGCCTCGAAATTCTTTTTATGAGGTGCACCAGCTGATCACCAGTTATAATGCGGCGGGGAATAGAATAGAAGAACTGATCGAAAAGGTGAAAAAAGAGAGCATGGAGAAAGAAAAGAACAGATATGAGATGCTGATGTCTCAGATATCGCCACATTTTATATCTGTCTCTTATACACATCTCCGAGCCCACGA
>ERZ1090862.1529-NODE-1532-length-10138-cov-12.870376_pt1 | contig 10138 bp, 9 predicted proteins | sample MGYA00478481_ERZ1090862 | MGnify/ENA primary metagenome ERZ1090862 (study PRJEB33644, sample SAMEA5815745) | chicken gut metagenome | biome: Chicken; feature: Gastrointestinal Tract; material: Caecum | place: Ireland | collected 2019-01-01 | study: A study of... | reverse complement strand
TATTCATGATAAACTATATAGGCTTCAGGTGTAAATGACAAAATTTTCATTTGCACTTTTTTTTACGCAACAGTTCAGCCATGGAACTGTTACTTTTTCGCAATTATTATGTGGCTGAATTTATTCGCAGATGTCAGGAAGGGAAAGGAGAGCCGTTGTGATTACGATCGGTAATTATGTGAAACCTAAGTCGCTGGAGGAGGCGTATGAGCTGAATCAGGCGCGCAGCAGCCGGGTGATGGGAGGTATGATGTGGATGCGTCTGGGAAATGCCCGGGTTAAGACAGTCATTGATCTATCAGGTCTGGGACTTGACCAGATCGAAGATGAAGGAAATGTGATCAAAATCGGTGCCATGTGTACGTTAAGGCAGATAGAACAGTGCGAGGCGCTGAAGGATCTGTGCGGTGATGGAATTGCCGAGTGTGTCCGTCATATTGTCGGAGTTCAGTTCCGCAATCAGGCGACGATCGGCGGAAGTATCTACGGCAGGTTCGGCTTTTCTGATGTGCTGACAGCATTTCTTGCGCTGGATACTTTTGTGGAACTCTATGATGGGGGTACGATCCGTCTGTCAGAGTTCGTGAACCGGAAACCGGATAAGGACATTCTCTTGTCGATTATTGTCAGGAAAAGTAAGAGAAAATTCCGCTATGATTCCATCCGTCAGACAAAGACAGACTTTCCGGTGATCGCCTGTTCTGTCGTGACCGGTATGGTACACGGCAAGGAAACATGGTACTTCTCGGTGGGAGCAAGACCGATGAAAGCAGGGCTCCTCGAAAAGCAGTGGGAGATTCCGGCGGATGCCTCTGAAGAAATGATTGCCGATTATGCCAGACAGGCGGCGTCGGAATTTACATACGGATCCAATATGCGCGGCAGCGCCGAATACAGAAGGCATCTGGCAGAGGTGCTGATCCGGCGTGAGATGACTTCGATTCTGGCGGAGGGAAGATAGGATGGAGATACAGTTTATATTAAATAAGAAACAGGTAACTGCTGAGGTGGGAGCGGACACCGTGCTCCTTGGCGTGCTGAGAGATCTCGGGTGCAAGAGCGTGAAATGCGGATGTGAGACGACAAACTGCGGTCTTTGCACAGTGTGGATCGACGGGAAATCGAGGCTGTCCTGTTCCGTACTCGCGGCGGGGATAGAAGGACACGAAGTTACTACGCTGGAAGGCGTGGAGGAAGAGGCTGCTGAGTTCGGCAGGTTCCTTGCAGCGGAGGGCGGTGAACAGTGCGGATTCTGCTCTCCCGGATTTATTATGAATGTACTGGCGCTGAAGAGAGAACTTGAAAATCCGGATCTGGAAGAGATCAAAGAGTATCTTGCAGGAAATCTCTGCCGGTGTACCGGCTATATGAGCCAGCTCCGTGCAATTCAGAAATATATGACTGTGCAGAACGAAAATTCCGGAAAGGAGGCGCAGGCATGAACATGACAGATGAAATGAAGGACATGCGGGTGGTGAATCAGGCCGTTCCGAAAGTGGATGCGGAAGCGCTTGTGACCGGAAAGGCGGTCTATACAAATGATCTTGCGCCGTCTGACTGTCTGATCGTAAAGATTATAAGGAGCCCTCACGCCCATGCCCTGATCAAAGATATCAATACGGCAAGGGCAGAGGCGGTGCCGGGGATCGAATGTATTCTTACATATAAGGACTGCCCGGATAAAAGGTTTACGCTGGCAGGCCAGACATACCCGGAGGCAAGTCCGTACGACCGGCTGATCCTTGACCAGAGGATGCGTTTTGTAGGAGATGCGGCTGCCATTGTGGCCGGTACTTCAGAGGAAGCGGTTAAAAAGGCTATGAAACTGGTCAAGATCAAGTACGAGGTACTGGAACCGGTGCTTGATTTCAGAACAGCAAAGGACAATCCCATTCTTGTACATCCGGAAGACAACTGGAGAAGCCTCTGCCCGGTGGGGGCCGACAATAAGAGAAATCTCTGTGCCCATGATGTGAGCGAGAGCGGAGATATCGAGGCGGTTCTTGCGGACTGCGATTATGTAGTCGACAGAGTTTACCATACAAAGGCCAACCAGCAGGCCATGATGGAGACATTCCGTACATACACTTATCTGGATGCATACGGCAGACTGAACGTGGTGTCTTCGACTCAGGTTCCGTTCCATGTTCGTCGTATCCTGGCAAACGCTCTGGATATCCCGAAGAGTAAAGTCCGTGTTATCAAACCGCGTATCGGCGGAGGCTTTGGGGCAAAGCAGACAGCGGTATCGGAAGTATATCCGGCGTTGGTTACGTGGAAGACGGGAAAACCTGCAAAGATCATTTTCACAAGAGAAGAATCGCTGACTGCATCTTCTCCCCGTCACGAGATGGAGATGCATGTACGTCTCGGGGCAGATAAAGAAGGACATATCAGAGGAATTGATCTCTATACGTTATCCAATACAGGTGCATTCGGAGAGCACGGCCCGACGACAGTGGGACTTTCCGGACATAAGTCGATCCCGCTTTATGGAAAAGCGGAGGCATTCCGTTTTACTTATGATGTAGTGTATACGAACGTTATGTCTGCCGGTGCATACAGAGGTTACGGTGCAACACAGGGGATTTTCGCTGTAGAATCCGCGGTCAACGAGCTGGCTCAGATACTGGACATGGATCCGACCGTTTTAAGAGAGATGAATATGGTGCGCGAAGGAGACGTGATGCCGGCTTATTATGGAGAGACGGCTGAGAGCTGCGCCCTTGACCGGTGCCTTGCCCGTGCGAAAGAAATGATCGGATGGGATGAAAAATATCCGTGCCGTGATATGGGAAACGGAAAAGTGCGCGGAGTAGGAGTGGCCATGGCAATGCAGGGCTCGGGAATTTCCAGTGTAGATACAGGTTCTGTTGCAATCAAGGTAAATGACGACGGTTTCTACAGCCTGATGATCGGGGCGACCGATATGGGAACGGGCTGCGATACGATCCTCTCACAGATGGCGGCGGAATGTCTGGACTGCGATATGAAGGATATTATTGTCCACGGCGTGGATACAGATACCTCGCCCTACGACTGTGGTTCCTATGCGTCCAGTACAACCTATGTGACCGGTATGGCGGTTGTCAGGACATGTGAGGCTCTGATCGGGAAAATCTGTGAGAGAGGTGCAGAGTATCTCGGATGTTCTGTTGACGATGTTGAATTTAACGGGGCAGAAGTGGTTAATTTAAAGACAGGTGAATCGATCACAAGAAAAGAAATAGGAAACCGCGTGATGTGCTTTAACAATGAGGCGCTCTCTGCAAGTGAAGCGTTTTCGTCCCCGACATCTCCGCCGCCGTTTATGGCAGGCATTGCCGAGGTGGAGATCGACAAGGAGACAGGCGTGGTCGAGATGGTAGATTATGCGGCGGTAGTGGACTGCGGAACTGTAGTGAATCCGAGCCTTGCCAGGGTACAGACCGAGGGCGGCATTGCTCAGGGAATCGGTATGGCACTCTTTGAAGATGTAGTCTATAGTCCGAAAGGAAAGAATTACAGTAATTCCTTTATGCAGTACAAGATTCCCAGCCGGCTTGATGTGGGAAATATCCGGGTGGAATTCGAGAGCAGCTACGAGCCGACAGGTCCGTTCGGCGCCAAATCTATCGGCGAGATTGTTATCAATACACCGTCTCCGGCAATATCCAATGCGGTCCAGAACGCAGTGGGAGTAATCGTAAGGGAGCTCCCGATCACTGCGGAGAAGGTATATAAAGGCATGAGAGGTAAAGCTGAAAATAGATAAAAAGTTATAGAAAAGATGGGGCGATGATCATATCGCCCCATCTTTATTGAAGAAAGAGATATCCGTCGGATATACATAGCTATCGCCAATCTCTTTTAAGAGAACCACATTCAGGTTCCCGTTCAGGTTTTTCTTGTCAAGAGTGATTGCTTTCGTCAAATCAGCAATCGGAAGTCCACAGGAAGACGGAAGACCATATATATCAAGAGCTTTTTTTATCCGGTCAGAACATCCCGAAATAGTAAGACCTTTCTCTTCGGACATTCTGGTGATCTGATACATTCCGATTCCCACAGCTTCTCCGTGGCTTTCACGCTCATAGTTGTAATACTGTTCAATCGTGTGCGCCAGAGTATGCCCGAAATTTAAGAGCATGCGCTCGCCGGTATCAAACTGGTCTGCCTCAACAACGATTCTTTTAATATCAACGCAGCGGGCGATGATTTCGGACAGCTCAGACTTCAGGTCTTCAAAAGAACTGTGCGAACAGAGCTGGTCAAAGAGGCCGGCATCTTTGATGCAGCCGTATTTGATGACTTCGCCCATTCCGTCCTTTATAAAATGTTCCGGAAGCGTGTTGAGAACATCCGGATCGATCAGCACCATCTTCGGCTGATAAAATGCGCCGACAAGGTTTTTGCCCTGCGGCAGATCCACCGCTACTTTGCCGCCCACGGAAGAATCCACCTGAGCCAGCAGGGAAGTAGGAATCTGTACCAGTTTGACGCCACGCAGATAACTTGCGGCGGCAAAGCCTGCGAGATCACCGATCACACCGCCGCCAAGCGCAATGACGAGATCACTCCTCGTAAGCTTTGCATCCAGCATAGCTGTATAAATTTTCGGTAAAGACTGAAAATTCTTTGTCGGCTCGCCGTGAGGGAGAACAAGGGAATGACACTCGTAATCTTTCAGAGAGTCTGTCACCTGCTGCCCATATAGAGGAAATACGTTGTCGTCCGAGATGATCATGATTTTCTGACCTTTAAAAATCTGGGAAATGTACTCTCCGGACTTTGTAAGGATACCGTTTTTGATGTAGATTGGATATGAATTTTCTTTTAAATTAACTGTTAATTTCATAAAATGTTTCTCCTGTAGATACAATTGTTTGATACGGGGACAGGTCGGTTTTGATTCGGGGACGTAGTCAAACTCAGTTTGACTACGTCCCCGAATCAATTAAAGAACTTTTCCGACAACTTCTGCAATCTGCTTTACCTGTTGCAGCAACCCGTCGTATTTTTCCGGTTTCAGTGACTGTGCTCCATCGCAGAGTGCACACTCCGGATTGTTGTGGACCTCGATCATAAGCCCGTCAACTCCGGCAGCCACAGCCGCTTTTGCCATCGGTTCTACGAGCCACCATTTTCCGCCGGCGTGACTGGGATCCACGACAATTGGAAGATGAGTTTTCTTGTGGAGCACCGGGATGCTCTGAAGGTCGAGAGTATTGCGTGTGTATATCTCGAAAGTACGTATGCCTCTTTCGCAGAGTATGACGTTTTCATTTCCGGAAGCCATGATGTACTCGGCGGACATAATCCATTCTTCATAAGTCGCATTCAGACCGCGCTTTAAGAGGATCGGACGGTCAATCTGTCCAAGCTGCTTTAGCAGATCAAAGTTCTGCATATTGCGGGCGCCGATCTGGATCAGGTCTACCTTCTCGTTGAAGACGTCCAGATACTGAGGAGACATCAGTTCGGTAACGATCGGGAGCCCTACCTCGTCTCTGACTGCACAGAGAATATCGAGACCTTCAAGGCCGAGCCCCTGGAAGGAGTACGGGCTGGTTCGGGGTTTAAATGCGCCTCCGCGGAGCATATTGGCGCCGGAGGCTTTGACTGCTTTGGCCACCTCCAGAACCTGTTCAAAAGATTCCACAGAGCATGGGCCTGCGATCAGTCCGAGGTGTCCGCCTCCGAATTTGACTCCTGAGACGTCTATCACAGAGTCCTCCGGATGAAATGCGCGGTTTGCAAGTTTGTACGGCTCCTGTACGTGCATGACTTTATCGACGGAGCTGTCCACTTCAAAGAGCCGGGGGTCGATCAGCGTGGTATCGCCGATACATCCGATGATAGTCATCTCGGTACCGCGTACTACATGAGTGTCAAGCCCTCTGTTTTTCACCAGGTTTTCGACACGGGTGATATTTTCTTCTGATGTATGTGGTTTTAATACAATAATCATTCTTGCTTTTTCTCCAGTTTCCTATATAATAGAAAAGTATTTTTGATAAACAGCAGATAAGCGGGCTGAACTGTTCTATTTCTGACATAACTTCGCACTGTAAAATTTTAGTTGTTTAAAGTGCGAAAACAATAGTATCATAAATCATAGAAATAGGAATGTCAACAGTTTTAAAATATATTGAGAAAGGAAACAAATCTATATGAAGATCATAAAACAGATTGGGATTATCTTCGCCGTGTGCTGGCTGAGCGTGCTGATAGAGAAGATCCTGCCTTTTGCTTTTCCTGCCAGTGTGATCGGTATGCTGCTTTTATTTGTCTGCCTGTTCACAGGTGTTTTGAAGATCGAACACATTCAGGAAAAATCGGATTTCCTGCTTGAGAATATGGCATTTTTCTTTGTGCCTGCGGGAGTGAGCATCATCAATTATTTTGATGTGCTTAAACATACATGGATACAGCTTGTGATTATCTGTGTTCTTTCCACAGTGATCACATTTGTCGTGACAGCATGGAGTGTCAGACTGACAATCCGATGGTTAGAGAGGAGAAAAGAAGAGTGAGTGAGTTATTTGCATCTCCTTATTTTGGAGTGGCTTTGAGCGTAATTGCTTTTGGTATTGGAGTGAAGCTGAACCAGCGGTTTAAAACACCCTTCTGCAACCCGCTGATTATTGCGATCGTATTGGTATCCGCAGTACTGATTGTTTTCAAAATACCTTATGAGGACTATAATAAAGGCGGCGAGATCATCAATATGTTTCTTGCGCCGGCCACTGCATGTCTGGCGGTGGCGGTTTATACAAAGCTTCAGATTCTGAAACAGTACTGGTTTCCGATCCTTGTCGGCTGTGTCGCCGGTTCCGCAGCATCTATGGGCAGCGTATATCTGTTGTGTCGATTGTTTGGATTAGAGGAAAGCCTGACAGTATCATTGCTGCCGAAATCTGTAACAACGCCGATCGCGGTCAGTATTGCGGAACCGGCGGGAGGTATGGTGCCGATCACAGTTGTGGCAGTCATATTTACAGGGATCCTGGGAGGAATTTTCGCGCCGCTTCTCATCCGGCTGTTCCGCGTGGCGGATCCGGTAGCCGCCGGACTTGCAATCGGAGCATCCAGCCATGCAGTGGGAACTTCCAAGGCGATTGAACTGGGCGAGATAGAGGGCGCTATGAGCGGACTTGCCATCGGTATCTGCGGGATCATTACAGTATTGTTTTCGATGCTGGTACTGTGACAGAAGTAATTGCGATGCTATGACAGAATTCATTGCAGATTGCTTTGGGCGGATTTATTATAAGGAGTGGGAGAAATAATGAAAAAAGATACGTCGCACACGTTGAAGCGGGCACAGAGATTCCCTGTTATCCTGATCGGGGAAGGATTGCTGGTAGGAGCTGTCTCTGGGCTGATCGTAATGCTCTATCGGATCGCCCTTACTTTCGCAGGACAATGGCTTAATAAGATACTGGAATACATAGACGGTCATCCGTTTCGGATTCTGGGATGGTTTGTCATATTGATCCTGCTGGCGGTAATGGTCGGATGGCTGGTGAAGTGGGAGCCGATGATCTCAGGCAGCGGTATCCCTCAGGTGGAGGGGGAAGTGCTGGGGAAACTCAGCCAGAACTGGAAACGGGTTCTTCCCGCTAAGTTTGCCGGCGGATTCCTCTGTCTGCTGGGCGGCCTCTCTCTCGGAAGAGAAGGCCCGTCCATCCAGCTTGGAGCTATGGGAGGTCAGGGGATTTCCCGGCTTCTCGACCGGGGAAAGACGGAGGAGAGATATCTCATGACCTGTGGGGCAAGCGCAGGACTTGCCGCAGCGTTCCACGCACCTTTGGCAGGAGTAATGTTTGCTTTGGAGGAGATCCACAAAGGCTTTTCGGTCAGCCTGCTCATCTCCGTAATGACGGCTTCGGTAACGGCGGATTATATCTGCTCACATATCATGGGGATCGACCCGGTTTTTCAGTTTGAACTGGAACATGTGCTGCCTCAGAATTATTACTGGATGCTGCTCATTCTTGGAGTGCTTCTCGGGCTTCTGGGCGCATTCTATAATAAGGTGATGATAAAGGCGCAGGAACTTTATAAGAAACCGAAATGTCTGAATGAGACCACGCGTCTTGTGATCGCCTTTCTGGCAGCAGGAGTGCTGGGCCTTTTGATGCCTTCCGTGCTGGGAAGCGGCGGAGATCTGATCGTATCCCTCACAGACGGAGAGATGATACTGCAGCTTGTTATCGTGACATTTGTGGTAAAATTTTTATTTTCCGCCGTCAGTTTCGGTTCCGGTGCTCCGGGCGGGATCTTCTTTCCGCTTCTCATCCTCGGCGCGCTGATCGGAGGCGCTTTTGCTATGACCGGAGTGGAGCTGTTCGGGCTGGATCCGGTATATATCAATAATTTCGTACTGCTTGCCATGGCGGGATTTTTTACCGCGATCGTCAGAGCACCGATCACCGGAATCATTTTGCTCTTTGAAATGTCCGGTTCTGTGAGTCAGATGCTTTCCCTTGCGATCGTTTCCGTTGTCGCGTATATCACGGCTACCCTGTTAAAGTCAGAGCCGATTTATGAAAGCCTGTTAAACCGGTTGCTGGATGGCCGGAAGAAAGGAAACGGATCAGGGGAAAACAGCGGAAAAAAAGAAACCAGAACAGGCGGGCAGAAGATTTTAAGTGAATTTGTTATCATGAATGGGTCTGTGCTGGAGGGACGCACAGTTATGGAAATCCACTGGCCGAATAACTGTCTTCTTGTAGCTCTGGAACGGGATGGACAGGAGATGATCCCGCGAGGCAGGACAAGGCTTATGGCAGGCGATCGCCTGACGGTAATGACGGACGAGAGGGATGCAGGATATATACATGACAAATTGGAAAACTTATGTTATACTTCATTTTAGCAGACAAATCAAAGGAGTTTACTATAATGAAAAGAGTATTACTTAAGCTGAGCGGGGAAGCCCTCGCAGGAGATAAAAAGACAGGTTTTGACGAAGCGACCTGTATCGGTGTTGCCAACCAGGTGAAAAAGCTTGTCGACGACGGGATTCAGGTAGCGATTGTGACAGGCGGCGGCAATTTCTGGAGAGGACGCACGAGTGAGACGATCGACCGTACAAAGGCAGATCAGATCGGGATGCTGGCGACAGTGATGAACTGTATCTACGTATCAGACATTTTCAGACATGTGGGTATGAAAACAGAAGTTTTCACACCGTTTGTGTGCGGTTCCTTTACGTCCCTGTTCTCAAAGGATGCGGCAGTGGAAGCTCTGAATGAGGGCAAGGTGATCTTCTTCGCAGGCGGTACCGGACACCCGTACTTTTCAACAGATACAGGAGCTGTTTTACGTGCGATCGAGATCGAGGCGGACGCAATGCTTCTTGCAAAAGCGATCGACGGAATCTATGACAGCGATCCGAAGGTGAATCCGAATGCTGTCAAGTACGATGAGGTATCCATCCAGGAAGTGATCGACAAGAAACTTGCAGCAGTGGATCTTACGGCGTCGATCCTCTGCCTTGAAAATAAGATGCCGATGCTCGTGTTCGGGCTGAATGAAGAAAACAGCATCGTGGAAACGATGAGCGGTAATTTTACCGGAACAAAAGTAACAGTGTAGGAGGATTTCACTATGAATGAGAAAGTGGCTGTGTATGACACAAAGATGACAAAGACGATCAACAACCTTGACAGCGAGCTGGCTACGATCCGTGCAGGCCGTGCCAATCCGCACGTTCTGGACAAGTTGACTGTCGATTATTACGGAGCGCCGACGCCGATTCAGCAGGTGGCGAATGTGTCGGTTCCGGAGGCGAGGATGATCCAGATCCAGCCTTGGGAGAAGAGCATGTTAAAGGCGATTGAGAAAGCAATCCTCACTTCTGATATTGGTATTAATCCGACAAATGACGGCGCGTCTATCCGACTTGTATTCCCGGAACTTACAGAGGAGCGAAGAAAAGAGCTGGCGAAAGACGTGAAGAAAAAGGGTGAGGCGGCAAAGGTGGCTGTCCGCAATATCCGCCGCGACGGAAACGTGGCTTTTAAGAAACTCAAAGGATCAGAGATCTCTGAGGACGGGATCAAGGATCTTGAAGATGAACTTCAGAAGATTACGGACAAATACATCACAAAGATCGATAAGATGGTCGATGCGAAATCAAAAGAAATCA
>ERZ1090862.1525-NODE-1528-length-10149-cov-11.738657_pt1 | contig 10149 bp, 8 predicted proteins | sample MGYA00478481_ERZ1090862 | MGnify/ENA primary metagenome ERZ1090862 (study PRJEB33644, sample SAMEA5815745) | chicken gut metagenome | biome: Chicken; feature: Gastrointestinal Tract; material: Caecum | place: Ireland | collected 2019-01-01 | study: A study of... | reverse complement strand
GAGGAAACCCTGGTAGTGGGGGACCGGCTTTACACGGATATCCTCTGCGGTCATAATGCCGGGGTGGAAACTGCCCTTGTCCTCACAGGAGAGGCCACAAGAGAAGAGGCAGAGGCCTGTGACTACGGACCGGATTATATTTTCAGTTCCATCGCGGAACTGTACAGAGAGTGGATGTAGGAACATCCGCTCTTTTTTCACTGTTTCGAGAAAGAATCCAATTGAAGCCCCGCTGAGGGGATAGTATAATAGAAAAATATCAGAATGAATAATCAGCGAGGTAATGAAAATGAGCGAATTACAGAAAAAATATCAGATCGGCACAGAAGAAAACAGAAAATTTCAGGAGGAGATCCGGGAGAATCTGCTGAATTTCGGCCACAGATTTCCTTCTCCGGGAGGAAGCTCCTATTATCTGGGAGATGACGGAACACCCTGGAAGGATAGAAGCCGGGAGACATGGATCACTTCCAGAATGACCCATGTATACAGCATCGGCACCTTCCTGGGCCATCCGGGCAGTGAGGAACTGGCGGATGCAGGTCTTAAAGGCCTCCGGGGAGAACTTCACGATACACGCAACGGAGGCTGGTATGCAGGCCTTACAGCAGATGACCAGATCCTCCCAAATAAACAGTGTTATGCCCATGCCTTTGTGATCCTGGCAGCTACATCTGCCCTTCTGGCAGGACGGCCTGGAGCGGAGGAACTTCTGGAGGATGCCCTGAAACTCTATGATCTCCGTTTCTGGAATGAGGAAGAGGGTCTTTCCTGTGATACCTGGAATACAGAGTTTACAGTACTGGATGATTACCGGGGACTGAACGCCAATATGCACACGGTAGAGGCTTTCCTGGCAGTAGCTGACGCCGCGGGCAAAGAAGAATACCGGGTAAGGGCAGGCAGGATCATTGACCATGTATTAGGCTGGGCTTCTGCAAATGAGTGGAGGATCCCGGAGCACTTTACGAAAGACTGGACACCGGATCTGGAATGCAATAAGGATCAGCCGGCAGATCAGTTTAAGCCATACGGGGCTACCCCGGGACATGGGATCGAGTGGGCAAGACTGATCACTCAGTGGGCCCTTTCCACCTATAAAGACGACGCCCAGGGAGCGGCCAAATATATTGAAGCAGCAGAGAACCTTTTTAACCGGGCAGTAAAAGACGCATGGAACGCAGATGGAGCTCCGGGTATTGTATATACTACAGACTGGAATGGAAAACCAGTGGTCCATGACCGTATGCACTGGACGCTGGCAGAGGCTATCAATACCTCCTCTGTGCTGTACCATGTTACGGGAAAAGAAGAGTACGGCCGGTATTACGCAGAGTTTATGAAGTATCTGGACGAGACGGTAATGGATCATGTAAACGGCTCCTGGTTCCATCAGCTGGATGAGCACAACCAGGTGATCGGCACAGTATGGCCGGGAAAATCCGATCTGTACCACGCTTTCCAGTCCACCCTGATCCCCTTCTATTCTCCTGCGTTATCTATTGCCGCAGCGGTGAAAAAAGGAGAAAAATAAGAAATTAAGAAATCTTGACTTTTTTGCAGATCAGAGAGATAATTTCAGGCAGATTATGATTAGAAAAGAGGAAAGATTTTGGAAAAAGCAGATAACCGGATCATGGGGACTGAAAAGATCCCAAGTCTGATGATCCGGATGGCAATACCTTCGGTCATTGCCCAGGTCATCAATATTTTATATAACATTGTAGACCGTATCTACATAGGACATATTTCGGGAGTGGGAGCCGCTGCTCTTACGGGAGTGGGGCTTACCTTTCCCATTATCACTCTGATCTCCGCCTTTTCCGCTTTTGTAGGTTCCGGAGGAGCGCCTCTGGCATCTATCTGGATGGGGAAAAATGACAAAAAACATGCGGAGAAGATCCTGGGTACGGGAGTATTTATGCTCCTGTGCTTCTCTCTGATCCTGATGGCTGTATTTCTCATCTTTCAGAGACCTCTTCTTTATGCCTTTGGAGCCAGCGATGCTACCATCGGCTATGCCATGGAGTACCTGACCATCTATCTGATCGGAACTGTATTTGTAGAGATCGCCCTGGGACTGAATCCTTTTATCATTGCTCAGGGAAGATCTACGACAGCTATGATGTCTATTGTCATCGGGGCTGTGATCAATATTGTGCTGGATCCGATCTTTATCTTTGTATTCCATATGGGGGTAAAGGGCGCAGCCATTGCCACAGTTATTTCCCAGGCTGTAAGCGCTGCCTGGAATGTGAAAGCCCTGGTGGATAAGAAAGCGGTGCTGAAGATCGTTCCTTCCTGTATCCGCCCGGATATCCGGGTCATCGGACAGATCTTCTCTCTGGGGATCTCGCCGTTTATCATGAGATCTACGGAAAGCCTTATTTCCATTGTGCTGAATCATCAGCTCCAGAAGTTCGGCGGAGATCTGTATGTAGGCTCCCTGACCATCATGCAGAGCGTTATGCAGCTTTTTTCCGCCCCTTTAAGCGGTTATACCCAGGGAGTACAGCCTATTGTAAGCTATAATTTCGGAGCGGGAAAATTTGACCGGGTGCGGACCACCTACCGCTATATGATCTTCGGAAGCTTTCTGATCTCCTTTGTGACAGCGGCTTCCGCCATGATCTTCCCGGAATTTTATGCTATGATGTTTACCAATGAAGGGGATCTGATCGCTCTTACGGGAAAAGTCATGCCGGTATTTATGGCGGGAATGCTGATCTTTGGCCTTCAGAATGGTATCCAGCCCACATTTCTGGGTCTGGGACAGGCAAAGATATCCCTTTTTATCGCGCTTCTGCGAAAAGTGATCCTGCTGGTGCCGCTGGCTTTGATCTTCCCTAATTTCTTCGGGGTCATGGGTGTTTACTATGCGGAACCGGTGGCGGATATTACTTCAGCGGTGATCGCAAGTATACTGTTCCTGTGCAATATCAAGAAAATACTGACTATGGAAAATTTAAAAAAGATCAAATAAAAGGTTCAGATCCGGAGGAGCTGTCCCATTAATCAAGATCGGGAATATTCCTGACATATGTTTAATGGGACAGCTTTTCTATATTTTGTCTATAAATATGATTGACTTATAAATTCTGAATATTATAATTATATATAGAAATCGTTTAAAACTATCAGTCTTATGAGATTCGAGCACGCTTTGATGAACCTGCTGGTGGACAATCTTCATCCCGATGTGATCCTGTCTCATGACGACTGGGGTTCTAAATGGAAAATAAGGAGGGATAAACTTTGGAAGAGGTATATGAATTTCTGAAAAAATGCGGAACCTATTATCTGGCAACTGTAGAAGGAGACCAGCCCAGAGTCCGGGCTTTCGGTACCATTGATCTTTTTGAAGGGAAGCTTTATATTCAGACCGGGAAGGTGAAAGAAGTATCTAAACAGATCATGGCAAATCCTAAGATCGAGATCTGCGCTTTTGACGGCAGCCGCTGGCTCCGCCTGACGGCCAGGGCCCTGGAGGATGACAGATACGAAGCCAGAAAGCATATGCTGGACGCCTATCCGTCCCTCCAGAAAATGTATCAGCCTGACGACGGCAATACCCAGGTATTTGCCCTGGAAGACTGCACGGCTGTTTTTTCCTCTTTCACAGAGGAGCCCAGGACGGTAAAATTCTGATCATAGATGCAGGTTCTGAGCAAGGAGTTCTTTGCTGTAATTTAAGCCGAAAACATTTTGTATCATATCCGGTATGTCCTCTGGGGCGTACCGGATTTCTTTTCGTTCTTGGCCGGTGCGCCAGATCAGGGTATCGTCACGGAAGTTTTTGTATCCGTCGGGAGTCCTGAGATTGATCACCAGATGATTGGAAAAGAGATTGTCCGGCCTTGCCAGCAGGGCGTCCATAAGAGGCGTGAAATCTTCGGACAGAAATGGCACAGTGGCAAAGATGATCACAGGGCTGTCTGTACCATCTGCTTCCCGGCGGAGAAGAAGTTTCCATCCGTCGCCGGTATCTGTGATCCGGTAGGTTTCCCCTTTTCTGGTCTGAGGCTCAGAGGAGAGTTCTACGGCGAAAGGCGCCATAGGCCCTCCAAGTCCTACGTCACAGAGATACTCTCGCCCATCTAAACGGACAATGGAGGCCCGGTGGGTCAGGGCCCGAAGGGTGGTAAATCCTGCGGCTACCCTGCACATACAGGCATAGGCTTCAAAGCCCAGACTTTTAAGGAGAAGGAGAAAGAGGCCGTTAAGCTCAAAACAGAAACCTCCGTGACGTTCCTCCACGATCTTCCGGTACAGATCCTGAGAGGAGAGAGAGACAGGACAGGCCAGGAGACTGGTGTCTATGTCCTCAAAAGGGACCCGGCACTGATGTGACCAGATCAGAGTATGCAGAGTTTCCAAAGTGGGAGCTGCAGGATAGGAAAGGCCGATCCTTTCCAGATATTTTTTTGTCTGTTCTTCCGATAAACGGTCGTATTCCACGGTATACATATAATGAATCCTCCTTTTTACAATGCCGGGTACAAGTCTTTCATTCCCATGATATAGGGCTTTTGCCCTCAACATCATTTTATAAGATACAGATAGATCTTACAAGATAAAACAAAAGAGATTGACAGGGGAAAACTTGAAGTATACAATAGTTGCATATACAACAATGGAGGTGCGAAAAAATGCTTCGAAGGCTGTTTTCTTACATGGGACGATATAAAAAATATGCGTTCCTTGCTCTGTTCTGTATTGCTGTGGAGTCTATCTTTGAACTGCTGGTCCCTCTGATCATGGCGGACCTGGTTGATGTGGGAGTGGCTTCGGGAGACAGAGCCTATATTTTTCAAAAAGGCGGGGAAATGGTGATCTGCGGAGTGCTGGCCCTGATCCTGGGAGTGGGAAGCGCCAGATTTGCAGCTTTAGCCGGCCAGGGCCTGGGAGCCCAGCTCCGTCAGGCGGAATATGAAAAGCTTCAGAAATATTCTTTTTCCAACATTGACCATTTCCGGGTCTCTTCCCTGGTGACAAGGCTTACCAGTGATGTGACAAACATTCAGAACACGGTTTCCACAGGCATGCGCCCCTTCTGCAGGGGTCCGGTGATGCTGGTGGCGGCTACGGCAGTAGCTTTTTCTATTAACCGGGAGCTGGCGGTGGTATTTCTGGTAGCTCTGCCTTTGCTGGCCTGCCTGCTTTTCCTTATTACCATGAAGGTGCGTCCTCTTTACGGGACCATGCAGGGGGCTATTGACAATGTAAACCGGATCATTCAGGAAAATCTTACGGCGGTCCGGGTGGTAAAGGCCTATGTAAGAGGAGATTATGAAAAGGCAAAATTTGAAGAAGGGAATGAAAAGCTGAAGGAACAGTCACAGCAGGCCTTTTGTCTGGCGGCATTGAATATGCCTGCCATGCAGTTTGTTATGTACGGAACCATCCTTTCCATCCTCTGGTTCGGCGGGGAGCTGATCAACACCGGAGGAATGGAAGTGGGGGAACTGACAGGATTTTTAAGCTATGTCCTTCAGATCCTGAATTCTCTTATGATGATCTCTAATGTGTTTCTGATGATGACCCGTTCCGTGGCTTCCGGAGTCCGGATCATGGAAGTCATTGATGAGAAAGTGGATATTACTGATGAGAAAGCCAGAGATATTCAGGTAGAACGGGGAGAGATCACTTTTGATCATGTATGGTTCAAGTATAAGAAGGAAGCCAGAGAGTATGTCCTTTCAGATATTTCCTTCCACATAGAGCCGGGGCAGACGGTAGGGATCATCGGCCAGACAGGAGCGGCCAAGACTACCCTTGTACAGCTGATCCCCAGACTTTATGAGGCGGAGAAAGGAAGGATCTATATAGACGGCATTCCGGTGGAGGAGTACCCTATGGAACATCTCCGGGACGCCATTGCCATGGTCCTTCAGAAAAATACCCTGTTTTCCGGGACCCTTCTTTCTAATCTGAAATGGGGAAATGAGAATGCCTCTAAAGAGGAAGTAGAACTGGCCTGCCATATTGCCTGTGCCGATGAATTCATTGACCGGCTGCCCCAGGGCTACGAGACGGAAATGGGCCAGGGAGGGGTAAATGTATCAGGAGGACAGAAACAGAGACTCTGTATTGCCAGAGCCCTGCTGAAAAAGCCTAAGGTCCTGATCCTGGACGATTCTACCAGCGCAGTGGATACGGCTACAGAAAGCAGCATCCGGGAGCGTATGAAAGAATATCTTCCGGATATGACAAAGATCATTATCGCCCAGAGGATCTCTTCCGTCCGGCATGCGGACCAGATCATCATTCTGGACGACGGGAAAGTAAACGATATAGGCACCCATGAAACTCTGCTGGAGAGAAATGAGATCTACCGGCAGATCTATGATTCCCAGAAGGAAGGAGTGGAACTGTAATGGCCAGATATGTAGGATATAAAAGACCGAAAAATACAAAAAAGACCCTTCTTCATCTGCTGAAGTATCTGGGGATGCATAAATGGAGTTTTACCCTGGTGGCTTTGCTGGTGTTTATCAGCGCCGGAGCCAATATTATGGGAACTTACCTTTTAAAACCGGTGATCAACAAGTTTATCCTTCCCGGAGATAAGGAGGGGCTTCTTCTGGCAGTAGGAGGAATGGCGGTGATGTATATCTGCGGAGCCCTGGCTACCCTGGGCTATAACCAGCTGATGATCCGTTCTGCCCAGAAGGTAGTAAAGGAGATCCGCCGGGACCTTTTCGCTCATGTCCAGAAGCTTCCTCTGAAATATTTCGATGCCCACACCCATGGAGAGCTGATGAGCCGTTTTACCAATGATGTGGATACCGTCCAGGAGGCTATGAACAACAGTTTTGCCATGATCATACAGAGCTTTATGATGCTTTTCGGCACAGTGGTGATGATGATGGTCCTGAGTCTCCGGCTGTCTCTGATCGTAGTGGTCTTTCTGCTGATCATGTTTGCCTTTATTAAATTTAACGGGAAAAGAAGTAAAAAATACTTCCAGAGGCAGCAGGAGGAATTAGGAAAGATCAATGGATTTGTAGAGGAGATGACTGCAGGACTGAAAGTGGAAAAAGTTTTTAATCATGAGAAAAAAGACTTTGACACTTTCTGCCAGATGAACGAAGCGCTCCGCCGGGAATCCACCAATGCCCTGACTTTTTCCGGCATGATGGTTCCTACTATTGTAAGCCTGTCTTATGTAAACTATGCGGTTTCCGCCTGTGTGGGAGGCATTTTCACTTTGATGGGCCTGCTGGACCTGGGAAGCCTGGCTTCTTACCTGGTTTATGTGCGCCAGAGCGCCATGCCTCTGAACCAGTTTACCCAGCAGGTGAACTTCCTTCTGGCGGCCCTTTCCGGAGCAGAAAGGATCTTTGAGATGATGGAGGAAGAACCGGAGCCGGACCAGGGACAGGTGACTCTGTGCAATGTACAGGACCATCAGGGAGAGCTGGAAGAGACTAAAGGATATACAGGAAAGTTTGCCTGGAAGATGCCCGGATCCGGGAAACTGGTGCCTCTGAAAGGAGATGTGCGCTTCCAGGATGTGGTCTTTGGCTATGTGCCGGAGAAAAAGATCCTTAATGGGATTTCCCTTTATGCAAAACCGGGACAGAAGATCGCCTTTGTAGGGTCTACAGGAGCCGGAAAGACCACTATCATCAATCTGATCAACCGCTTTTATGAGATCCAATCGGGAAAGATCACCTATGACGGCATTGATATCCGGGATATTAAAAAGGATGACCTCCGCCGTTCCCTGGCTATGGTCATTCAGGACACCCATCTGTTTACAGGGACCATCGCGGATAATATCCGGTACGGAAATCTGAACGCCTCTATGGAAGAAGTGAAAGAGGCTGCCAGGATCGCCAACGCAGACTCCTTCATACGGAGACTGCCTCAGGGTTATGACACTATTCTTTACAGTGACGGAAGCAACCTTTCCCAGGGACAGCGGCAGCTCCTGGCTATTGCAAGAGCGGCGGTGGCAAAGCCCCCGGTGCTGATCCTGGACGAGGCTACCAGCTCTGTGGATACCAGGACAGAGCGGCTTATTGAAAAAGGAATGGACGCCATTATGGAGGGCAGGACGGTATTTGTTATTGCCCACAGACTTTCCACAGTGCGGAATTCCAAGGCCATTATGGTTCTGGAAAAAGGAGAGATCATTGAGAGAGGAAGTCATGAGGAACTGCTGGAACAGAAAGGGCGGTATTATCAGTTATATACCGGCCAATTTGAATTGGAGTGAATAAAATGGAAAAAAATGATATCAGGAAGATCCTTCACCGCCTGGACCTGGAGCGGCGGCAGCTTATGCGGCCCAGGTTTCTGGAGATGGGGCTCACTGTGGGAGAAGGCCAGCCCAGGATCCTGAACTGCCTGCTGGAGCAGGGAGAAATGAGCCAGAGGGAACTGGCAGACGCCTGTATGTTTGATGTGACCACCCTTTCCAGGACCCTGGATAAGATGGAAAAAGCAGGACTGGTGACACGAAAGGTAAATCCTGCCAGCAGAAGAGCCCATCTGATCGCTCTGACCCCTGAGGGAAAGGAAAAAGCCGGGCGGGTACAGGAACAGTTTGCCTGGCTGGATCAGGTCCTTTGGGGAGACATAGAAGAAAAAGAGATGGAGAGCCTGTACAGGACTCTTGAAAAAATAGAAGAGAATGTGAAAAAAGAAAAATGATCATTTCATATAAAAGCCAGTCTGAACCAGGAGCATATAACTGCTCCGGGACAGACTGGCTTTTATATGATCAATTATTTTACTTTCTGGTATATTTTCGGCTTTTTCGTTCTCCGCTCTCCATTAATAAGCCGGTTTCAACCATGTGTTTTAAAAAGCGTTTGGTAGTGGAATCGGCTAATCCTAAAATCTCGCGGGCTTCTTTGTTGATGATAAAGCCGTGTTTATCAATATAGTCTAAAATAAGCTGTTCTCTCTGTTGAATTTTATCGGCTTTTTTATCGGCTTTTTTATCGGCTTTTTTATCGGCTTTTTTAAATAGATTAACCCGAAAGGTATCTCCGATTTCCATAAACTGAGGCTCCGGAAGACCATATTCTTTTGCACGGTTTAGGATTCTTCGAATTCCAGTACCCCATTCTTCTATGATCTCCATACGGCTGAATATATCGGCAATGATCCGATTCCGTATTTTTGAACGGCCATTGACTGCTTCTTCCAACGTTAATCCTCCGTAAAGCATGCCGGGAGAAGTAACTTCTACCCGATCATCGTAGACCGCAACCTGTATACAGGAGTTGTCCATATAATTACGGTGACATACAGCGTTGACGATCATTTCACGAATCGCAGTTACAGGAAGCTCATATCTATCCTTCCGGATGAGTCCATTGATCTCAGCGCCCAGATTGATATGACGAAGAACAAACTGGTAAGCATTTTCTATCTGCTCATATAAAGGTCCGGTATATTCTTTCTTATCTATGAAAATATCCCTTTCTGTACCTTTAAACAATGCACATTGTATTTTTGCAAAGGGAAAATAATCTCCGGTCAGCAAAACAAAAGCATTGGTGGCCAAAAGTTCTGAACCGCTTTTCTTTAAAACTTTCCAGTTTATTAGCTGATCAGAAGAAACATCCTGAATAGAACTTATTTCTTCCGGGCCGGCTGCTTCCCGGCGGTATTTCGTAATGTCTCTGCATAGCTTATTCACAGCGTCTTCCGTCACAGGATATCCTATACAAGCTAGTTCATCCCAGGACATATTATTTCCTTCAATCTCTAATTCCCGGATTTTAGTGCTGTCCGCAGGACGGGAAGTCCCGCCAAGCCGGATATAAGTTCCCTGTTGTTTCCCTTGCTTCTTCAGGTAATAGGGGCGGTTCATTCCCGGATAAATAGTAACGATTACAATACATTTCTCTTTAATAGTCTGAAAAGCAATATCAGGTATGATCTGCGGCTCGCAGCCATCAGCTACAGCATTGGCTATACTGTCCATAATCTGAAAAACAGATTTTTCGTCGACACCAATAATTTTTCCGCTTTCATCATCAATGCCTATGATCAGGCTGCCGCCGCTGGTATTGGCAAAAGCAATGACAGACTTTAGGTATTTTTCACTTTTCTTTGGAAGTTCAACTTTATATTCAATATTTTTTGATTCTCCATGCAAAATCTCATTTAAGTTCATATGGCTGATAC
>ERZ1090862.1518-NODE-1521-length-10177-cov-11.763288_pt1 | contig 10177 bp, 7 predicted proteins | sample MGYA00478481_ERZ1090862 | MGnify/ENA primary metagenome ERZ1090862 (study PRJEB33644, sample SAMEA5815745) | chicken gut metagenome | biome: Chicken; feature: Gastrointestinal Tract; material: Caecum | place: Ireland | collected 2019-01-01 | study: A study of... | reverse complement strand
AATTCACCCGGACCGTGGCATTAATCATATGTCAGGGATATTTATACATTTTATGTGAATTTGTCGAGCATAGCTTTGAGGCCATAGGCTCAAAGCGGCACAGACTGAGCAATCAAATGTATAAATATCCTCGATTTTGATCAATGCCGCAGCTCCTTTCCTTTCTTTTCTATATACGTTGGGGACAAAAGCCCCGACTATGATACCAGCATAAAAGTCAGAGTAATGGTAAATACCGATAAGATCGTAGTCACTACGATCCCCTCTGCAATGGGCTTGGGATCTCTTCCGTACTGTTCGCAGAGCATAGCTGAAAAATTTCCTACCGGAAGAGCCGCCATCAGGACTACCACTGCTCTTATCAACAGATCGGACAGTACTGGTCTGAGGGCCAGAGCCAACAGTATGGGAAAAACGATAAACCGGATAAACACAAAAGCAAGAAGCCTTTTATTTTTCAACGTATCTTTTGCCTTCATTCCAGCAAGGGAAATCCCGATAACGATCATAGACAAAAGAGTGCAGGCATTCCCGTAATAGCCTGCAAGGGTTTCAATCTCCTCCGGCAGCTGGATCTGAAACCAGTAAATGCCAAAAGCTGCAATACAGGCGATAAGCCCCGGGCTCAGATAATCCTTCCAGGACTGCTTTTTCCCTGGTGTATCTTTTTTCAGCAGCATGATTCCAAAAGTAAAGATGGTAAGATTAAAAAGAAAATTAAAGACTATCACATAGACCATAGATTCCGGTCCGATGATCGCCAGAGCAACAGGAATTCCTATAAACCCTGTATTTCCGAAAACTGTCATCAACACATAGGCATTTTTCAGATGTCCCGGCACTTTCAGCACCCACACGAGAAAATAGCCGAAAAAAATCAGCAGGAGATAAAAAATAACACCGATGATCCCCACAAAGATCACATTTTCTCTGGGGATCTGGGAAAGATCATTAAACATACTTACGATAATCAGTCCCGGTGAACAGACATTTACCACCAGAGCCGACAGATCCTTGGAAGCGCCGTCCGATATGATTTTCTTTTTATACAGCACAAAACCGGTAAGGATCAATATAAAGATCATTACCATCTGTTCCAGCACTACCAAACTGTTCATTTTCTTCTTCCTTTTTCATGTTTTGCGGGTCTCAAATTCATGTGTTTTCATGCAAGCATGAAACACATGACCTTTCGACTTTCTGAATATATGATATCACGGATTTCTCCGCACTTTGTGCTCCCGAAATCCTAAAAACATTCAAAATCCGCCCTGTCGGGCTACTTTTTCATGTTTTTACGGGTCTCAAATTCATGCTTTTTCATGCAAGCATGAAACGCATGACCTTTCGACCCTGATATCATGTTATTATAGAAGAAATGGGGGTAAATTGCAATATAAAAAGAAGCCCCCTCAGGGACTTCTTTAACCTTCAAACATATCTTTTAACTTTTCACCGAATTTTTTCTTTTTTTCTCCGCCTGAAGGACGATTGCCGCAGGCTGCGTCGAATTTGCGCAGAGCCTCTTTTGCTTCTTCGTTTAGTTTGGTAGGCACCTGGACTACCAGAGTTACATAGTGGTCTCCTCTTACATTTTTATTTCTCAGAGAAGGCACGCCTTTTCCTTTCAGACGAACTTTTGTATCTGTCTGAGTTCCCGGTTTTACATCATACATCACATCGCCGTCCACGGTGCTGATCCGTACTTCACCGCCCAAAGCTGCCTGTGCAAAGGTTATAGGCGCTGTGGAGAATATGTTCATATCCTGTCTCTGGAAAATCGGATGACGGGCAACAACCACTTCTACCATCAGGTCGCCTCTTGGTCCGCCGTTAGTACCTGGCTCTCCTTTTTCCCGGATACGGATACTCTGTCCATTATCAATACCTGCCGGTATAGTCACTTTGATCTTCTTGCGGTTGGAAATAAATCCGGTACCACGGCAATCCGGACATTTCTCTTTGATCACTTTTCCGGTTCCATGGCAGTCCGGACAGGTCTGGACATTCTGGATCGTTCCAAACATAGACTGCTGGGTATACACTACCTGGCCGGTTCCATGACATTTAGAACAGGTCTCTGGTGAGGTGCCTGGTTTCGCTCCTGTACCGTGACAGGTCTCACAGGTATCTTTTAAGGTAAGGTCCAGCTCTTTCTCACAGCCAAACACGGCTTCCTCGAAAGTGATCCGCACGGAAGCATGGACATTTGCCCCCTTCATAGGGCCATTATTCGGTCTCCGTCTTCCGCCGCCAAACAAGTCGCCGAAGATATCACCGAAAATATCGCCCATATCTCCGCCGCTGAAACCTCCGAAGCCGCCAAAGCCGTCAAAGCCTCCGGCTCCGCCGCCTCCCTGCTCAAAGGCCGCATGGCCGAACTGGTCATACTGTCGTCTTTTCTGAGGGTCGCTCAGTACACTGTAGGCCTCTGTGGCCTCCTTAAACTTTCTTTCAGCCTCTTTATCCCCGGGATTTACATCCGGGTGATATTTCTTGGCAAGCTTACGGTAGGCACTTTTTATTGCAGACTCATCTGCTCCCCGGTCTACGCCCAGGACTTCATAGTAATCTCTTTTATCTGCCATTGGTCTTTTCCCTTTCTACACACAAGCATGGGATGCTCCAACACACCCCATGCTTTTCTGTCCCGGATTATACTTCTCTGTAGTCTCCGTCTACCACATCATCGCCGTATGCTTCATTGCCATTGTCCTGTGAACCTGCGCCTGCTCCAGGATTTGGTCCTGCCTGCTGAGCGTTCTGTGCCTGCTCATACATCTTTGCGAACAGTTTCTGAGCACTCTGCATCAGTTTTTCTTTTCCTGCTTTCAGCTCTTCTACCTGAGCGTCTGTGATCTCGTCAGTATTGGAGCATTTTGCCAGAGTTTCCTTCAAAGCGTTCAGATCAGCTTCTACAGCGGTCTTATCGTTGGCATCAATCTTATCTCCTGCTTCTTCCATAGCCTTCTCTGTCTGGAATACCATAGCGTCTGCATCATTCTTTGTATCAACAGCCTCTTTACGTTTCTTATCCTGTGCTTCGTATTCAGCAGCTTCTCTTACAGCCTTGTTGATCTCATCATCAGACATGTTGGAACCTGCTGTAATAGTAATGTGCTGCTCTTTGCCTGTACCCAGGTCTTTTGCAGAAACATTAACGATACCGTTGGCATCGATATCAAAGGTAACTTCGATCTGAGGAACACCTCTTCTTGCTGGCGGGATACCATCCAGACGGAACTGTCCAAGGGACTTGTTGTCTCTTGCGAACTGTCTTTCACCCTGTACCACGTTGATATCTACGGCAGTCTGGTTATCAGCTGCTGTGGAGAAGATCTGGCTCTTCTTGGTAGGAATAGTTGTGTTTCTCTCGATCAGTCTTGTAGCGATACCGCCCATAGTCTCGATAGACAGTGACAGCGGAGTAACATCCAGAAGAAGGATATCCCCTGCGCCTGCGTCTCCGGCCAGTTTACCACCCTGTACGGCAGCACCCAGAGCAACACACTCATCCGGGTTCAGGCTCTTGCTTGGCTCTTTGCCTGTCAGCTGTTTTACCTTATCCTGTACAGCAGGAACACGGGTAGAACCGCCTACTAACAGTACCTGGCCCAGTTCAGAAGCTGTCAGACCTGCGTCGGAAAGTGCACGTCTTACAGGTTCAGCTGTTTTCTCTACCAGATCATGTGTCAGTTCATCAAATTTTGCTCTTGTCAGATCCATATCGAAATGAAGAGGTCCGTTAGCGTTCATGCTGATAAATGGCAGGTTGATATTTGTAGTAGTAGCGGAAGACAACTCTTTTTTCGCTTTTTCTGCTGCTTCTTTAATACGCTGCATAGCCATCTTATCTGTAGAAAGGTCAACCCCTTCTTTCTTCTTAAACTCAGAGATCATGTAGTCTGCAACTTTCTGGTCGAAATCATCACCGCCCAGATGGTTGTTACCGGCTGTAGCCAGAACTTCGATAACGCCGTCACCGATCTCGATGATAGAAACATCAAAAGTACCGCCGCCTAAGTCATATACCATGATCTTCTGTTCTTTTTCATTATCCAGTCCATAAGCCAGAGCTGCTGCTGTAGGCTCGTTGATGATACGTTTTACTTCCAGACCGGCAATCTTACCGGCATCTTTTGTAGCCTGACGCTGAGCATCGTTGAAGTAAGCCGGAACTGTGATAACCGCTTCTGTAACTTTCTCACCCAGATAGTTTTCTGCATCACCTTTCAGTTTCTGAAGGATCATTGCGGAAATTTCCTGGGGTGAATATTTTTTATCATCAATAGCTACTCTGTAGTCTGTACCCATATGTCTTTTAATAGAAGAAATAGTCTTGTCAGCGTTTGTAACAGCCTGACGTTTTGCAGGCTCACCTACAAGTCTTTCTCCTGATTTTGTAAATGCCACAACGGAAGGTGTTGTTCTTGCGCCTTCTGCATTTGGAATAACTGTTGGCTGTCCGCCTTCCATAACGGCTACACAGCTATTTGTAGTACCTAAGTCAATACCTATGATCTTGCTCATGATAAACTCCTCCTTGTATCATTTCTATTGTTAGTTATTATTTGCTGTTTATAAGATAAAATCCTTCAGGATCACTCCTGCATATAAAATCCTTTCGGTTCAGGTCCGCAGATTAATTTGCCACCTTCACCATGCTGTGGCGGATCACTGTATCCTTATAGGTATAACCTTTCTGGAATTCTTCCACCACTGTATTCTCTCCGGCTTCTTCATCTTCCACATGCATTACTGCGTTATGATAATCCGGATTAAATTCCTGGCCTACAGATTCAATGGCCTTAACTCCCATTCCTTCAAATGAAGAAAGGAGCTGACGGTAAACTTTATTCATTCCTTCTACAAAAGGACTGTCTTTTTCCTCTTCCGGAACTGCTGCCAGACCTCGTTCAAAATTATCAACGATAGGAAGGATCTTTTCGATCACTTCTCTGGCGCCGATCTCATACATGGAAGATTTTTCCTTCTCTGTACGTTTCCGGTAGTTATCAAACTCCGCCATCTGTCTTTTGACCATGTCGGTAAGCTCTTCTATTTTTTCATCTTTTTTGTCTTTTTTCTTTTTGCCGAAGAGCCCTTTCTTTTCAGGTTCCTTCTGTGTTTCCTCCCCGGAAGCTTCCTCAGTTTCTTCTGCCTGGTCTTCTTTTATTTCTTCCTGTTCGGCCTCTTCTGTAACATTTTCATCATCTTCCTTCAGGATCTCTTCTGCCTGGTCTTCAGAAACTGTTTCTTCATCTATGGGATTGAATTCTTTCTTTTCCTCTGCCACGAATTCTTACCACCTTTCTACGTTTTCTTCTTAAATATATTGTCCAACTGACTCTTCAGAGTTTTCAGATTGTCTACTACATTTTCATAATCCATTCGCTTAGGACCTATAATACCAATGGTTCCCTGCATACCGCCGCCCAGATCGTAAGTAGCAGTTACTACACTGCAGTCTTTCATAGTCTTTACCGGGCTTTCGTTTCCGATATAAACCTGGATACCGGTATTTTCACTGCCATTATCATTATCCATAGTGTCCTTGACGAATTCTGCCAATGCATCTTTCTCCTCAAATGCGGAGATCAGTTCGCTGGCTTTAGAGGTATCCGCAAGTTCCGGATATTTGAAAATGTTTGTTGCGCCGCTGGTATAAATCTCCATCTCCTGGTCATCTACTGCTATAGCCTGAGCTATGGCATCGATCACACTGCTGATCACTTCGCTGTGTATACCGGCCTGTTCCTTCATCCGGGAGATCATTGCCAGATTGATCTCTTCAATGGTAAGGCCATTCAGCTGGGTATTCAGAAGAAGATTCAACTTCAGCACTGTCTCTTCATCCATTGGCTCCCGAAGTTCAATAATATGATTCTTCACAATATTGCCTTCCACAACCACAACTGCCAGAAGCTGAACCTCGCTGACTCTGGACAGCTGGATGAATTTCAGTTTATTCCGATGATAGGTAGGACCTGTGATCATGGTAGCATAATTGGTATTGGAAGCCAGGATCTTTACCACCTGCTTCAACACCTTTTCCATCTTGTCTGTCTTTTCTATCATCAGATCTTTAATCTCTGCAACTTCCTTATCCTTCTCTTTCATAAGTTCGTCTACGTAGAGGCGGTAACCCAGATCCGAAGGAATCCGTCCGGCGGATGTATAAGGCTGGATAATATATCCCAGCTCCTCCAGGTCGGACATCTCGTTGCGGATAGTGGCGGAGCTAAGATTCAGATCTGTATATTTGGAAATCGTCCTGGAACCTACCGGCTCGCCGGTTTCCAAATAGGTCTGGATAATGGCCTTCAGAATTTTTCGTTTTCTCTCGTCTAATTCATTCTCCATTCCATCTTACGCTCCTTTCTTTTGTAGTTGTTAGCACTCGTTGTAGTGGAGTGCTAACATCTATGCTCTTAAGATAGCACCACTGAAAATATTTGTCAAGAGCTTTCTACGTATTTTTATCTAAACTTTTCCAATATTTTTTATTAAAAATGCCAATATTAGATTCCTAACTAAAAAAAGCAGAGGCATCTCCTGCGTAAACACAGGTTCATGATGCCCCCGCTCTCCGGCTTCTGGTGAAACAGAAACTATGCGTCTAATTCCGCCAGATTTTTCTTTAATTCTATCATCTTATCACGAAGTTCTGCCGCCATCTCAAAGTTCAGATCCGCCGCTGCCGCTCTCATCTGTTTCTCCACATCTTTCACCAGCTTCTCCAGTTCCTTTTTGCTCATGGATTCCGGATCTTTCATCATCCTGTCTTCTGTCTCGGCCACTTCTTTGGAGATACTGATCAGATCCCGGACAGCTTTCTTAATGGTGGTAGGCGTAATTCCGTGTTCCTCATTATATTGCTGCTGCATGCTCCGGCGGCGCATAGTCTCGTCAATAGCGATCCGCATAGAATCCGTTATGGTATCTGCGTACATGATAACCCTGCCTTCTGCATTTCTGGCCGCACGGCCGATAGTCTGAATCAGAGAAGTCTCAGATCTTAAAAATCCTTCTTTATCTGCATCCAGTATGGCCACAAGGGTAATTTCCGGGATATCCAGTCCTTCTCTCAGAAGATTGATCCCCACCAGAACATCAAACACATTCAAACGCATATCCCGGATGATCTGGGTCCTTTCCAAAGTATCAATATCTGAATGCAGATATTTTACCCGGATCCCCAGATCCTTCATATAATCCGTAAGATCCTCTGCCATACGCTTCGTCAAGGTGGTGATCAGGATCTTATTTCCTTTTTCTACTTCTTTGTTCACTTCTCCCACCAGGTCATCGATCTGACCCTCTACCGGCCGTACCTCCACCATAGGATCCAGAAGTCCGGTGGGGCGGATGATCTGCTCTGCCCTAAGAAGCTCATGTTCTTCCTCATATTCTCCGGGAGTAGCGGACACAAAAAGAATCTGGTCGATCTTACTTTCAAACTCCTCAAAATTCAAAGGACGGTTATCCATGGCAGAAGGCAGACGAAAACCATAATCTACCAGAGTCTTCTTTCTGGATTGGTCTCCTGCAAACATTCCTCTTATCTGAGGGATGGTCTTATGAGACTCATCTATAATAATAAGGAAATCATCCCCGAAATAATCGATCAGGGTATAGGGCGGCTGCCCCGGAGCCAGTCCGGCCAGATGTCTGGAATAATTCTCAACTCCGGAACAGAATCCTGTCTCCTTGAGCATCTCAATATCGAAATTGGTCCGTTCCGCGATCCTCTGGGCTTCCAGAAGTTTATCCTCGCTTTTAAAATATTCCACCCGCTCTTTCAGCTCTTCTTCAATGGCATCTGCCGCCTTCAGGATCTTTTCCATAGGCACCACATAATGAGAAGCCGGAAAAATCCCAATATGGTTCAGGGATCTTTTGATCTCCCCGGTAAGAACGTCAATCTCCGTGATCCGGTCGATCTCATCTCCGAAAAATTCCACTCGCACTGCAGTATCACTATAGTCTGCCGGGAATATTTCCACCACATCTCCCCGCACCCGGAAGGTTCCACGGTGAAAGTCCATTTCATTTCTGTCATACTGGATGTCGATCAGCTCCCGTATTACCTCATCCCGATCCTTCTCCATACCAGGCCGAAGGGAAATGATCATGTTCTGGTAGTCGTTAGGGCTTCCAATACCATAGATGCAGGAAACACTGGAAACAATGATCACATCTTTCCGCTCGCTCAGTGCTGCGGTGGCGGAAAGACGGAGCTTATCGATCTCGTCGTTTACCGCAGAGTCCTTGGCAATATATGTGTCCGAAGAAGGGACATAGGCCTCCGGCTGGTAGTAGTCGTAATAGGAGACAAAATATTCCACGGCATTATTTGGAAAAAACTCCTTAAACTCACTGTAAAGCTGTGCCGCCAGGGTCTTATTGTGGGCGATGATCAGCGTCGGTTTATTTAATTGCTGGATGACATTTGCCATAGTAAATGTCTTACCGGAACCGGTGACACCCAGAAGTGTCTCGCACTGGTTGCCTTCTTTAAAACCTTTGACCAGCTGCTCAATGGCCTGGGGCTGGTCACCGGTAGGTTTGTATTCTGATACTAATTCGAAATGATCCATTGCTATTCTTTCTCCTTTTCGCACATTATAGCAAAGATAATGATAAAAGTATATATCTCTGGCAGCAAAAAGGTACAAATGTTCGATTTTTCCTTTATTTCCTTTTATCCCAATAGCACAGCTGCCTGATCTCTATGGATATAAAAAACCGAAGGGCCTTCACTCCTGAAAATCCTCCGGCTTTGCGCTATATATAATTTTTTCCTGATTTTATACTCTGAAGTATCCATCTCAGGCTGCTGTGGCTGTTTCTCTTTCCTGGCTCTGTCTGAATATCTTTCCGAAGATCCATCTTACCAGGGGACCTGCATAGAAGATCTGCCAGCACAGGGCCATTGGGAAATTCCGCACAGAAATCTGAAGCCAGTTGGCGATGAGATCAGCGTTCACTCCCTGGAAAAGCACAGTTGCGATAAAGCTCATGATAGGGCACATGAAACATACGGTAAGGGCAGAGATCACCAGGATCACTGCTATCGGTCTGTCCTTGCCCGGTGTTACGATACGGAAAGCCAGTCCGGGAACGATCCGTCCTACTACGAACAGCTCCAGGATAAAACCTGCGATCACCATGATCGGGAACTCATGAAAGGCCAGAAGGAAAATCTGATTGCTCATACCTCCCTTATCAAAGGCGATATTATATACCACCATGGCATAAACCATTACCATCACCATTAAAATCGTAAAAATAACTTCCTGAAATTTTGTTTTTGGCATTTTTACTCCTCCTTTTTGCGGAACAAAAAAGGCAGCGGGTTATATTTTCTGTAAAAGCGGCGACGGCAGATCCTCTGCCGGGCCATTATAACTTTCGCTGCGATTACAGTTCTATAATCTCACTACCATTTTCATCTGATCCAATATTTAATTTCCTGTGCTATTCTACCAGAAAATTTTTTTCTATGTAAGTAGGAATTTTAATTTCAGCGGTTTAGCTGAAAAGTTCCCGTCTCCGCCCCTGAGCCTGTTGGAGTGCCATACAGATTCTGCCCTCAAATCCGGAATTCTCACAGCAATCCGGCGATAGTGGAGGCCACTTTGTCGCTTCCTATAATGGTAATATTGTTCATAATGATCAGGTCCTGGATGTTCTTCTCCTTTACATAATCTACCACATTTACATTGGCATAGCGGAAATCCACCACATAAACCGTCTCATAGTGATCCACCAGGAAAGGCACAAAACAGTTGCCGTAAGATTCTTTCAGTACCAGACAGGAAGAACCATCCTGGATCTCCGGATTCTCTATAATACTTAAAGGTTTGTCTCCGCCAATATAGCAGTAATATCCGGAACTTTCATCCCAGGTACTCACATCTTCAATAATGTTCCACTGGTATTCTGTGCCGTCTGTATCCCAGTAAGTCATGTCATTAGTTCCCATAGGAACGTAGGCTTCCACCGTATCCGGATTTTCCGCCATATCCTGATTCTTCAGTTCTGTATAAAAAGTCCCCAGGAAAGGAGAGAACGTCATAGTGTCAAACTCAGAAAGCTCATGAGGTTCGATCCCCTTTTCCTCACAGAAATTCCGGTATACATAATAGGCGCCAAGCTGAGTCCAGTGGTGATC
>ERZ1090862.1517-NODE-1520-length-10179-cov-5.572797_pt1 | contig 10179 bp, 10 predicted proteins | sample MGYA00478481_ERZ1090862 | MGnify/ENA primary metagenome ERZ1090862 (study PRJEB33644, sample SAMEA5815745) | chicken gut metagenome | biome: Chicken; feature: Gastrointestinal Tract; material: Caecum | place: Ireland | collected 2019-01-01 | study: A study of... | reverse complement strand
GGTATCAAGAGGGGATATTGCTGGGATGACGGGAAATGAGGAGAGGAAACATGGCAGATTGGCAGTGTTTCTGATTTTGGGTATGTGATTAGTGTTCTTTTCCGATAATGCCGTTTGGTCTTGTTTTTGGCCTTTTTATACGGCTGTTTAGTAGTATGGTCTTGGGTGGTGGTGTTATGAAGTTTCAGAGAATTGAAGATCTTCGGGTGGATCATGACCTGACGATCCGGCAGGTCGCTGAGGTGCTGGGATGCCACAGGGACGTGTATTCCCGTTATGAGAAGGGGATCCGGCAGATTCCGCTGGATCTGGCGATCCGACTGGCGGAGTTTTATGACTGCAGTCTTGATTATCTGCTGGGGATCACGAATGTGAAAAGAAGATTTGGAAACTGATCCGGAATGGCTTGTTTCAGGCTTTCAGGTATTCCCAGGCCCAGTAGGGATTCAGATACCATATGCCGTCGATGTTCAGACACTGAAAGGTGACTGGCCATGCGCTGCAGAGTGTTTTTTTTTCTGTAGCGGACCAGTATACGGACGCGTCGATAACAGCTGTTACTGGTATCTGGCTTTCTTCGTACCAGTTTCTTCCATAGTAATCTTCTGCTTCACAAATATTTTCAATTTCATAAGGCAATATAAATCCGTAGGGTTCGATCTCGGACAGGGCATCCCTGAGCTGCCGGGCGGTCGGAAGCGCTGGTTCCCCTGTCTCTTTCTGCCATTCTTTTTTCTGTACCGGGTACAGGAGCCGGGAGAATGTCTCTTCGTCTTCCTCCTGTATCGCTTCCATCGCCTGCAGTACGATCATTTCGCATTCTTTTGTGTTTCTTTTGTCCATATTCTGCACCTTGCTTTTTTACGGCCGTATGACCGTATTTCCGTCATCAGATAGCGCCAGTTGGTAGTATTGAGTTACAGTCCTGACCCGTACAGCTGCAGATCCGTATAACCGTTCAGCCGGCTGAATTGCTGCTGACCTGCCGCCTGCGGGAATATTTTTCCCCACCGATGTTCAGACTGAATTGTAACCGTAGACCGATGGAATCCAGAACAGGACATTTAAATATGAAGTATCAGCGATTAGAAGACATGCGTATCGACAGTGATCTGACGATCAAGGAGATCTCTGCCGTTCTCGAATGCCACAGAGACGTCTATTCCCGTTATGAGAAAGGGATCCGGGAAATTCCGGTGGACTTTCTGATCCGGCTGGCAAAATATTATGACTGCAGCACGGATTATCTTCTGGGAATCAGTAACGATAGAAAACGTAAATTCGGAGAGTAATTTTTTCAGGAGAACAGTCGGCTGTTCGGGCTGCGCCGGCTGTTTTCCCGCTCTTCTGTATCCTGTTCTATTGTGGAAATGACATCCATTTATGATTGTCATGTTTATAAGACCGTTCGGCCGTATTTTTATTATACCTTTCGTATTCGGACTTTACAAGTTTTATTTTCAGAGAATCTCAAGAGATCATTTTCCTTCGAAGCGGCTTTCAACGCCGCTTTTATCATATGATGCCAAAGTCCCAAGGTCATGTATTTATTGTATGAAATTCATGACCTTTTATCGCTTGCCCCATAATGTTTCGCCAAATAAGTCCGCCTGACCCGCTGTAAATAAAAAGACCGTGTCATACAGGGAAATCAGATATTCCCTGCGACACGGTCTTTTCAGATCAGCTGCAGCAGATCCTCTCTCGGAGCTGCCGCGGTCAATTTACCTGATAGACATCCACATATTGCGATCCGAACGCAAGCGCTTCGGAATGGCTTCCGAAGAACATGTCCACATGGCCATATGCGGTTCCACGGTCTTCTACAGTATAAATCTGTCCGTTGATCATCAGCTTGGTTCCAAACGGAACACCGCCCATGGCCACGGTCCTTCCCGGCGTCGGGGTGGTTCCGCTGGCTGTGGTTCCGCCTGCCCAGTCGCCGCAGCAGATGGAACATGCACAATATCCGGTGATACGGAATTTACCTAAATAGGTTCCGCTGGAAGAACTTTCGCTCTCTGTGCTCTCTTCTGCAGCTGTACTGTCATTCACACTGGAGGATCCGGACGTCGTTGTAGCCGTCTGGCTGCTGCCGGTCGATGCAGATTGAGCAGCCTGCTGTTTTGCCGCCTGCTCCGCAGCCGCTTTGGCTGCCGCAGCTGCCGCTTCCTCCTCGGCTTTCTTCTGAGCCGCGATTTCCTCGTCTTTGGCCTGTTTGATCAGGCTGTTAAGGTTTTCCTGCTGCGTCTCGATCTCTGCCAGAAGTTCACTCTGGCTGGACTCTGCGCTTGCGATCTGCTCGCTGTATGTACGGACTTCCTGGTAGGTCGCAGCGTACATTTCCTGTACTGCTTCCTGTTTTTTATCGCTTTCTTCCTGGAGAGTAAGGATCTCTTCCTGCTCCTGCTGTACCTGCGTTTCTTTCGCTTCTACCGTCTCAACGGTGGTCATGTACTCTTCCAGCATTTCCCTGTCATAGGAGGACACCTGCTGGATGTATTCTGCACGGTTAAGGAATTCGGAAAGATCTCCGGATGTCAGCAGCATCGCCAGATAACTGTTGTTGCTGGAGTTCTCATACATATACTGTATTCTCTCCTTCATCGCATCGTACTGCTCTGCCTGCTGTTCCTTCGCCTGTTCCAGTTCCTGCTGTACCTGCTCCAGTTCCTGCTGTTTCGCATTGTACTGTTCCTGAAGCTGTTCCATCTCTTTTGTCAAATCTTCCAACTGCTGATTCAGATCTGCCAGATATGCCTGCGACTGACCTTTTTTCGAATTCAGCTCGTCAATCTGTTCCTGTACACTCTCAAGCTCGGACTGGGTCTGTGCCTGTTCATTCTGAGCGTTGGTGATTTTTTCCTGTGTAGTCGCTCCGTAACACGGAAGCACGCTCGCTGCCGTAAGGATCACTGAAAGGATCAGACTGAACTTTTTCTTGTTTCGCATGTCATACACCTCATGAATCTTAAATCACTTCTGAAGAGTTCGGCTTCAAAAGTACTGCCGGTCACTGTCCTGTCCGGAACGGTAACCCCTGTCTTTCACAACTTCGCACCCATTATAGCATAGTCTGCTTCAAAAAGAAAGCTTTTTTTAACTTCCCGTAACATTTCCGTAATATTTCGTCTAACTTTGTTATTAATTTCAGCTACTTTCCACGAATATCTGAAAACTTTTCTGTCCGCCGCAAAAAGCACCTGGACGTCTGACAATTCCAGGTGTTTTCTCCGTTGCCGGTCACGTATGTGTCAGGGATTTTCGGGCAGCAGTTCAGCCGCCTGAACCGTTACGCTTTTCTCCAGCTGCTCTGATATTTATTTTTCAGCACACCTTTCACCAGCTTCCCCCAGCCCAGCGGATAATCCCCGACGCAGACAAGTTTCCACCCCGCCGGGCTCTCCGTCTCGCCCGGAAGAATATTCAGAGTTTCTCCGCGCAGGTAACGCTCCACCCGCTCATCCTCCGGTTTCAGGCAGATCCTCTCCCGGAACTCATCCGCCCGCAGGGTCATCGCCAGCTGCTGGGACGGCTCAAACCGATCTTTGCGGATTTCTCCCATATATAAACCGTTGCGCAGGAATTTCAGTCCTCGGACATTCTCCGGCAATTCCGGAACCAGGTAGACTTTCTGTCCCCGCTGTTCCAGCCGGTCCGTCGGAAAGTTTCTGGCGCATGGTTCCAGGAACTCCTCAAGGATTTGCAGCTCCTTCCTGGTCAGCCCCGGACCGGAATTGTTTCCGGGAGCGCTGCCTGCCCCCTTCCTCTTCTTTTTCTCTTTCTTTCCGGCTGTCTTGCCCGTATTTCCTTCTCTCTCCGGCACACGGTTTTCTGCCTGTCCCTGTCCATCCTTTTCCAGGAGCGCAAGGAAATGGCCCTCTCCATGCATCTTATGGGGCCAGAGACGGACACAGTATTTCAGTGTTTCCTCTCCGTTCCCCCACCGGGGACATCCCCCGGAAAAGCCCTCATACTCCGGAAGAGGAACCAGATGCATCTCCGGAAACTGTTCCAGGACCCAGGAGATGGTCTGCTCATCCTCACAGGGCGCAAACGTACAGGTAGAATACAGAAGCATTCCGCCCGGACGAAGCATCCGTACCGCCCGGCTGACGATCTCGCGCTGCTGGCCGGAAAAATATTCCGACTTCTCCGGCGTCCAGTCCCTGGCAACAGCTTCCTCCTTGCGGAACATTCCCTCCCCGGAGCAGGGTGCATCCACCAGGATTTTATCAAAGAACCCCTCAAAGACGCCGGCCAGCGCAGCCGGCGTCTCGTTGGTCACAAACGCATTGTCGATGCCGAACACCTCGAGGTTATAGAGAAGCGCTCTGGCCCGGGATGCGCTGATGTCATTGGCCACCAGAAGCCCCCGCCCTTTCAGCTTTGCGCCAAGCTCCGTCGCTTTTCCGCCGGGGGCAGCGCAAAGATCCAGCACCCGCTCTCCCGGCTGCACCGGAAGGCACGCGGCCGGCGTCATAGCGCTTGGTTCCTGCAGGTAATAAACTCCCGCCGCATACAGCGGATGCCGGGCCGGACGGACATCTTCGTCATAAAAAAATCCATTTTTCACCCAGGGGATCCTTCTGACTGAAAACACATTCAGTTTTTCAAATTCTTCCGGGGTGATCTTCCGGGTATTTACCCTCAGGCCATAAGTACGCGGTTCCTCATAGGCCGCAAGAAAATCTTCGTATTCCTCCCCGAGCATCTCCTGCATGCGGTTTAAAAATGCTTCCGGCAGATATGCCATACCTTTATGTTCTCCTTTCCGTCATAATGTGAGACAAGCGGCAAAAGATCACGGATCTGATGCCTGCATGAAAAAATATAACTTTTGGCCCGTAAAATCAGCGGTTTCGGAGCCATTCACTCATATCCGGCAATTATACACGATATTCTTCGAAATGGGAAGAGGCTTTTTCTACAGGAAAAGCCCCTCCGATCACCGACCGGAGGGGCCATTGCCCGCTCAGATTTTACAATTATTATGCTTCCGCCTCCGCTACGGCCGCTTCCTCCGCTGCGGTCTGCTCGTATTTTTCCAGAATGATATTCTGAATCCTCTCTCTTGTCTGAGAGTTGATCGGATGCGCGATATCGCGGTACTCTCCGTCGGTTGCCTTACGGCTCGGCATCGCGATAAACATTCCTTTTTCACCCTCGATCACTTTAATGTCATGTACCACAAACTCGTCGTCGATAGTGATTGAAACCACTGCTTTCATTTTTCCTTCTTTTGCTACTTTGCGTACTCTCACATCTGTAATGTTCATAAATAGCTTCCCCTTTCACCTCGTAATTTAAATGGCATATCTTTCGTTTTTCTCTACGACTATCTTGATCCCATCTTCTCCGCAGTGATAAGAGTTTGCCCGAATCGTATCGCGACTCTCCACAATACAGTTCTCGATGTGTGTGTTGTCTCCAAGATAAACATCATTCAAAATGATTGAGTTTTTGATCACGCAGTTATTTCCGACGTACGCCCCTTTAAACAGAATCGAATTCTCCACCTGTCCGTTGATGATACATCCGCTCGCAACCAGGGAATTTTTCACACAGCTTCCCGGATTGTATTTCGCCGGAGGAAGATCATCGATCTTCGAATAAACACCCGGATACTCTCCGAAGAAATACTCGCGGACCTCCGGTTTCAGGAAATCCATGTTGGTCCTGTAGTAATCTTCTACAGACGCGATATTGCTCCAATAGGTATCGATCTTGTATCCGTAGATCCGTTTCAGATTTTTATAACGGATCAGTACGTCGTTAACGAAATCGTAGCGTCCTTCCTGTGCGCAGCGCTCGATCATCTCGATCAGCTGTCTTCTGCGGATCACATAGATTCCGGTAGAGATCACATTGGATCTGGCCATCATTGGCTTCTCTTCAAATTCCTCGATCCGGCAGTCCTCATTCATCTTCAGTACGCCGAAACGGCTGATATCATCCACCTGATTTCCCTCCGTGCAGACAACCGTCACATCCGCACGCTTGGAAATATGGTATTCCAGAACTTTATTAAAATCCAGCTTGTAAATACCGTCGCCGGAAGCAATGACCACATAAGGCTCGTGGCTGTTTTTCAGCCAGGAAAGGTTCTGATAAATCGCATCTGCTGTTCCACGGTACCACCAGCTGTTTCCGACAGTCACAGTCGGGGAGAAGACAAACAGGCCGCCCTGCTTCCGTCCGAAATCCCACCACTTGGAAGAGTTCAGATGTTCATTCAGCGAACGTGCATTGTACTGTGTCAGGACCGCTACTTTCTGAATATGAGAGTTTGTCATGCTGCTCAGCGCGAAATCGATACTCCGATAGCTTCCCGCTACCGGCATAGCCGCAACGGCTCTCTTGTTGGATAACTCTCTCATCCTGTTGCTGTTTCCACCTGCCAGAATTATTCCCAATGCTCTCATATCATTCACCATCCTTCTCTACGATTGCCCCGCCGCTTGGCAGTTCACCATTTGGATAATCTTCTGCCGTGGTCACACCGGAAATGCAGACATTCTTACCGATCCTTACATTATCCGGGATCACCGCGTTTTCTCCGACGGTCACCAGTCCGAAGGAATAAATCTTCGGTTTCAGAACGTTCGGCGCCTCTTCGCCTACGCCCATCACCACGTTGTTTCCTACTTTGACGTTCTCTGCAATGATTGCCTTATCGATGGTTGTCCCCGCTCCGATATGGCTGTGACGCATGATAATCGAATCACGGATCACCGCGCCTTTTTCGATCCTTACATCCGCTCCGATCACTGAGTTATGTATTTCACCGTAAATTTCGGCGCCCTCTCCCACGATGCTCCGTTCTACCGTCGCTTCCGCGGAAATATACTGAGGACGGATCACATCGCCTTTCGTATAGATCTTCCAGAATTCCTCGTACAGATTAAACTCCGGAATAATGTCGATCAGTTCCATATTTGCTTCCCAGTAGCTGCCGAGCGTTCCCACGTCTTTCCAGTATCCGTTAAACTCGTACGCAAACAGCCGTTTGCCGTTGTCCTTACAGTACGGAAGAATATGTTTTCCGAAATCACAGCCCGGCTGATCCTTCAGAGCATTTAAAGACTCCTTCAGCACCGGCCAGCTAAAAATATAAATACCCATAGAAGCGAGATTGCTCCTCGGGTGTTCCGGTTTCTCTTCAAAATCGGTAATCTTTCCGTTTCCATCCGTGATCATAACGCCGAAACGGCTTGCCTCCTCAATCGGCACCGGCATACATGCGATCGTCACATCCGCATTGTTTGCCTTGTGGTAATCCAGCATGACCTCATAATCCATCTTGTAAATGTGATCTCCGGAGAGAATCAGCACGTAATCCGGATTGTAGGTCTCCATGTACGCCATGTTCTGGTAAATGGCGTTTGCTGTACCGCTGTACCACTCACTGCTTGTACTTTTCTCGTATGGCGGCAGCACTGTCACTCCACCAACGTTTCTATCCAAATCCCACGGAATACCGATTCCAATATGGGTATTGAGTCGTAATGGCTGGTATTGTGTCAAAACACCTACTGTATCAATGCCCGAATTGATACAGTTACTGAGCGGAAAATCGATGATCCGATATTTACCACCGAATGCTACCGCCGGCTTTGCAACTTTTTCTGTCAGTACTCCAAGTCGGCTGCCCTGGCCGCCAGCTAACAGCATCGCTATCATTTCTTTCTTAATCATGCAATCACCTCTTGTCGTATATCTAGGATGGTTTGATTATAGCACAAACCTCCGGAATTGTGAACATTTTTTATATATTTTATAAGTTTTTTTCCTCCATTTTATGACTTTTGCCCTATTATTTTTTGGCTCTCAAAATTAACTTTTCACGTTTTTTACAATTTTCGATAAAATACCAGGGATTTTATTTTCGTTTTTATCAATTTTTAACAGTTTTCTTTTATGTTCTAATGCAAATTTATATATTGCATTTCATCCGAAATATACTGCACTCTCTGACGCTTTTCTCCATAATTTTCCATTTTTTTGCTGCTTTTTGATCTTATTTTACCCTAATCGCAGATAATCCTGCGCTGCACCGAAAGAATTTCCTCATAGCGAAACCGCGTTCGGATGTATGAATCTCTTCATATTTAAAAGGTTTCCTACGGCCCGCGCAGCTGGTGCGCGGGCCTGTTGGAACATTACCGAATATGTATCAGTTCAGCAAGCTGAACTGTTACGGCATCCGGCAATTTTAAATCGCTTCGCGATGGCCGGATGCCTGCTGCCTCTGCGGTTTCATACGGCCCGCGCAGCTGGTGCGCGGGCCTGTTGGAGCATTACCGAATATTTACTTTTTGTGAAAATCTGTGTATAATCAGAGAGGAACAATAAACATTCAGAAAAACTGCTGCCCTGCGACGCACATTCTGCCAAAATTTCTGCACATCTTCTGATCGCGTGTTTCGCAGCAGCGAATGATCGAGGAGAAATCATGTATATTGTAGACTTTACCAAACCTATTCATATCCATTTTATCGGGATCGGCGGCATCAGTATGAGCGGTCTGGCCGAGATCCTGCTGAAAGAAGGCTTTCGGATCTCCGGTTCCGACGCAAAGGAGAACGCTCTGACCGATCATCTGACCGGGCTTGGCGCCGATATCCGCTACGGACAGAGATCTTCCAATATAACAGACGACATTGATCTTGTCGTATATACCGCCGCAATCCACCCGGACAATCCCGAATATCAGGCCGCGGTCAGCAGACAGCTGCCCATGCTGACCCGGGCGGAGCTTCTCGGACAGATCATGAAAAACTACGACACCCCTGTCGCTGTCTCCGGCACACATGGAAAAACCACGACGACTTCTCTGATCTCTCATATTCTTCTGGCCGGCGACTGCGATCCCACGATCAGCGTAGGCGGGATCTTACCTTCCATCGGCGGAAATATACGCGTGGGAAATTCGGAAACATTCCTGACGGAAGCATGCGAGTATACCAACAGCTTCTTAAGCCTGTTTCCGAAGATCGGTGTGATCCTGAATATGGACGCCGATCACCTGGACTTTTTCAAAGACATTGACGACATCCGTCACTCCTTCCGGAAATTCGCAGAGCTGATCCCCGCTGACGGAGCGCTGGTCATCAACGCAGACACCCCTGAGTATCAGAAGATCATCGACGGACTGGACTGCAAAGTCCTGACATACGCACTGGAAAATACCGCTGCCGCCGATTACACGGCAGAAAATATCGTGTTTGACGAGTACGCGCACCCCTCCTTCGACTGTATCTGCCGCGGGAAAAATCTGGGACGTTACTCTCTGAAGGTGCCGGGGATCCACAACGTGTCCAACGCGCTGGCATCCATCGCAGTTGCCCGGGAGCTGCACCTTTCCGACGAGGCCATTCACGGAGGATTCGCTTCCTTCACAGGAACCGACCGGCGTTTCCAGTACAAAGGAACGGTCGGTGATGTGACCATCATCGATGATTACGCTCACCATCCGACGGAAATCAGGGCCACATTGAAGGCCGCTGAGGAATGCCCGCACAAAACTCTCTGGTGCGTTTTTCAGCCCCATACTTACACCAGAACGAAAGCACTGATGGATGAGTTCGCCGGGGCTCTCGCGATGGCAGACCATGTCGTCCTGGCGAAAATTTATCCCGCCAGAGAGACGGACAGCCTGGGAATCTCCTCCGCAGACCTTCAGCAGAAGATTCAGGAGCTCGGAACTCCCTGTGAATATTTTGAGACGTTCGATGAGATTGAAAACTATCTGCTGGAATCCATCACTCCGGGCGATCTTCTGATCACGATGGGCGCCGGAGACATCGTCAAAGTCGGGGAAAATCTTCTGGGACAGTGAGTCCGGGAAAATATTTAGCAGAGCGGCCCAAACGGCTGTATTGAAAGCAGTGGGCACGAAAAAGCATATGACTTCCGCTTTTTCGTTCCCACTGCTTTTTTCAGATTTCTGCGCCATAGATCCCCCAAAGTTTCAACAGACTTATCCACATTATCCACAAGTTTATACACAATTTTTCTGTCACAGCGATGTGGATTACCTGTGCAAACCCACATTTACATAACTCAAACGACATCTTTCGTAAAAATCCTGTAAAATACGGCACTTTTCGCCATTTTCCCCAAAAACAGGTTGATAATAATAAACCGGAAAAAGTTTTCCTCCCCATTATCCACATT
>ERZ1090862.1514-NODE-1517-length-10186-cov-5.235317_pt1 | contig 10186 bp, 12 predicted proteins | sample MGYA00478481_ERZ1090862 | MGnify/ENA primary metagenome ERZ1090862 (study PRJEB33644, sample SAMEA5815745) | chicken gut metagenome | biome: Chicken; feature: Gastrointestinal Tract; material: Caecum | place: Ireland | collected 2019-01-01 | study: A study of... | reverse complement strand
AGCACACGGTTCATACCCGTGGTGTCGCTGGTTCAAATCCAGTTTCCGCTACTTGAGACCTCTGCAGAGCGCAGAGGTCTTTTTTTACAAAAAGATAGAACTGGCAGATTATTTATGCTAGAATGAGGAAGAATACTTTCGGAGGAAATAGTGAATGAACAAAAAGATCGGGGACATTATAAGACTCGTGCTGGGATGCTATCTTGCGTTTCTGGGTATACGAATTCTGATGCAGGCTGTTGAGCAGGAGCCAACTAATAAGACTTTTCTTACGCTGGCGGCATCTGTGTTTGTGATCGTTGGAGCGGTATATGCGCTTTATTCATTGAAAAATATACTTGGAATCACGTTTGAGAAAAGAAGCAGGCCCGATAAGAAAAAGACAGAAAGTATGGAGAGTAATGAGGATGGTAAAGCTTCGAAACGGCCCTCCTCATCATCCAAAGGACGAAAAGGTCATGTGAAACTTCAGAGTGTCGGACCTGTATCGGAAAATAAAGCTGAAACAGGGGAGGAGACTGAGAAGATTCAGCCGGAGAAATCTGAAAAAGAAGACCTTGAAAACGAAAATGCGGCAGAAGATTCGCCTGCTGAGATTGGCGGCACGGAGAATTCCGGGGAAGATACAGTGAAGCAGATGGAAGAAGGAGCTGCATCTGAAGACAGACAGGAGGATTCGTCAGGAACGGCAGAAGAAGAGAACCGGGAGAGTCCCGTGGAGGAGATAATGAAAAAGCCGGAGGACAATCGAACAGAGACAGTTCAAGATGAGGTTCGTGGTGATTCTGAACAGGAAAACGATTCTGAACAGGAAAAGACAAAATCTGAGGAGTCGACAGAGCCGGAAACGGAACACCGGGAAAATGATTATGAGGAGAGATGAATATGCGCATTGGCATGGGATATGATGTACACAGACTGACTGAGGGCCGTAAACTGATCATCGGCGGTGTGGAAATCCCTTATGAAAAGGGACTTCTCGGACATTCGGACGCAGATGTTCTTATACATGCTGTGATGGACGCACTTCTGGGAGCGGCGGCACTTGGTGATATAGGGAAGCATTTCCCGGATACTGATCCTCAGTATGAAGGGGCATCCAGCATGGTTCTGCTGGAAAATGTGGGGAGACTCCTTGAAAATAATGGATATATTATCGAAAACATTGATGCGACAATCATTGCGCAGAGGCCGAAAATGCGGCCGTATATCGATCTGATGAGAAAAAATATGGCCGAGGCGCTTGGCATTGAAGAAGAACAGGTCAGTGTGAAGGCTACAACTGAGGAGGGTCTTGGATTTACCGGATGCGGAGACGGGATTTCTTCACATGCGGTCTGCCTGATTGAAAAGTATATGAATTACAGCAGTTATGACGCGCCATGCGGAACTACGGCATGTGGAGGGTGCTGCAGCAGGATGCAGGAGGAAGAAAAAGCATGATTCTGCGAAAACTGGAGCCACAGGAGCGCGCGGAAACAAGAAAACTATGGGAAGAGGTTTTTCCGGAGGATACAAAAGAATTTCTGGATTACTATTATTTCGTAAAAACAGGTATCAATGAGATCTATGTGATCGAGGCGGATGGAGAGATCCGGTCCATGATTCAGCTTAATCCATATAAGATACAGATTATGGATAGAGAGTGTGCTTCCCATTATATTATTGCTGTGTCCACACAGAAAGAATACAGAGGAAGAGGGTTCATGCGGAGTCTGCTGATAAAATCTATGGAAGAGATGTACGGCAGCAAAGAACCGTTCACCTTTCTTATGCCGGCCTCAGAAAAAATCTATACTCCGTATGATTTTAGATATATCTATCAACAGCACTGCGGAGTAATAGACGAGGAATATAAGACGGATGCAGAGGAAAACGGCAAAGAGACAGTCTGTTCAGACGCAGGTGTTTTTGAGGCGGGAGAGCTGGCCGAGTACTTTCACCGTCATTTTTCCGGAATCTGGAATGTATATGCGCTGAGGGATGAAACGTATTACAGGACGATGATTCTGGAACAGCAGAGCGAACACGGAGGAGTCCGTGTACTGCGGTGCGGCGGTGAGATCATCGGAATATTTGCCTATGCCCGCGAAGAAGAGCTGGAAATCCGGGAGCCTTTGATCCTTCCGGGATATGAAAGGGAATTCGAAAAAGCGGTTTCTGAGCTTGCAGCGTCCGGAGAGAAGGTAAAGGTCTATGGATGTCCGGAACGAGATGGAATCGAAAATTGCAGCCGGAGACCGATCATAATGGCCAGGATTCTGTATCTCCCTGCGTTGATGGAATCCATGAAGACGGCTGCTGACATAAACATGGACTGTTCTTTTGCAGTGATTGATCCGATTCTCAGGAAGAACAGTACTTCATGGCATATATGGAGCTGTGAGGGAGAGGAAGAGGTTCACATGAAAGAGGCGGAAGATTCAGAAGGTGTTTTCCCGATAGCGGAGCTTACCGAATTCTTATTCGGGGTAAAAACAGCAGATGAATTAAAAGACTCGGAGGGAGTTATTCTCACAGAACGGCTGGAGCATGAGCTGGGTAAGCTGAGAAAGCTGAACCGGGTTTTTCTTAACGAAGTCGTATGACCGGACTGAAACTTCTGAAAAGAGTTGACAAACCGGAGAAAGTTGCATAATATAAAATAGTCTGAAAATATGAAAAGGCTGAGAACGGAAAGAGTAACTGATCCGAAACCATCAGAGAGGGAATGCCGGCGGCTGAGAGCATACCCGGGCAGAGGAACTGTGAAGTGCATCCGGGAGCTGATCCTGTGAAATGAGTAGCAGGATACGTTCTGCATACGTTACATGCAGTGAGTGAAATAAGCAATTATTTAATTAGAGTGGAACCGCGGATAAACTTCGTCTCTTGCCTGAGACGGAGTTTTTTATTCTGTATGGAAGTTCCCGGGATTCTTCTGCAGGATAAAAAACCGTCCGGCAGGGCGCGGGATGTCCACTTTGTTCTTCTGCAAGGAGTGGAGAATGGGTATAATATCTTACATTAAAGAAGAAATTCAGGTGATCAGAGAGAGGGATCCTGCGATCAAGTCAAATATGGAGGTGTTTCTGTATCCGAGCTTCAAAGTAATGCTTCGCTATCGTCTGGCACACAGGCTCTATCTTAAGAAGCATTATTTCCTGGCAAGATGGATTTCGCAGAGAGCAGCCAGAAAGACCGGGATCGAGATTCATCCCGGCGCAACCATTGGAAAAGGACTTTTTATCGATCATGGCAGCGGAGTCATCATAGGCGAGACAACGATCATAGGTGACAATGTTACGCTGTATCAGGGAGTGACCCTTGGAGGAACCGGAAAAGAGCAGGGAAAAAGGCATCCGACGCTGGAGGATAATGTCATGGTGAGCGCGGGAGCCAAGATTCTGGGATCGTTTACGATAGGTGAAAATTCCAAGATAGGAGCGGGCTCTGTGGTTCTGGAAGAAGTTCCTCCGAACTGCACAGTGGTTGGAGTTCCGGGGCGTGTTGTCCGTATGGGAAATAAGAAGGTGCCAAGAAGCGATATGGATCAGATACATCTTCCGGATCCCGTACTCAGCGATATCCGCAGCCTTCAGGAAGAGAATATCAGGCTCCATGGAGAGCTTAAGCGTATGATGAGACATATGAAGTGTCTTGAGAGAGAAAGGAGAGCAGACAATGAAAGTCTATAATACACTGTCAAGAAAAAAAGAAGAGTTTATTCCTCTTAAAGAGGGAGAAGTGAAGATGTATGTGTGCGGACCGACAGTATATAATTTTATTCATATCGGAAATGCCCGTCCGATGATAGTTTTCGATACGGTAAGAAGATATTTCGAGTACAAAGGATATGATGTGAATTTTGTATCCAACTTTACTGATGTCGATGACAAGATCATCAGGAAAGCGAACGAAGAGGGTGTGACCGCAGAGGAGATTTCCAAAAGATACATCGAAGAGTGCAAAAAAGATATGGACGGTATGAATATAGAGCCTGCCACAAAGAATCCGCTTGCAACAGAAGAGATCGGCGGGATGATAGAGATGATCCGGACTCTTATCGAAAAAGGATACGCGTATGAAAAGAATGGCACGGTCTATTACCGTACAAGAAAATTCAAAGATTACGGAAAGCTTTCTCATAAAAACCTGGATGACCTGCAGTCCGGCGGACGGGCTCTTCTGGTGACCGGAGAGGACGAGAAAGAAGATCCGCTGGATTTTGTCCTCTGGAAACCAAAAAAAGAAGGAGAGCCGGCATGGCAGTCGCCATGGGGAGAGGGACGTCCCGGATGGCATATCGAGTGCTCGGAAATGTCGAAAAAATACCTGGGAGAGCAGATAGATATTCATGCAGGCGGTGAGGACCTGATTTTCCCGCACCATGAAAATGAGATTGCACAGAGTGAGGCCGCAAACGGTAAAGAGTTCGCAAGATACTGGATGCACAACGGGTTCCTTAATATTGATAACCGCAAGATGTCAAAGTCTCTTGGAAATTTCTTTACAGTCCGTGAAATCAGTGAGAAGTATGATCTTCAGGTTCTTCGTTTCTTCATGCTCAGCGCACATTACAGAAGTCCGCTGAATTTCAGCGCAGAGCTGATGGAGGCTGCGAAAAGAGGTCTGGAGAGAATTGTGAACTCTGCATCGAATCTGAAATTTCTTGTACAGAACAGCTCTGCAGAAAAGATGACCGAAGAAGAAAACAGAATGTTTGAAGAAACTTCCGAGTATGTGAAAGATTTTGAGCGTGCCATGGACGATGATTTCAATACGGCGGATGCTATTGCTGCGATTTTTGATCTGGTGAAATATATCAATACTCATACAGATGAAAACAGCTCAAAGGAATACCTGGAAAAACTTCACAAACGTCTGTCTGATCTGGCAGATGTTCTCGGCGTCATCGTGGACAAAGACGAGGAGATTTTGGATGAGGATATTGAAGCGCTGATCCGGGAGCGACAGGATGCAAGAAAAGAGAAAAATTTTGCAAGAGCTGATCAGATCAGAGATGAACTTCTTTCAAAAGGGATTATTCTGGAGGATACGCGAGAAGGAGTAAAATGGAGAAGAGCATAGAGTTCGGACTGGAACATTATATTCACAGTATACCCGGTGTGCAGGAGATCGATCCGCACATGTGCTCGCCGCTTGTCCTTGCCTATATCGGTGACTGTGTTTTTGACCTGATCATAAAGACCATGGTCGTCGGAAGAGGAAACAGGCCTGTACACAGACTGCATGAAGAGACAAGTCATTACGTCCAGGCTTCCGCACAGTCATTTATGATGCGCACCATACAGGGACATCTTACGGAAGAGGAACACGGCGTGTATCGGAGAGGGAGAAATACCCGTTCTGTATCGCCGGCCAAAAATCAGTCTATTACGGATTACAGGAGAGCTACCGGTTTTGAAGCGCTGGTGGGCTATCTGTATCTGAACCGGAGATATGAAAGGCTTGCGGAAATCGTGACAATCGGACTGGACAGTATGAAGGAAAAGGAGCAGGGCACAGAGGAGTAGAAGTATGCAGGAAAACAGAAATGAAGAGATGAATAACGAACATACGCTCGTTATAGAAGGCAGGAATGCCGTACTTGAAGCGTTTCGTTCCGGAAGAACGATCGACAGACTGTTCGTACTGGACGGGTGTCAGGACGGACCGGTGCGCACCATTGTAAGAGAAGCAAAAAAGCACGATGTCCTGATCAGCTTTGTGGACAGAGAGCGCCTGGGACATTTGTCACAGACAGGGAAACATCAGGGGGTAATTGCCTATGCCGCGGCTTACGAGTACAGTCAGGTGGAGGATATGCTCCGTCTGGCTCGGGAGAAAGGAGAAGATCCTTTTCTGATCCTGCTTGACAATATAGAAGATCCCCACAATCTTGGAGCAATCATACGGACGGCAAATCTGGCCGGGGCTCACGGGGTCATCATTCCGAAAAGAAGAGCCGTAGGACTTACGGCAACTGTAGCAAAAACATCTGCCGGGGCACTGAATTACACACCGGTTGCCAAAGTGACGAATCTGGTCAGAACGATGGAAGAACTCAAGAAAAAAGGGCTCTGGTTCGTCTGTGCGGATATGGACGGGGAGATGATGTATGACCTGAATCTGAAGGGACCGATCGGGCTTGTGATCGGAAGTGAAGGACAGGGCGTGGGGAGACTGGTAAAGGAAAACTGTGATCTTACAGCCGGAATTCCCATGCGGGGAGAAATCAGTTCGCTTAATGCCTCCGTGGCGGCGGGAATCCTTGCATATGAAGTTGTCCGGCAGAGGATCACCGGAAAATAGCAGTGCGGGAAGAATGTATTACTGCATTAAAAATGTACACCGGAAAGGCGGCTGTTACCATGAATAAATATGAGACAATGACGGATGAGCAGCTTATCCGGGCTCTGAGAGACGGGGAACGGGGAGTTATGGACTTTATTATGGTGAAATATAAATCCATGGTAAGGAAAAAGGCAAGAGCCATGTTTCTTCTTGGAGGAGAGAATGAAGATCTCATCCAGGAAGGGATGATCGGCCTGATCAAAGCCGTCAGAGACTATGATGCGGCGCAGGGGACTTCCTTCGCAAGTTTTGCCGAACTTTGTGTATCAAGACAGATGTATTCGGCAATCGAAGCATCCAGGAGAAAAAAGCACCTTCCTCTTAACTCTTATATTTCATTGTATGAAGAGGGTGAGACAGAGGATGACGGGCGGAATGTTCCGCTGATCGATACGATTGAATCAGAGGGGGAAAGCGATCCGGAAGCGATATATTTCGGAAAAGAGTACACTGAAGCATTTGTCGAGCAGCTTAAGGAAAGGCTGAGTCCGCTGGAAAAGCATGTTCTCTATCTGCATCTCATGGGAACGGACTACAGAACGATAGCAGAGCTGCTGGACAAAAGTCCAAAGTCTGTTGACAACGCTCTGCAGAGGATAAAAAGCAAGGCGGAAAAAATGTTGAACAGCACGGACTGAGTACAGAACAGGAGAATAAAAATGAAAAAATACGGAAATTATCTGCTTGCTGTCCTTGTATTTGCGGTTGTGATGCTGATATTTAACGGATGGAGTATTGTTCTGTCGCTGGCAGCCGCTCTCTGCGGTGCGCTGATGCGCGGGGCGACAGGAGTAATGGACGCGGCCCATTTTTTGCTGGATCATCTGAATTTCTTTTCCTTCCTTGTTTACTTTACCGCCTTCTGCGTATTCGCACTGTGGCATTATTTTGCGTCATCGGTGAAGGAGACGAGTCTGGAACAAACCGGAAGGAGAAAGCTTTTAAGAGATCCGTCCGGACTGATATGGATTGCAGCGCTGGCTCTTGCAGTACAGCATCTGACCTCGATTGTTTTTGGAATAATCAGTGTCGTGGCACCGGAACTGATGGAAGCCTACACCCGGATGATGGAGACATCAGGAGTAACGGAATATTCTGTCATGTGGTGCGTGAGCACGCTGATCCTTCCTCCTCTGACGGAAGAGATCATCTTCCGGGGGCTGATCACGCAGTATGTCTGCCGTGGAGGAGCGCCTTTTGCCGTGGCAAACATCATTCAGGCGGTCTTCTTCGGAATCTTTCATCAGAATATAGTTCAGGGAGTCTATGCGGCTCTGCTTGGAATGATTCTGGGATATCTGGCGAGAAGATTCGGAACGCTTGCAGCTCCGATGTTCATGCATTTATGCTTTAATCTTTTCGGAACAGTCCTTGTGGATCTGGAAAATGCGTTTCTTCCGGATACTGTTCAGGTTGTTCTGGTTATTATAAGCCTTCCGTTGACGGTGTTTTTACTCATTATGATACATCTTCATACCGGTGAAAGGCACAGCAAAAGAGAGAGGCAGGGAGAAGAGATATGAAATTCGTAATACAAAGGGTGAAGGAAGCGTCCGTCAGTGTGGATGGAGATAGGATCGGCCGGATCGGAAAAGGGTTTCTTGTTCTGATAGGAATAGCGGGATCAGATGATCAGACGGTGGCTGACAGAATGATTAAGAAGATGATCGGCCTGCGTATCTTTGAAGATGCACAGGGAAAAACCAATCTTTCGCTGAAGGATGTAGCGGGAGAGCTGCTGCTTGTATCACAGTTTACCCTTTACGCCAACTGCCGTAAAGGAAACCGCCCCAGCTTCACGGAAGCGGGAGATCCGGAAACGGCCGTCAGGCTCTATGAGTATATCATAAAAGAGTGCAGAAAATCCGTGCCGGTGGTACAGACCGGAAGATTCGGAGCGGAGATGGAGGTAGGGCTGATCAATGACGGCCCGTTCACCATTATTCTTGACTCAGAGAAGCTGATGAGTAATTCGTGAAGCATATAAAAGGAGAGTTCCCGTACAGAGAGCGGGGCAATCAATACAGCAGGGTAAAAAAATCCCCGGAGCATTGCGTTCCGGGGAAAAATATTGTATTATTTCAATGTTGATTCTGACATGAAAAAAAGCTGTCTAGGGGACTTGAACCCCCGACCTCCGCCTTACCAAGGCGACGCGCTACCGACTGCGCCAAGACAGCTTATGCGTTTAATTCACACGCAAGAATTAATATACACCTCGAAAGCCGGATTGTCAAGAAGAAATGTGCTACGTTTTCGGACATTTGCCCCTTTATTGTTTCCTGCGTGTTATACTGGTGGATACTATAGTCTGCCCGGAACAGGTTAGAAAGGAATCAGGCATGATAAAAAGCAAAAAGGAACTGAGGGAACTGAGAAACGAGCTGGAACTTCTTACAGATTTTATCAGAAAAATGGAGAGAAGGGAACTTCCGTATTTTTATCGGTACTTTGATACCATGAAGAATAATATTGAGATTTTTCTCTGCATCGGATGTGATGATATCGATGATATTGTGCTCGTGCTCGAGAGAGACTGGGAGGCATCCCATACGGTGATCCTGGGTGTCCAGGATTATGACCCTCATGAGAACAATCCGGATATTGATCCTCAGCTTTGCCTCTGCTTTTTCCGTCTGATCCGGAAGGTGGGGGAATACTTTGACAACAGAACAGAATACTATGCCTGAAATATCACAAATTGAAAGAGGAGAAAATACTATGCCGTCTTTTTTAAATGATGTGTCTGCCTTTTACGGAACGGGAGAACGGAACAGGGCAGGACAGACGCTTGAAGAATTTCTTGAATCATACGATCCGTACAAATACAAAAACCCCAGCTGTACCACGGATGCAGTGGTGTTCTCCGCAAACGGGAAAGTGAATGAGGAACTTACGGGACTTAAGATTCTGCTTGTTAAAAGGAGCAATCACCCGAGTATCGGATTCTGGGCTCTTCCGGGAGGATTTGTCGAACTGAGGGAGAATCTTGAGGATACGGCGAGAAGAGAACTGGAAGAGGAAACAGGAGTGAAAGGCCTGCCGGTGGAACAGTTCGCGTGCTTCGGGGATTATGACAGAGACCCGAGAGCCAGAGTGATCACTGCAGCGTATATGTCGCTGGTGGATGAAGGCAGCGTGCGGGTATGTGCCGGAGACGACGCTGCAGATGCGGCCTGGTTTGAAACAGAGCTGTCAATGTCAGATAATACGGCGGATGAAGAATGGAATGTGACAGAATACCGGCTGCAGATCAGGAATGAAGAGATTGGTGTTTTCACGGAGGCTTTGGTTGAAAAGCGGGAGAGGAAAGGACTTGTCAGAGAGCGTAAATATATTGTAAGAGAACGGGGGATGATCGCAGTGGACCATGCGGCGATTATCGTCCAGGCCATGGAAATCCTGAAAAGACGTGTGCGGCACTCCGGAATGTAATGATATCCGGCGTGAATACTGTACTTGTGGTTGAAGGTGTTTTGTGTTAAGATAATTGGCATGAAATGTTATATCATATGAGGAGGAGAGCATGGAAAACGAGACTGTTTCAAAAAATTTTATAGAACAGGAAATAGATAAAGATCTGGCGGAAGGAGTATACGATCACGTCTGCACGCGTTTCCCTCCGGAGCCGAACGGATACCTTCATATCGGACATGCCAAGTCAATCCTTTTGAATTACGGACTGGCACAGGAGTATGGCGGAACATTCCATATGAGATTTGATGACACGAACCCGACAAAAGAGAAGACGGAGTTTGTTGACTCGATTCTGGAAGACATCAGATGGCTGGGCGCTGACTGGAAGGATCATCTCTATTTTGCGTCAGATTACTTTGATCAGATGTATGAG
>ERZ1090862.1511-NODE-1514-length-10209-cov-5.623794_pt1 | contig 10209 bp, 9 predicted proteins | sample MGYA00478481_ERZ1090862 | MGnify/ENA primary metagenome ERZ1090862 (study PRJEB33644, sample SAMEA5815745) | chicken gut metagenome | biome: Chicken; feature: Gastrointestinal Tract; material: Caecum | place: Ireland | collected 2019-01-01 | study: A study of the... | reverse complement strand
TGAGACCGTATTTCTTACGCTCTTTCATTCTCGGGTCACGTGTAAGGAATCCTGCGCTCTTGAGCACCGGTCTGTAATCCGCATCTGCTTCAAGAAGAGCTCTTGCGATTCCGTGACGGATTGCTCCAGCCTGTCCTGTGTAACCGCCTCCGTGTACGTTAACAATCACATCAAATTTGTCTGTTGTGTTTGTAGCCACAAGCGGCTGACGAACAACAACTTTCAGAGTCTCAAGTCCGAGATACTCGTCGATGTCTCTTTTATTGATCGTGATCTTGCCCGTTCCCGGTACAAGGTATACTCTTGCAACTGATTTTTTTCTTCTTCCTGTTCCGTAATATTTTGCGTTAGCCACTGTTATATCCTCCTTTCAACCTTTACCTAAAATGTCAGAACTTCCGGCTTCTGAGCCTGATGTGCATGCTCTGGTCCAGCGTATACATGAAGTTTCTTGATCATGTCTCTTCCCATAGGTCCTTTCGGGAGCATTCCCTTAACAGCCAGCTCGATAACCTTCTCAGGTTTCTTTGCCATCATCTCGGCAAGTGTTGTCTCTCTCATTCCGCCTACATAGTCAGAGTGATTATAGTAAACTTTCTGCTGTAATTTCTTTCCTGTAACTTTTACCTTCTCAGCATTGACAACGATTACATAATCTCCTGTGTCAATGTGCGGTGTGTATTCCGGCTTGTTCTTTCCTCTGAGCACCTTAGCGACCTCAGATGCAAGACGTCCTAATGTGCAGCCGTCAGCGTCAACCACATACCATTTTCTTTCAATCTTGTCAGGGTTAGCCATATAAGTTTTCATGGGTGTTCCTCCTATAATAATCATCAGATAACATTTGCTTGTATATGTGAAATCAGCGCACTCCGGGGCTATGGTGTATGCTGTTTCTCCCTTTTTTCACGCTGTACTATTATATTACTCTGTCAAACCTCTGTCAAGATTTTTTTACAACTATTCGTTTTTAAGTTATTTTCTTCCTTTTTTTATCCAGATGACAATTACCGCCGCGGCTGCCACTGCCGCGATTCCCGCTGCCGCCGCCCACCCGCCGGTATGTGAATCATCTCCTGTCGCCGGATTTTTCAGTTTCTCTGACGCGGAAATTTTCCCATCATATGTAAGTCCTGTATCCGTCCCGGCATTCCTTCGTGTCAATTCTACCTTTTCTATTTTATCCGTAAGAGGAAGTGACTGAGGAAGCTCAATGCTCTCCTTCCTTTCCGCTACGGCAAACAGGCTGAAATGATCTGTCTCGAACACCACATTTCCGGCTTCCACGGCAAAAGGAATCTCCGTTTTCTGTCCATCCGTACTGATATGAAAGACTCCGAGACGCTCTGTATCATATCCTTCCGGAACAGGAACCGTTATCCGAACATTTCCGTTCGGTTCGACCAGGCCGGATACCATATTATAGAAGCTTATGTCATAGATCCGGAACTGATTCAGCGAAGCGGAAAGAAGTACCTCAAGCATCTCGTAGTTCCCACCGCTCTCCAGCGGAGTCACCACCAGAAATGATCCGGCCGGTATCACACCTTCCTCTGCCTCGGCACAGATGCCTGTCGCAGGATCCGTCATGCTGAACCCCTGCGGGTACTCCGGTATCTCCCCTTCTCCCGGCATCACCGCATCTGATTCATCTGAAATCCCGGGTTCTTCCACATTCTGATCCGGATTCTCTCCGCCCGGCTTCTGATCATTCTCCTGTGTTTTCTGATCCTCCTGCTCTGCTCCGTTTCCTTCATCCGGAATCCCCCCGGTCTCCTGCTCAGTTCCGGCCTGTTCGTCCTGAACTTCCTGCTCCTCCGCTGCTGCTCCGTCTTCCTCATCTGGGACATTCCCATCCTCTGAAATATCCGGTGTGTCCGTATCTGCCGTCTGCATTCCCGTATCTTCGCCATTCTCTGTTCCTGGCCTCGCTTCCGCTTCACTCTCCTGTTCCGCCGCGATACTCTGTGCCGCCGGACCGCCTGGGAACATCGCTCCTGCCAGCAGAGCCGACAGAAGAAGTGCCGTCAGACATTTTATTGCTTTCCCTGTTCTCTTCAAAATGATCACACCTTTCCTGACATTGATTGATTACCTTCAGTATACCAGTCATTTTTCCCATATGCAAACAAAAAAGCGGGTTCTTTTTTGTGCACTTTTATGGTATACTAATAGAATAGCAACTATTTAATCCGGGGATTCCCCGGACATGAAGAGAAAGCAAATTTATAAAAAGGAAGGTACTGGAATTATGTGGGCTTACAACGAAACTTTTTATCAGATATATCCGATCGGATTCTGTGGCGCCCCGGTGCACAATGACGGGGTCACAGCCCACCGCATCCTGAAAGTAGGAGAGTGGGCGGAATATCTGCAGGAACTGGGGATCGGTTCCATCATTCTGAATCCTATTTTTGAATCCGACAACCATGGATATGACACAAGGGATTTTCGCAGGATCGACTGCAGGCTTGGCACGAACGAAGATTTTAAAAAGGTCTGTCAGACACTTCACGACCATAATGTAAAGATTATGCTGGACGGCGTATTCAATCATGTGGGACGCGGTTTCTGGGCATTTAAAGATGTTCAGGAAAAGAAGTGGGATTCCCCGTACAAGGACTGGTTTATCATTAACTTTGACGGGAACAGCGGTTACAATGACGGATTCTGGTACGAAGGGTGGGAAGGACATTACGAACTGGTCAAGCTGAATCTTCAGAATCCGGCTGTTGTGGATTATCTTCTTGACTGTGTAAAAATGTGGATCGAGGAATTTGAGATCGACGGTCTCCGCCTGGACGTTGCATATTCACTTGATCACAATTTTATGAAACGTCTCCGCCGGTTCTGCGACGAACTCTGTCCGGGATTTGCGCTCATCGGAGAAGTTCTCTTCGGAGACTATAATCTGATCGTGAATGACGAGATGCTCCACAGCTGCACGAATTACGAATGTTATAAAGGGATATACTCCAGCTTCAACAGTATGAACATGTTTGAGATCGCGCACTCTCTGAACCGTCAGTACGGTCCGGAGCAGTGGTGCATTTACCGTGGAAAACATCTGATGACATTTGTGGATAATCACGATGTCACCCGTATAGCAAGCATTCTGACAAATAAAAAACACCTGCCCCTCACCTACGGCATCCTCTTCGGCATGCCCGGCATCCCGTGCATTTACTATGGCAGTGAATGGGGCGAGGAAGGTGTAAAGGCACCGGACAATGATTATGCGCTTCGTCCTTGTTTTGAGGAGCCGAAACCGAATGAACTTACGGATTTTATCCGGAAACTCATCGCAGTCCGCAGAACCAGCGACGCTCTCTGCAACGGAATCTACCGGAATGTAGTCATCACAAACCATCAGCTGGTCTTCGAGCGCAGAACAGACAGCGAACGCATTCTGGTAGCAATCAACGCATCCGATTCTGAATATACCGCGGGGCACGGGGAACTGCAGGGGACTTATGCGGACCTGCTGTCCGCCGAAGAGGAACCGTCCGTCAGCACAGCAGATATTTCCGAGGAGGAAGAAAGCGCTGAAAGACCGACGGAACCGGCACAGCTCACCCTGAACGGCCAGCTTGTCATGCCGCCTTACAGCGTACAATATCTGAAGGCAGTGTAATCGAATCTTTCTTATTAAAAAAACGTCAGGCCGCGGAGATTCTCTCCGCTTCCTGACGCTTTCACTTTAATGTTCTTTTACAAGGACTTTCTCAATCTCTGCCATATACATTACATGATAATCCTTTCCCGGATACCATCTCTCGTCAATCCAGTCCGCGGTAAAATGTTCCGGTCCCATCGGCTGACTGTACAGTTTCCTGCAGACAAATACCATGTCCGCTTCTTCAAAAGAGGTTGTCCCGTCTGTATAGTACGGTGTCAGTCCCGCCTCTTTTTCCTTATCACAGTCACGTCCGGATTTGGAGCCGCAGACATTAAGCGCCTGCCGGTACTCCTCACTGAAGAATGAAACCGTAAATCTCTCTTCTTTGTCGATAAATTCTTTTGTATACCGCTGCGGACGGATATACACCGTCGCAACATTCTTCCCCCACATGATTCCCATGGCACCCCAGCTGGCTGTCATCGTGTTATGTTTTTCCTCATCGCCTGCAGTGACAAGCATCCATTCTTTTCCGATCTTTGTAAACGGATTAAACTGCAGCTCCTCAGCTTTCATTTCTTTAAACCCCATAAGACACCATCCTTTCGAAAGATTACCGCAAAGATTATTTTACTACAACGCGGCGGAAATTCTTTTTGCCCTTTTTCACAATAACGCCCTCGCCTGAAAGCATCTCTTTTTCAAATGCAGCTGTAATATCAGATATTTTTTCGCCGTCCACAGAGACACCGCCCTGCTGAACCGCGCGTCTTGCTTCAGATTTCGACGGAACAAGCCCGCTCTTCACGAGCATTGTAAGAATATCAATACTTCCGTCTGTGAAATCCTCTTCCGACAGTTCCGCCGTAGGCATCTCAGCCGCATTTCCGCTGCTGAACAGCGCGCGTGCGCTCTCCTGCGCTTTCTTAGCCTCTTCTTCACCATGAACAAGTTTCGTAAGTTCGTACGCAAGGATTTCTTTTGCGGTATTAAGCTGAGCTCCTTCCCAGGAATCCATCTTGTCAATCTCCTCCAGGGGAAGGAATGTCAGCATCCGGATACACTTCAGCACATCTGCATCCGCCACATTTCTCCAGTACTGGTAGAAGTCAAAGGGTGATGTCTTCTCCGGATCAAGCCATACAGCACCTGACTGGGTCTTGCCCATCTTCTTGCCTTCCGAGTTGAGCAGAAGAGTGATGGTCATCGCTCCTGCATCCTCACCCAGCTTACGGCGGATCAATTCTGTTCCCGCAAGCATGTTGCTCCACTGATCGTCTCCTCCGAACTGCAGATTACAGCCGTATTTCTGGAACAGTGCGTAAAAATCATATGCCTGCATGATCATGTAGTTAAATTCAAGAAAACTTAATCCTCTCTCCATTCTCTGCTTATAGCATTCTGCGGCAAGCATTCTGTTTACAGAGAAATGCGCTCCCACCTCGCGCAGCAGCTCGATATAATTCAGGTCCAACAGCCAGTCCGCGTTGTTGACCATCAGCGCTTTTCCTTCAGAGAAATCAATAAATCTGCTCATCTGTTTCTTAAAGCAGTCGCAGTTATGCTGAATCTGCTCCGGGGTCATCATGCTCCTCATATCTGTCCGGCCCGAAGGATCTCCGATATATCCTGTTCCTCCTCCGATCAGCGCGATCGGCTTGTTGCCCGCTTCCTGCAGGCGCTTCATCAGGCAGAGTGCCATGAAATGTCCTACATGAAGGCTGTCCGCAGTGGGGTCAAACCCGATATAAAACACAGCTTTTCCATTGTTGACCAGATCTCTGATCCGTTCCTCATCCGTCACCTGGGCGATCAGTCCTCTCGCCTGCAGTTCTTCGTAAATTCCCATCTTCTCTTCTCCTTTTCTCAATACGGCGGACAGATCCGGTCTTTCCCCGGAATGAATAAAGAGTTCTGCTCGCGGAACTCTCGCGCCGGGCGCGGCCGCTTTGGCGACAATTTTCTGCTTCGCGCGAGTACGCATCCCGCGGAGCGTTTTGGTTTAATAGGGAACGAAGTTTCCTATTAAATAAAAAACCGCCCTTACTGCCATACGCAATAAGGACGGATATCTGTCCGTGGTACCACCTTACTTCACCGGTTCCATTATCGACATGACTCTGCACATCCCGGTCCCGGCCTCTGTACAGGCTGTAACGTGCCTTAATCCGCCGCAGCCTACTCACATCACATTCTTTTCATACCGATGCTTCAGTGCGGGGCTCAGGGATGTATTCGAAAAATATCTGTGTCATGCGCCTCTCATCAGCCGGCTGCTTTCTGTTTTCTCAGCTATTTCCTACTTCTTCCCGTCAAAGCCTGTCTCATATGTAGCATATCTTAATCTAACATTTCCGGTTTGTCAAGGCTTTTCAGCACTTCCGCCGCTTTTCGCACCTGCTCTTTCTCTGTCTGCCAGATCTCAAACTCGCTGAATCCGGGAAGCCCCATAGATACGCCTTCCCGGCGAAATTTCATCCGGCTGTCCTTCACCGTCTTGCCTGACATATGAAACGCTGTGATTCCCGTCTGCGCCGCCAGTCCTTCTATAATCCCGGCCTCTATCCCGGCTCCTGCCATGATCCTGATCCTGCTGCCGGCCCGCTTCTCAAGCCGGGCAAGCAGTCCTCTGCCATCCCACGCGGAGTTTTTCTGTCCGCTGGTAAGAATCGTGTCAATTCCAAGCGCTATACTCTCTTCCAGAGTTCCGAACGGATCTCTGCAGACATCGAACGCCCTGTGCAGGGTCACCTTCATATCTCCTGCCGCATCGATCAGCTCTTTCATCCTCTCCCTGTCCAGTCCTCCGTCCGGGTTGAGGACACCGATCACAACGCCATCCGCCCCCATGCTGCGATACATTTCCACTTCTTCTTTCAATACGGAAAACTCATAATCGTCATAGCAGAAATCCCCGAATCTGGGACGCAGAAGTGTTCGCACTTTAAGATCCGTATATGCTTTCACCTGTCTGAACAGCGCCGGGGACGGTGAAAGTCCCCCGATCACAAGTCCCGAGCACAGTTCTATCCTGTCTGCGCCGCCTTCCTGCGCCGCGACCGCGGACCGAACGCTGTCGGCGCATACCTCAAGAATATAACCCATTTGTTCTTCCTCCTGCAGCAAATTTCCTTCCATACACAACACGCAGTTATAATCAATTGGGGACGCAGTAAAACTCCCGAACTACTGCGTCCCCAATCTAAAAGGGATTAATCATATTTCATTTTTACTTGCAGAGCTTTTTGAACTCGTCCGCCACAAACTGAACTTTTGTTCCCACGATCACCTGAACTGAATTCTTGCCCGGACGGATAACTCCGGCAACACCTGCGGATTTGATCTTCTTCTCATCGACTTTCGTATAATCTTTAATTTCAAGACGAAGTCTTGTGATACAGTTGTCAATGGCTGTTACATTTTCTTTGCCGCCGACACCTTCCAGGACGATCTTTGCAACTTCCGTGAAATCATCATTGGCAAGAACAGCCTGCTTTTCTGCTTCCACTTCATCGTCATCTTCGCGTCCCGGCGTCTTCAGATCAAATTTCACAATCGCGAAACGGAATACAAGGTAGAATACGATAAATGCCGCAATGCCAAGCGGAATGATCATCCATGTATTCTGAGCTGCCGGAAGGGGAGCCGAGAACACCAGGTCAGTCAGTCCAGCCGAGAAGCTGAATCCCGCGCGGAATCCTACAAGTACTGTAATCACTGTAAAGATCGCGTACAGCAGAGCGTAGATCACGTACAGCGCCGGAGCGAGGAACATGAACGCAAACTCGAACGGCTCTGTAACACCGCAGACAAACGCTGCGATAGCCGCGGAAGTAACAAGGCCGATGGCAACTTTCTTCTTGTTGCTCTTCGCAGTATGAACCATAGCCAGAGCCGCGCCCGGGATACCGAACATCATACACGGGAAGAATCCTGACATGTACATACCAAGGCTCCATTCAATCGTTCTGCCCGCTTCCGTGACATCCCCTGTCTGAAGGCCGGCCCAGAAGTTTGTCAGGTCGCCGAGACCGATGGTGTCAAACCAGAACACATTGTTCAGCGCATGGTGCAGGCCGAACGGAATAAGCAGTCTGTTAAAGAATGCATATAATCCTGCTCCTACAGCATCCAGACTTACGATCGCATCGCCGAGAGCGACAAGTGCTCCGAACACGATCGGCCATACAAAGAGCAGCACAACCGACACAAGAATGGATGTCACGCCCGACACAATCGCCACGCTGCGCTTTCCGCTGAAGAAAGACAGCCAGTTCGGGAGCCGCGTTCCCTTAAATCTGTTGTAGCACATGGATCCGACAACACCCGCGATAATACCGATAAACGGGTTGGCAATATTGTTAAATGCCAGTGTAGCATCCGCATTATCTGCGAGAGACGGCATAATAACTGTCACATTATCTGTCTTCAGCAGATTTGTGATCATAAGCCAGGAAACAAGTGCCGCCAGGCCGCCGGTACCGTCGTTTTCTTCCGACATGCCGACACCGATACCGATTGCAAACAGGATCGCCATGTTGTCGATCAGGGCGCCGCCTGCTTTGATCAGATAATATCCAATCTGATACGCAAGTCCGCTCGCCTGATATCCCGCAACTTCTCCCGCCATAGCCGCCGGAGCAAGTGCGTATCCGATCCCCATCAGGATACCGCAGATAGGCAGACACGCCACAGGAAGCATCAATGATTTACCTAATTTCTGTAAAAACTTCATACATTCTCCTCCTTTTCTCAACCTCTCATTTCTAATCCCTTTTTTCTATTTCAACCGACCGCAGCATCGGCCAAAATCAACTTTATTTTGTAATGATGACGGCATCATCCCCGGGAGATATCTCGCCTCCTGTAATCCCTTCCACCGAAGCATAATCGGTCGTATTGCAGACAAGCATCGGCGTGATGATATCATACCCTGCCGCCTTCACCTTATCCAGATCCACCGCCAGAAGCAGATCCCCCTTCTTCACCCGGTCTCCGGCGCTCACATGAGCTTCGAATCCGTCTCCGTTCATCTTCACAGTGTCAATTCCCACATGGATAAGCACTTCTGCGCCGAAATCGGTCGTCATGCTTATGGCGTGAAGCGTGTCGAACAGCATTCCGATCTTCCCGTCAGCCGGAGCATAAATCCGTCCATCTGCCGGAATCACCGCCATTCCCTTTCCAAGCATTTCTTCAGCAAAAGTAGGATCACTCACTTCCTTAAGGGGAACCGACTTCCCTTTCACGGGTGCTCCCAGAACATATTTTTCTTCCTTTTTCTTGAAAAAACCGAACATTCTATCCCTCCCTGCATACTCCTTTTTCAAAAAACTTCATCATATATCGACTTTTTATTCGCATACTATTCTTCTTCCGCCATTGTCACCCGCCGGATGTGGATCGTCAGATACATAACCTCTTCTCCGGAAAGTCTGCAGCCGGCGTTCTTCTCGATATACTCTGCAATCCTTTCACTGCAGGCATATTCCTTGGGATATTTTGTCCGCATCATTTCCGCCAGTTCGCTCTCCTCATCCTGGAGCAGCTCCTTCCGGTATACACGCTGAAGCAGAAACTTCACATGAGTGATAAACCTCTCATAATGCAGTGTTCCTTCGTCAAGTCCGATTCCCAGTTCATCTGTCACAATCTCCAGTATCTCTTTCATATGGTTCGGCAGATGAAGTGCATCCCGTATATCTGTCCCGTACTCTGCATTCACAAAATGCAGTGCGATAAATCCTGCTTCATCCTCCGGCAGAGATACTTTCAATCTCTTGCGTATCAGATCCACCGCGTATTTCCCGAGCTCGAATTCCTGAGGATAGAATCTTTTAATTTCCCATAGAAGCGCATTCTCCAGATTGATTCCCTTCTGGCACCGGTCAATGGAAAAATTGATATGGTCTGTCAGCGTAACATAGATGCTCTGATTCAGCTGCAGCTTCAGATTACTCTTTGCATAGGCAATAATGTCACTGGAAATCTTCACGTGCTCCAGCGGCATGTTGGTCAAAAGCTCCTTCAGCTGTTCCGCCACGCTCTGGCTCTTGATCCGGAACACTTTCTCGATTTTCGATTTCTTTATCTCCGCTCCTGCCCTGACTCCAAATCCGATCCCTCTGCCCATCACCACAACTTCTTTGCCTTCCTCGTCAAAAGCTGAGACAATGTTGTTATTGATCACTTTCTCTATAACCATGGCTGACCTTTCCATTGAACAAAAAAACCAAATTTTATAAACAGCTCTCCCGCTTATAAAATTTGGTTTTGCCTGCCGCACAGTAACAATCCAATACTTTTTGTTTCTGTGAACACTATATCAAAAAACACCAATAAAGTCAACTTTATATTTTATTTTTTGTTTATAATGTTTATATTCTCTTTATAATTTCAGAGTTTCTTTACTGACTAACGTGGAAACTTTGAAAGGGCCGCACTGTCCGCAACAAGAACCACATCACTGTGGAACTGAAGAATAGACGCAGGCACCTCCGGTGTGACCGGTCCGAAAAACGCTCTGGCAAGGATCTCCGCTTTTGCTTCGCCGCTCACGATCAGAAGAATCTTCTTCGCCCTCATGATCG
>ERZ1090862.1505-NODE-1508-length-10225-cov-9.359980_pt1 | contig 10225 bp, 7 predicted proteins | sample MGYA00478481_ERZ1090862 | MGnify/ENA primary metagenome ERZ1090862 (study PRJEB33644, sample SAMEA5815745) | chicken gut metagenome | biome: Chicken; feature: Gastrointestinal Tract; material: Caecum | place: Ireland | collected 2019-01-01 | study: A study of the... | reverse complement strand
CTGAATCATTGACTCACAATGGGGTCCGGTCTTGTTGTAGGACCGGACCTTATTTCTTTTAGACTGTGTGGGGAGAGATCCTTTTCACAGCCGGTTTAAAAAGTATCAGGAGGCTATTAAAATGGCAGCACTTAACAAAAAAACAGTAGATGATATCAATGTAAAGGGCAAAAGAGTCCTTGTAAGATGTGATTTTAACGTACCGCTTCAGGATGGAAAGATCACAGACGAGACACGTATCGTGGCAGCGCTTCCGACGATCAAGAAACTGATCGCTGACGGAGGAAAAGTGATCCTCTGCTCACACCTCGGAAAACCGAAGGGAGAGCCGAAGCCGGAGCTTTCTCTTGCACCGGTTGCAGTAAGACTGGCTGAGCTTCTCGGACAGGAAGTAAAATTTGCAGCTGATCCGGAAGTCGTAGGACCGAACGCAAAGGCCGCTGTTGAGGCGATGAAAGATGGAGATGTTGTCCTTCTTGAGAATACACGTTACAGAGCAGAAGAGACAAAGAACGGCGAGGAGTTCTCTAAAGAGCTCGCATCTCTCTGTGATGTATTCGTAAACGATGCATTCGGAACTGCTCACAGGGCACACTGCTCAAACGTTGGTGTTACAAAATATGTTGACACAGCAGTTGTCGGATACCTGATGGAAAAGGAGATCAAGTTCCTTGGAAACGCTGTAGAAAATCCGGAGAGACCGTTTGTAGCGATCCTCGGCGGATCCAAAGTTTCCAGCAAGATTTCTGTTATCAACAACCTGCTTGAGAAGGTTGACACACTGATCATCGGCGGAGGAATGTGCTACACATTCTCAAAAGCTCAGGGCGGAAGCGTTGGAAATTCTCTTCTTGAGGAAGATTATCTTCAGTACGCACTGGATATGATCGAGAAGGCAAAGGAGAAAGGCGTAAAACTTCTTCTTCCGGTAGACGCTGTTATCGCAGATGCATTCTCAAATGATGCAAATACAAAAGTAGTCGCACAGGGCGAGATCCCGGACGGCTGGATGGGTCTTGATATCGGACCTGAGACAGCGAAGATGTATGCTGAGGCTGTTAAGTCAGCTAAGACGGTCGTATGGAACGGACCGATGGGATGCTTTGAGATGCCGAAATTCGCAGACGGAACAAAGGCAGTTGCAGAGGCTATGGCTGAAGCGGATGCAGTTACGATCATCGGAGGTGGAGACTCTGCAGCAGCAGTAAACCAGCTCGGATACGGCGATAAGATGACACACATCTCTACTGGCGGCGGTGCTTCTCTTGAGTTCCTTGAAGGAAAGGAACTGCCGGGTGTAGCAGCAGCTAACGATAAGTAAAAAGCTTAGTGAAGCCGAGCCGGAGGCGAAGGCTGAGCTTAGCGTTTACTTAGTTCGGCGCACTTGGCGAGGTATTTTCGAGCCTAGTAAGCCGAACATACACTTAAAAGCTTAGTGAAGTGAAATAGGAGAAGAGAAAATGGCAAGAAAGAAAATCATTGCAGGCAACTGGAAAATGAACAAGACTCCAAGCGAGGCAGTTGCACTTGTTGAAGAATTAAAACCGCTCGTTGCAAACGAGGAAGTGGACGTAGTGTTCTGCGTACCGGCGATTGATATCGTACCGGTCGTTGAGGCGGTAAAGGGAACAAACATCCAGGTAGGCGCTGAGAATATGTACTTTGAGGAGAGCGGAGCATACACAGGGGAGATCTCTCCGGCAATGCTCGTTGACGCTGGCGTAAAGTATGTTGTTCTCGGACACTCTGAGAGAAGAGATTATTTCGGAGAGACAAATGAGGATGTAAACAAGAAAGTCCTCAAAGCTTTTGAACACGGCATCACACCGATCATGTGCTGCGGCGAGACTCTGGAGCAGAGAGAGCAGGGCGTGACGATGGATTTCATCCGTCAGCAGGTAAAAGTCGGCATGCAGAATGTGACAGCTGACCAGGCGAAGACAATGGTCATCGCATACGAGCCGATCTGGGCGATCGGAACAGGAAAGACTGCTACAACTGAGCAGGCTGAAGAAGTATGCAAGGGCATCCGCGAGTGTGTAGCTGAAGTTTACGACGAGGCTACAGCAGAAGCGATCCGTATCCAGTACGGCGGATCTGTAAATGCAGGAAACGCTGCAGAGCTGTTCGCACAGGCTGACATCGACGGCGGTCTGGTAGGAGGCGCTTCTCTGAAGGCTGATTTCGGCAAGATCGTAAATTACAAATAAATGATAATTTTTCGCGGACACAGCTTCGGCTGTGTCCGTTTTCTATGTTCTCTGTCTTGCAAATTACAGGAAAAGCGGGTACAATAGTTTACGGGATAAATACCCAAATGTACAGATAAAGGAGATATGGATATGAGCAAGAAACCAACCGTATTGATGATATTAGACGGCTACGGCTTAAGAGATGACAAGCACGGTAATGCTGTTGCAGAGGCAGCTACACCGGTTATGGACAAACTGATGGCTGAGTGCCCGTTCGTGAGAGGAAATGCCAGCGGCATGGCAGTAGGACTTCCGGACGGACAGATGGGAAACTCTGAGGTAGGACATCTGAACATGGGTGCAGGACGCATTGTATATCAGGATCTGACGAAGATCACGAAGGCGATTCAGGACGGCGATTTCTTTGAGAATAAAGCGCTCGTGGCAGCGTGCGAAAATGTGAAGAAGAATGATTCCGCACTCCACCTGATGGGACTTGTTTCCGACGGAGGCGTACACAGCCACAATACACATATCTATGGTCTTCTGGAGCTGGCAAAGAGACAGGGGATCGAGAAAGTTTATGTACACTGCTTCCTTGACGGACGTGACACACCTCCGGCATCAGGAAAAGAGTATGTGGAAGAGCTGGAAGCAAAGATGAAAGAGATCGGCGTCGGCGAGGTTGCTACAGTGTCCGGACGTTACTATGCGATGGACAGAGACAACCGCTGGGACCGTGTGGAGAAAGCTTACAGAGCTCTTGTAAAAGGTGAGGGAGACCAGGCTGCTTCCGCGACAGAAGGGATCCAGGCTTCTTATGATAAAGATGTGACAGATGAGTTTGTTGTGCCGATGGTGATCATGAAAGACGGCGCTCCGACAGCGACGGTGAAAGATGGAGATTCTGTTATCTTCTTCAACTTCCGTCCGGACCGTGCGAGAGAGATCACAAGGACATTCTGCGACGATGACTTTACAGGATTTGACAGGGGCGAGAGAGTGAAGACGACATATGTATGCTTCACAGAGTATGATGTTACGATCCCGAACAAACTGGTCGCATTTGTAAAGGAAGAGATCACGAACACATTCGGTGAATTCCTTGCCGCTCATGGTCTGAAGCAGGCGCGTATCGCTGAGACAGAGAAGTACGCTCACGTAACATTCTTCTTCAACGGCGGCGTTGAGGAGCCGAATCCGGGCGAGGACCGCATCCTTGTAAAATCACCGAAGGTTGCGACATATGATCTGAAACCTGAGATGAGCGCATATGAAGTGTGTGACAAGCTGTGCGAGGCGATCAGATCCGGAAAATATGATGTGATCATCATCAACTTCGCGAACCCGGATATGGTAGGACATACAGGCGTTGAAAACGCTGCCATTAAGGCAATTGAGGCAGTTGACGAGTGCGTAGGAAAAGCGGTCGATGCGATCAAAGAGGTTGACGGACAGATGTTCATCTGCGCTGACCACGGAAATGCAGAGCAGCTGATCGATGAGGAGACCGGCGAGCCGTTTACAGCCCACACGACGAATCAGGTTCCGTTCATCCTGGTGAATGCGGATCCGTCGTATAAGCTGAGAGAAGGCGGATGTCTGGCAGATATCGCTCCGACACTGATCGAGATGATGGGCATGGAGCAGCCGAAAGAGATGACAGGAAAATCTCTCATTGTCAAATAATATTTCAGTGAAAAGTCGAATAATATTTCAGCGGAAATACAGGACTGAAATGAGAAGCAGACTCTCAGGCGGCAGAAAAACGCCGCCTGAGAGTCTGCTGACTGTATAAGGGAAACAATATAAACGGATACGGCTTCTGCTTTGAAAAGCCGTATAATGCGTATCGATAGAAAAGCGCAGAGTGAGTCTGCAGGAGAGATGATTGAGTATGCGTGAAAAACTGACAAAAAGCGATGTAGAAAAGATTCAGGCTGAGATTGAACACAGAAAGCTTGTGGAGCGCAAGGAACTGATCGAGGCGGTGAAGGAGGCGCGGTCCCACGGTGATCTGAGCGAGAACTTTGAGTACCACGCCGCTAAAAAGGAGAAGAACCGCAACGAGAGCAGGATCCGCTATCTTGAGAGAATGCTGAAGACAGCGGTCATTGTGGAGGATCATTCAAAAGAAGACGAGGTGGGGCTCAACAATACGGTGGAACTCTACTGTGAGGACGATGATGAAGTCGAGACGTACCGCCTCGTCACGTCCGTGAGAGGAAGTTCTCTGAACGGCCTGATCAGTATTGAGTCTCCCATCGGAAAAGCGATCCTGGGCCACAGAGAAGGCGACAGAGTCTATGTGAAGGTCAATGATGACTATGGATATTATGTTGTGATAAAGAAAGTGATCAACACACAGAGCGAGGCAGAGGATCACATCAGAAGCTATTGATCTTGTTTTCAGTACGGGAGAGACAGATGAAATTTCAAACACTATTATTTGATCTTGACGGGACAGTGACGGATTCCGGACCGGGGATTCTGAACAGTGTGAGATATGCTCTGGAGAAGGCCGGGATGCGGAGCGCTGATGAGGAGGAACTGCGTTCGTTCATCGGACCGCCGCTGCATGAGCAGTTTCAGAGATTCTGCGGGATCACGGCGGAGCAGGCGAAGAAAATGGTGTCCCTCTACCGTGAGTATTATACAGAGAAAGGAATCTTTGAGAACCGCGTCTACGACGGTGTGATCCCTGTGCTCGGCAGGCTGAAGGAGAGAGGATGCAGGATCCTGCTTGCCACCTCCAAGCCGGAGAAATTTGCCAGGATCATCGCACAGCATTTCGGGTTTGTACAGTATTTTGATTTTATCGGAGGTGCGAATCTGGACGGGAGCAGGACGGAGAAACAGGAAGTGATCGAGTATGTTCTCTCTGAGTGCGGTGCAGAGTGCCGGTCGGATGTGCTCATGATCGGAGACCGCAGATACGATATTGAAGGAGCTCGGCGTGCCGGAGTGCACTCTATGGGCGTGCTGTACGGATACGGGAGCAGAGCGGAGATCGAGGAAGCGGAACCGGATTTCATCGCAGAGACTCCGGATGAGATCGCCGGGATCGTCCTGGAGGAGATGGCGGTCTGAAACGCCTGTATTCAAGTATGGCGTCTGCAGGCGCAGAGGATTGACATTAATTTACGGAAAATTTTCAGAGAAAGAAGAATACTTTTTACATTTCAAACCTATAATAAAGGCAGTATCAGTGATAAGAGGATGTGTACTGATAACAGACAGAGCTCTTCGCCTGGGCGGGGACAGGAAATGAGGAATTTGGAATGTACAGAGGATTATGGAATTATATTAATCGGTTTATGGATAAGGGGCATGCAGTATCGATCTTTCTCCCGGCGGTGATCGTCGGATGGACTCTGGCCGGTGTTACTGCCGGAATTCTGGTATGTGTACTGACGGGGACAGATCTGACTGCAGCACTGGCTGATATTATCTGCGGGGGCGGCTATGCCGGCATTATCCTCGGGCTGTTCGGAGGCGTTTTCTTTTTGTATAAGACAGATATCTGAGACAGTCCCGTTTATTAGAAGTTCATACAGAAAAAGTACCGGATACAGAAATGCTGTGTAAACAGCTGAAAATGTTTTCTGCATCCGGTATTTTTGTTTTTAGACGCCGGAATCTCTATCAAAGAGACAGGGAAGTGATATTCAAAAAGGGCAGGGGCCATGCGGAACCCTGCCCTGCAGACTATGCGGAAGCTTCTTCATTCTTGTCCGCGTCATTCTCTTTTTCAAGATTTTTAAATGCAGTGGACAGCATCAGTTTGATCCTGTTCAGCTGGTTTACCTCACTTGCGCCTGGGTCGAAATCGATCGCCACAATATTAGACTGCGGATACAGTCGGCGGAGTTCTTTGATAACACCTTTTCCTACGACATGGTTCGGCAGGCAGGCAAAGGGCTGTGTACACACGATATTTCCTGCGCCATTGTGGATCAGCTCCAGCATTTCTCCGGTCAGGAACCATCCTTCACCGGTCTGGTTTCCGATGGAGACGATATCAGACGCCATCTTTGCCAGATCCTCAATGTGTGCCGGCGGATCAAAGTGCTTACTGTCCGCGAATGCTCTGGAAGCAGGAGAACGAAGCCATTCTACTGCTTTGATGCCGAGATTTCCGATCAGCGCCTTGGATTTCTTGAATCCCAGGTGGGACACCTTGAAGTTCTGGTTGTAGAAGCAGTACTGCATGAAGTCGATCAGATCAGGAACGACTGCCTCAGCGCCTTCTGACTCCAGCAGGTCCACAAGATGATTGTTGGCTGCCGGCAGGAATTTTACAAGGATTTCTCCGACTACGCCGACTCTCGGCTTCTTGATGTCCAATGTCTCGATGTTGTCGAAATCATTGATGATGTCACGGCACAGCTTTTTGAATTTCCGCCGTGACGGATAGCCTTCAGACACAAACTTTTTGACAACCTCAGCCCATTTGCGGTGCATCGCGTCAGTGGTGCCGGGTACTGCCTCATAGGGGCGCATCCGGTAAACGCATTTCATAAAGATGTCTCCGAAGACAGCCGCATAAGCCACGCGGATGATCAGTGGGAGCGTCAGCTTGAATCCCGGATTGCCCTCCAGTCCGCTTAAGTTGATGGAGATGACCGGAATATGTCCGTATCCAGCTTTCTTCAGCGCACGGCGGATAAATCCGATGTAGTTGGAGGCACGGCATCCGCCGCCGGTCTGGCTGATAATGACTGCCAGGTGGTCCGTGTCATATTTTCCGGACAGGATGGCGTCCATGATCTGTCCGACAACGATCAGGGACGGATAGCAGGCGTCATTGTTTACATATTTCAGTCCCATGTCCACTGCCTGTCTGTTGTCGTTGGGCAGCACTTCGATCTTATATCCGGCAGCCCTGAACGCAGGCTCCAGGAGCTCAAAGTGGATCGGTGACATCTGCGGGCAGAGGATGGTATGTGTCTTGCGCATCTCCTTGGTGAACGGCACCTTGGTGATGGAAGACGGACGGATCTCACGCGCCGCATGCTTCTGATCTCTGACACGGATCGCGGCAAGAAGAGAACGGACGCGGATCCTGGCAGCGCCCAGGTTGTTCACTTCATCGATCTTCAGCGTTGTGTAGATCTTGCCGGAATTCGTCAGAATGTCCGCTACCTGGTCCGTGGTCACGGCATCCAGTCCGCAGCCAAAGGAATTGAGCTGGATCAGATCCAGTTTGTCTGTTGTCTTGACATAGTTTGCTGCGGCGTAGAGGCGGGAGTGGTACATCCACTGGTCCATCACGTTCAGAGGGCGCTCCACCTGATGCAGGTGAGATACGGAATCCTCTGTCAGCACTGCAATGTTGTAGGATGTGATCATCTCCGGCAGACCGTGGTTTACTTCCGGGTCAATGTGATAGGGACGTCCCGCCAGGACGATTCCTCTGTTGCCTGTCTCATTTAAGAATCGGATCGTCTCCTCGCCCTTGCGGCGCATATCCTCGCGGCAGGCCGCCAGCTCGTTCCATGCATCGTGGACGGCGGACTTGATCTCATCGTCTGAGAGAGAAAACTTTTCTCCCAGCTCTTCGATCAGGCGGTAGGAGATTGTCTCCTCGCTCTGGAGAGAGAGGAAGGGATGGATGAAATCCACTTCTCCGTGCACGATCGGATCCATGTTGTTCTTGATGTTTTCCGGATAGGAAGTGACGATCGGGCAGTTGTAGTGGTTGTTGGCATCCTCAAACTCATTGCGCTCGTAAGGGATGGAAGGATAGAAGATGCGCTTCACGCCTTTATTGATGAGCCACTGTACATGTCCGTGGGCCAGCTTCGCCGGATAACACTCGGATTCACTGGGGATAGATTCAATTCCCAGCTCGTAGATCTTCCGCGTGGAAGCGGGAGAGAGTACGACCCTGAAGCCGAGTTTTGTGAAAAATGTAAACCAGAACGGATAGTTCTCATACATGTTGAGCACACGCGGGATTCCGATCACGCCCCGTTTTGCTTCGGACTCTTCGAGAGGAGTGTAGTCGAAGTAGCGGTGGAACTTGTAGTCAAACAGGTTCGGCATCTGGTTTTTCGACCTTTCTTTTCCGAGTCCCCGCTCACAGCGGTTTCCGGTGATGAATTTACGGCCGCCGCTGAAATGGTTGATGGTCAGACGGCAGGTGTTTGTACATCCCCGGCACTTGGTCATGGTGGTTGAGTACTCGAGCGCATTGATGTCGTCGATGGACAGCATGGTCGTACCCTCGCACTCCACGTAGCGCTCCCTCGCGATGAGGGCCGCGCCAAACGCACCCATGATTCCCGCAATGTCGGGACGGATCGCCTCGCAGCCTGCGATCTTCTCAAAACTGCGGAGGACTGCATTGTTGTAGAAGGTTCCGCCCTGAACAACGATGTGCTTTCCAAGTTCGGAGGCGTCAGACACTTTGATCACCTTGAACAGCGCGTTCTTGATGACCGAGTAGGCAAGCCCTGCGGAGATATCCGCGACGGATGCGCCCTCCTTCTGCGCCTGCTTTACTTTGGAATTCATGAACACGGTGCATCGTGTTCCAAGGTCGATCGGGGTACGGGCATAGAGCGCCTCATGGGCGAAGTCTTCCACGGTGTAGTTCAGTGATTTCGCGAATGTCTCGATAAAGGAACCGCACCCCGAGGAGCAGGCCTCGTTGAGCTGTACGCTGTCTACGGTCTGGTTCTTGATCTTGATGCACTTCATGTCCTGTCCGCCGATGTCCAGGATGCAGTCTACATCCGGTTCGAAGAAAGCGGCGGCATAATAATGTGAGACGGTCTCCACTTCACCTTCGTCGAGAAGGAGGGCGGCCTTGATCAGCGCCTCGCCGTAACCGGTGGAGCAGGAGTGTACGATCTCAACTCCCTCCGGAAGCTGGCTGTAGATATCCTTGATCGCGGTGATCGTAGTGCCCAGCGGATCTCCGTCATTGTTGTGGTAGAAGGAGTAGAGGAGTGTACCGTCCTCTCCGACAAGTGCGGCCTTTGTTGTGGTAGAGCCCGCATCGATGCCGAGGAATGCCTTCCCGCGGTAGGTAGCCAGATCCTTTACCGGCACCTGGTGCTTTGCATGACGGGCCGTGAACTCTTCATATTCTTCCGTGGTGGCAAAGAGAGGCTCCAGACGTTCTACCTCCATCTCCATCTGTACCTTTGCTTCCAGACGGTTCTGAAGTTCGCGGAGCGCAACGGACATCTCCTTTTTGGAATTCAGGGCAGAGCCGATGGCAGCGAACAGGTGAGAGTGGTTCGGAGCGATCGTATGCTCGTCGTCCAGTTTCAGCGTGCGGACGAACGCGGCGCGCAGTTCAGAGAGGAAATGAAGCGGTCCTCCAAGAAATGCAACATGGCCGCGGATCGGTTTTCCGCAGGCGAGTCCGCTGATGGTCTGGTTTACGACGGCCTGGAAAATGGACGCCGCAAGGTCTTCCTTGGAAGCCCCGTCGTTGATCAGCGGCTGGATGTCGGACTTGGCAAATACACCGCAGCGGGCTGCGATGGAATAAAGAGCCTTGTAATGCTTTGCATATTCATTCAGGCCGGCCGCGTCTGTCTGCAGAAGAGACGCCATCTGGTCAATAAAAGAGCCTGTACCGCCAGCACAGACACCATTCATTCGCTGCTCGATATTACCGCCTTCGAAATAGATGATCTTGGCATCTTCGCCGCCCAGTTCGATGGCTACGTCTGTCTGAGGAGCATAGTCCTGCAGAGCCGTTGAGACTGCGATGACCTCCTGAACGAAAGGGATGTCAAGATGCTTGGCAAGTGACAGACCGCCGCTTCCGGTGATGACCGGGGAGACCTGGATCGGCCCGAGCTTATAGAGGGCGCGGCCCAGCAGGTCGGACAGCGTCTCCTGGATATTGGCGAAATGTCTTTCATAGTCAGAAAAAAGGACTTCGTTGTCCTCATCCAGAATTGCGATCTTAACTGTGGTGGAACCGATGTCGATTCCAAGAGTATGTAATTCTTTCAGATTCATGATATAATCCCCATTCTTTTGTGTACTTTTTCGTAATATGATATGAG
>ERZ1090862.1503-NODE-1506-length-10230-cov-25.255921_pt1 | contig 10230 bp, 8 predicted proteins | sample MGYA00478481_ERZ1090862 | MGnify/ENA primary metagenome ERZ1090862 (study PRJEB33644, sample SAMEA5815745) | chicken gut metagenome | biome: Chicken; feature: Gastrointestinal Tract; material: Caecum | place: Ireland | collected 2019-01-01 | study: A study of... | reverse complement strand
GGGTTGTTGGCACTCTTTTTATTTATTCTGCTGGCTCCGACTTTTCCGACAAAAATTGGTTAAATACTCCCGACAAAATATGGTCGCGATCTCCCGACGCCAACAGATTGGCTGTATCAAACTGGGGAACGCCTATAAGATTCCCAAAGTCAACGTCATTCGCTATGTGTTGGAGGCCAGCGCGGCCCGGGCTGAGCGTGCCAACCATGTTGCGCCGCCCGTTCCCAGCCAGGGGGCGGCCTCATGACTGCCCGCGCTGCCTGCTGCCGGTCCGCCGCCCGCGCCCCGCCGCGGTTTTGCAGGGCATGGTATCACCCGTGTGATACCACTTTTGCGGGGTATGGGGGGGTGGTATCACCCGTATGATACCACCTTGCCCCGCCAGGATTCCAATAGGAATCCACCCTGGCTGACAAATGTCCTCGCCGGGATTCCTATTGGAATCCACCCCGCAAATCCCTGCCTGTTTGCCCGCCTTCCATCCGGTGGGGGCCGTACCCGCACCCCGGCCAAAGCCGCCTTGTGTGCGCGGCTTTGGGCCGTTTGCGGGCGGCCTCACCCAACACATGCGAAAGGAATGTTGCTATGACGAATTTTGACGAAACCAAAACCATAGACGCCGAGACACTCTGGAATACCCCCATCCCGCCGGTGCGCTGGGTCGTCCCCGATCTGCTGCCCGCGGGCCTGTCCATCCTGGCCGGGGCCAGCAAGGCGGGCAAAAGCTGGCTTTGTCTCTGGCTCTGCCTGCAGATCGCCCGCGGCGGGCAGGTCTGGGGGCGGCAGGTCTCTTCCCAGCCGGTTCTCTACCTCTGCCTGGAGGACACCTTCAACCGCATCCAGAGCCGCCTGCTGCAGATCGACGGCGAGGGCGGCAGCCCCAACCTGCTGTTCCAGACCCGCAGTGGCGGCATCGGGCAGGGGCTGGAAGCCGAGATCACCGCGGCGCTGAATCACCATCCCGGCATCGGGCTGGTGGTCATCGACACACTGCAAAAAGTGCGCAGCGTCGATCCTTCCGGCAGCGCCTATGCCGCCGACTACCGGGACATGAGCGCACTCAAGCAGCTGGCCGACGCCCATCACATCTGCATTTTGCTGGTCCACCATCTGCGCAAGCAGGGCGCGGAGGACCCGTTTGCGCAGATCTCCGGCTCCACCGGCATCATTGGCGCGGCGGACACGATCTGGCTGCTGCAGCGCCAGCGGATGAGCCCCACGGCCCGGCTGCAAGTCACCGGGCGTGATGTGGAAAGCCGCGCGTTGACGCTGGAATTCAACGACTGCGTCTGGGACCTGCTGGAGGAAACGACCGACCGCCAACAGGCAGAGCAGGCCGTCCCCGCCTGGCTGTGGCGGGCCGCCGACTTTCTGGCCGGGCAAGCCGCCTGGCAGGGCACCGCCTCCCAACTGCTGGCCGCGGCGGGTATTGATGGCGTGCAGCCCAACCAGTTCACCCGCAGCCTGGTGCAGCACTACCACCAGGTGTTCGCGCCCTGTGGACTGCGGTTTGCCTCCAGGCGCACGGCCAATGCCCGGCTGCTGACCTTCACCCGTGACGATGATGACGGTGATGACGATACCGTTGCGGGATCCCCCGGCGGTGGGGGTATCCCAAAAACACCGTCATCATCGTCATCACCGTCATTTTGGACGCGGGACGGTAACGAGCATGGGCTTTGTGTTGCCACAGGGCAACCCTTCGCCGGGCCGGGCGCACCCGGCCATATGGGGGCGTCCCCAAACCCCGTTGCCCTGCCGGAGGCTGCGCAGTGAGAAAGCGCAGCGTTGGCATCAACCTGCGGGTGACGCCGGAGGAAAAGCGCCGCATGGCAGCGGCGGCCCGGCGCTGCGGGCTGAGCCTGTCGGAGTACCTGCGCCAGCGGGCGGTGGGGTATGAACCTCGCTGGCACCCGCCGGAGCGGCTGTTCGAGGCGCTGGCCGTGCTGGACCGGCTGGCCGACCGCCTACCCGACCAGACCGTGCAGGTCTGCCGGGCCGCCGCCGATGAGATCCGCGACTGCCTGCTGGAGACAATCTGAATGGCTGTCACCAAGATCTGGGCGGTCAAGGACAGCTTACAGCGGGTGCTGGACTACGCCGCCAACCCCCAAAAGACCGCGCTGGCCGGGGACGGCCTGGCCCGGGCGCTGCACTACGCCGGGAATGACGCCAAGACCCGGCTGGCCGCCGCCGATATGGACGGCGAGCAGGTGCTGCTGGTCAGCGGCATCCACTGCCGGGCCGGGCAGGCCTGGGCGGACATGCAGGCGGTGCAGCGGCGGTTCGGCAAGACTGGCGGCACGGTGGCGCTGCACGCCTACCAGAGCTTCCGCCCCGGCGAGGTGACGCCCCGCCAGTGCCACGACATCGGGGTGGAGTTGGCGCGGCGGGTGTGGGGCAGCCGGTTCCAGGTGTTGGTGGCCACCCACCAGAACACCAACTGCCTGCACAACCACTTTGTCATCAACTCGGTGTCCTATGTGGACGGCAAAAAGTACGAGCAGCGCCGCAGTCAGTACGCCGAGCTGCGGGCGGCCTCGGACGAGATCTGCCGCAAGTACCGGCTGTCGGTGTTGGAGCAGCCGGGCGGCAAGACGTCCCGGACGCTTTACCAGGCCGAGCGCCGGGGCGAGCCCACCCGCTATGCCCAGATGCGGGCCGCGATCCGCTATGCCATGCGGGAGACCAGCACCGAAGCCGACTTTGCCGCCGTGCTGCGGGAGCGGGGCTTTGTCTGGCAGCATGAGCCGCGGCGGAAATACCCCACGCTGCGGCCGGTGGACGGCGGCCGGGCCGTGCGCATCTACCGGCTGGGAGCGGACTGCGACTGGCCCGCCATCTGCCAGGCGCTGGACGAAAACTACGACCGGCACGGCCCACGGTTCTACGCCCGACGGCATGATCCGCGGTACACGCTGCGGCTGCCGGTGGAATATCGCAGCCTGCGGCATGCCCGCTGCCGTGGGCGCTGGCCCACCCTGTGGGAACGGACCAGGCGGCAGAGCGGGCTGTGGCGGCTGTACATGTACTACTGCTACCAGTTGGGCATCTATCCCAAACGGCCCGCCCCGCGGGTGAACTGGCCGGAGATCCGGGCCATCTGGCGGGATATTGACTGCAAGCTGAACGAGCTGAATTTCGTCACCGACCACGGCTTTGCCGGTCTGGGCGCGGTGCGTGCCTACCGGCAGCAGACGGCGGAGCACGTCGAAGTGCTCACCAAACAGCGGGATGCCTGCGCCCGGGCGCTGCGGCGCAAGGTCCCGCCGCCTGATGCCCGGGCGAAGCGGGACGAACTGACCCGGCAGTTGGCTGAGTTGCGGCGGGAGGTTCGGCTGTGTGACCGAGTCATCGACCGAGTGACACGCACCCGTACCTGTCGGGAACAGCTTCACTTGCAGACACAGTGGGAGCGGGAGCAGGAACAGGCCCGCCGCGCCAGATACCGCGGCCGAGAGCGGTAACACCAAACAGAACGACCGGGCGGGCGCGTCCGAAGCCATTCCGACGTGCCCGCCCGGCCCTGTTTGGGTCTTTTGGTCATTTGTACCCAACGGCACGCGGCCATCCTTGTTGGGTTTGGTGATGGATAAATCCAGCCGTTGATGGTATCGTTGGGTTGCGGCAACACCGCATAATTCTGGTGCGCTGTGTGCCAAGCCGTCAGCCGTGAATTGTGCGGTGTTGCCTTTAAGCCGGAACGGCTGCCACAAAACGGAATATGCGAATCAAAAAAGGAGCGATGCTATGGTTTCTGGAAGATTGCAAGAGAAAAACGGATATTACTACATGGTACTCAGCTATACTGGTGCCGACGGCAAGCGCAAGCAGCCCTGGCACGCCACCGGCCTGCCTGTGAAGGGCAACAAAAAGCGGGCGGAGGAAATGCTGCGGGAACTGCGGCGCGGGTTCACGCCGCCCAAGCCCGAGCGGGCCACCGACCTGAGCCCTGACATGCTGTTCAGCGACTACATGCTCTACTGGCTGAAGGTCGTCCGCGCCACGGTGGAGGAGACCACCTGGGGTTCCTATGTGCGCAACGTCCAGGGGCACATTGTGCCCTACTTTGAAGGGCGGGGTATCACGCTGGCGGGGCTGCAGGCGCGGCACATCCAGAGCTTTTACCTGCACGAGCTGGAAACACTGAAAGCCACCAGTGTGCTGCGGCTGCACGCCAACCTGCACAAGGCGCTGAAATACGCAGTACAGCTGGACCTGATCCCCGGCAACCCGGTGGACAAGGTGGACCGGCCCAAGGCCGAAAAGTACATGGCGTCCTACTACACCGCCAAGGAAATGGAACAGCTGTTCGAGGCCGCCAAGGGCAGCCCGCTGGAGCTGATCATCCAGTTTGCCGCCTTCTACGGCCTGCGCCGCAGCGAGGTGCTGGGCCTGCGGTGGGAGGCCATCGACTTTGCCGCCAAAACACTGACCATCCGGCACATCGTCACCACGGTCAGCATCGACGGCAAGAGCAAGCTGGTGGAGGCCGACCGGGCCAAGACCAAGTCCAGCCTGCGCACCCTGCCGCTGGTGGCGGCCTTTGCCGAGCGCTTGCAGGCGCTGAAAGCGCAGCAGGCCTACAACCGCAAGCTCTGCGGCAACTGCTACAATCACCGGTACGATGGCTACGTGTTTGTGGACGAGATGGGCAACCTGATCCAGCCAGACCGGGTATCCGATGGGTTTGCCCGGCTGCTGAAAGCCCACGGCCTGCGGCATATCCGCTTTCACGATCTGCGGCACCCGTATGTCAAGCACACGACAAAAAAATATAATTCTGAAAAGCAGAAAACCCAAGCTACCAAGATTGTGGATTTGATAGCCTGGGGTTTCTGTTTTTGTATCGTCAGTTATTCAAAGCGGTCATGGACCTTGTAAACAATCTCAATGCGGTTGTCGGGGAATACATATACCTTTTCAATCAGCAGATCGGTCAGCTCAGAGGTCAGCACATCCGCTTCTGCAATCGAGTGAACGATCTCTTGCCGGTTGCTTTGGCGGGCCTGTTCTTCTCGCTTCAGTTTTGCCTGGGCGGTGACAGCAGCATAGGCATTTTTGACTTTCCGTATTTCTGCGTCATAATCTGTTTTCCGCGATTTATAAGTGCCCAGCTCGATCTGCCCCAGGAGATACCGTTCAAAGAGAGCTTGCTTCTGATCCCTCAAATCTTCCAACTGTTTCTCATACTCGGAGCATTTGGCGACGGTGGCATTCAGATGAAGGGTGCCGTCCTCATGTACAGGCAGCAGAATTTCCAGCTGCTTTTTCAATGTGATAAGCACCGCTTCTTCCAGTCCGGCAGCATCCGCCCGTATAGTATGGCAGCGGCTGTTTGCATCGGCAGTCGAATGGCGGCACATATAAAACGGCTTCTTTTGCGCAATGCGGGAAAGTGCATGGTCACAGCAGCCACAATAAACCTTGCCTTTCAGTGGGTACGCCCTGGCTTTCCGGGCCGGTAAAGAAAACCGGCGCTGCACAGCTTGTACCTTTTCAAACAGCTCTTTCTCAATGATTGCCGGATGGTGGTCGGGAATAATGAACCATTTGTCACGGTCCTTCAAGCGGCTCCGTGTACTGCCCACTTCAATGACTGCCCGCCGCCCAATAACGTAGGAACCGATATAGCGTTCGTCCTCCAGGATGCGGAGAACCGTAGAACTGCTCCAGCGGCCACGGGAGCGTGAGACATCGTGGTACTGCTGCCCATGAGCGGCTTTATATTCCCCTGGGGTTGGGACGCCCCGCTTAAACAGTTCCCTGGTAATGGCTGCCGCCCCAATGCCAGTTGCCGCAAGCTGGAAAATGAGCTGTACCACCACAGCAGTTTCCGGGTTTGGCTCCATTCTGCCATCGGCGCTTTTGCGATACCCATACGGGCAAATCTTACTCTGATATTCTCCGCGCTGCATTTTGGCGTACTTGGCGCTTTTGGTTTTCATGGACATATCGCGGCTGTAATACTCGCTGATCAGATACTTGAAAGCCACATCCATCCCGCCGGTATCATCTTTGTGCTGATCGCTGTCGAAATCGTCATTGATGGAGATAAACCGGGTGTGAAACAATGGGAATACCCGCTCGATGAAGTATCCGGTTTCGATGCTGTTTCGTCCAAACCGGGAAAAATCTTTTACAATGATGCAGTCAATCTGATTGGCCCGCACCAATTCAATCAGCTCCTGGACTTTGGGACGCTCAAAATTTGTCCCGCTATATCCGTTGTCGATAAATTCCAGAACCTCTGCGTCAGTGGACTCCGGCATGGAAGAAACGAACTCGTTCAGCACAAGGTGCTGGTTCTCAATGCTCATGCTGTCGTATTTGTAATCCTCCAGGGAAAGGCGGATATATAGGGCGATTACATATTTCTGCATTGGTTCAGCACCTCCTCACCATGCTCAAATTCGCTTTGAAAACGGAAATGAACCGTAATCTGTTTCTCCCTGGAAACCTCCACACGTTCAATCAGCCGGTCAATCAGGGCTGCCGTCAGCTGGCGATCTTCCTTGATATGCTGTGCATCCTGGGACAGCATTTTATACTGTTCCAGCTGCCTGGCAATAATCGCAAGCCCTGCTTTCAGCTGCTCGATTTCCTTGCTGATTTCCTCGATTTTGGCTTCGTACTTCTCCTTGAAGGCAAAATACTCGTCTTGTGACAGATGGTTCTGGATCAGACCCTCATACAATCCGCGCTGGTAGGTACGCAGCTGTTGGATTTCCTGTTTCCGGCTGGCAATTTTATCCTGAATACTTTTCTGTTCCTCAGCTTCTTTGGAGAGATTTTCCGGGCTGAGGGAGTATTGCCCCAGCGTGGTATCGAGCTGTTCCTGCAATATATCCGCCAACGCATCCAGCAGGTTCATTTCATCAATGAAAACGCCGGGGCAAGCCCCCTTTTTGATGCGGTTATTGCTGATACAATGGTAGACATATACATCTGCTGTCTTTTTGCGGACGCATTTTTGCCGGTGGAGGCTGTGCCCGCAATGGGCGCAGAAAATTTTCCCTCTCAAAAGATTGGGGGACCAAGAATGTATTTCCCTGTCTTTGGCCTGTTGTGCGGCACGGTCTAAGGCTTTTTGTACAGCATCGAACAGCTCTCTGCTCACAATGGCCTCATGCGTATCACGAACAACCGTCCATTCATCGGCGCTGGCCCTGACCTGTTTGTGGTCGATGACCTTGGAGACGCCCTGCACAAGATCGCCGGCATAAACGCCTGCCCGGAGAATTTTGGCAACCGTGCGCGTTTGCCAATTTCCATTTCCGATCAAATTCTCATGGGTAATCTCGCCCAGCCTTTTCTTATAGTGACTTGGGGAGAGGACCCCGGCTTTGTTTAATCGAACCGCAATGGTGTTCAGACCATCGCCTTCAGCGGCCCACTGAAACATAGTTTTGACCACCTCAGCCGCCACCGGGTCAACAATCAGTTGGTGGCAATCATCGGGGGCTTTCAAATATCCATAGGGTGTACGCCCGCCAACGTACTTGCCATCTTTCATTGCCTGCCGCTGCTGCGCTTTGATCTTTTTCGCTATATCCAGCGCATAGGCTTCGTTGATCATGTTCCGCAGCGGGATGATGATGCCATCATGGGCATGATCCGGGGAGGAAGAATCATAGCGGTCGTTTACAGCGATAAATCGAACCCCCTGTGTGGGAAAATACCGCTCGATATAGTAGCCAGTGTCGATGACATTCCGCCCCAGGCGGGAAAGATCTTTGACAATGACACAGTTGATAAGGCCCGCTTCAATATCGGAGAGCATCTGCTGGAAGCCGGGCCGGTGAAAATTCGTACCCGTTGCACCGTTGTCAATGTAGGTTTGAACCACGATGATTTCCGGGTTCTGCTCCAGATACCGGGCGATAATCAGCTGCTGGGTTTCAATAGAGGCAGTACGGGTATGCTTATCCTCAACGGAAAGACGCACATAAACTCCGGCACGGCAAGTTGTATCTATCTCCGGCGCAGGAAGCCCCGCAGTTTCTTTTCTGCTTTTTCTTGCCACAAATCATCCCACCTTTCTTTGGCTTGTTTGCTCCGCCAGCTGAATCAGCTGAATGGCTTTCTGGTATTCATCCTGATATGTGAAGGTGATCTCCAGTTCCTTTTTCCCAATCACCTTGATACTCTGTATCATGTGAACCACAGCTTTGCGGTCCAGGGTCTCCATCGTGGAAAACTGCGTGAAATGGGAAATCCAACGGTTCCGCTCACTTCGGTTTTCCAACACATCGGACAGCTTATCTTTCAGAGTGCGGATCGCTTCTTTCGCATTTTCCGCAGCCCTTGTGTATTTGGCTTTATAATCGGTGTATTCTTCTTTGTTGATTGTGCCGGTAACCAGGTTTTCGTAAAGGCGGGCCTTAAACTCCAACGCCTGCGCCAACTGCCGCTCATTGGCTGCGATGTGGGAAGCGTATTCATTCGCCAGCGCCTGGTTGATGCTGCTCTGGTCGATGCCGTCCAGAATGGCTTGCAGGCAGGTCACATTGTCTATGTACCCCTTCAGGCTGTCTTTGACGCACTCCACCAGATCGCTCTCCTTGAGCATCACAGGATTGGCACAGCCATGCTTTTTCCCGGTGGGGCAGTAATAATAGTGGTATTCCTTGCCCTTGACCCGGTTCGTTTTCCGCGTCATGCGCGCCCCGCAGCAGCCGCAGATTAAGATGCCGGAGAACAAATACACAGTGTCTTTCTTTGGTGACGTGCGGGTATCCAGTCTGCGGATACGCTGAACAAGCTCGAAATCCTGCTTGGGGATCAGCGCCTCATGAGCGTCGGGAACGCGAATCCATTCAGAGGATGGCCGCTGCTCCATCTGCTTGATTTTATAGTGCGGCGTACCCTGTTTTCCCTGTACCAGCGTGCCAGTATAGGTTTCGTCCTGCAAAATGCGGATAACCGTCGTAGCAGACCATTTACAGTCCTCTTTGTCTGTGTATCCATGTTTGGCATAAGGGAAACCGTTGTTTTTCTTATAGGCCAGTGGCGACAGGACGCCCATATCATTTAAGGTAGTGGCGATCCGCAGTGCGCTTGTCCCATCCAGACGCATACGGAAAATGTCCTGGACAACACGGGCCGCATACGGGTCTGGTACAAGCAGGTTTTTGTTTTCCTCTGACTTCATATAGCCGTAAACAGGGAAAGCCCCAACAAAATCTCCGTTCCGCCGCTTTATATCCAAAGAGGTACGGGTTTTGATGGAAATGTCCCGGCAGTAGGCTTCGTTCATAATGTTCTTGACGGATACGGTCAAGTCGTCCCCGCTGTTCTCATGGGCAGTGTCGATATTATCCGTGATGGCAATAAAGCGAACCCCATAAGCGGGAAACACCCGCCGCAGGTAGCGCCCGGTTTCGATGTATTCCCGCCCCAGGCGGGAAAGGTCTTTGACTATGACGCAGTTGATCTTGCCATCGGTAATATCCTGCATCATTTCCTTAAACGCCGGACGGTCAAAAATGATACCGCTGTAACCATCGTCGATTTTTTCGGATATGATTTCAATGTCCGGGTTTCGTTCAATAAAATTCTCAATCAGCTTTCGCTGATTGGTAACGCTGTCGCTCTCGCTGGAGCGGTCATCTGTGTAAGACAGACGAATGTAAGGGGTTGCCTGATATTTTGGCATGAAAAAGCACTCCTTTCCTCCCGGAAGCTCCCGCAAGAAAAGAGTGGATTTTGAGGTTTTCAGTTTTCATCCTTTTCCAAGGCCATCGTAACATGGCCTTTGGGAAAAAGCGAGGATGTCGATCACCTTAAAATCCCTTGCAGGCATTCCTCCAATGTGACCCCGTTGTTGGCAAAAGCAGCGTTTACCACAAAATCGCCACAGCGGAAGCGATATGGATTTTTGATTTGGTGAAGAAAGGCTGCAATCCGTTCCTCTTTGGGTAGTGCCTTATCTACCGCAACTTCACGGATGTCAACCAATTCATCGGTTGTAGCTGGTGAACAGGCTTGCATCAACTGGCTCATAGGGATACTCCTTTCTTTGTGGTCGTGTTCAAAGTTACATGAATACGCTGGCAGCCGAAACTGCCAGCGCATGGTATCTAACTTTGAAAGGCAACCCCCACCGGCGCTCATGCACCGATTGGGAACCGCCGCAAAATCAATTTGGTTATCGCGCCACATTTGCCACGCATCCCTGACGCCGGGGACAGAACAGGTCTCCGCTGGCGCGGCTGTCATAACTCCGCA
>ERZ1090862.1501-NODE-1504-length-10236-cov-4.328750_pt1 | contig 10236 bp, 26 predicted proteins | sample MGYA00478481_ERZ1090862 | MGnify/ENA primary metagenome ERZ1090862 (study PRJEB33644, sample SAMEA5815745) | chicken gut metagenome | biome: Chicken; feature: Gastrointestinal Tract; material: Caecum | place: Ireland | collected 2019-01-01 | study: A study of... | reverse complement strand
GAGATGTCTTAGGGTCTCGTGGGCTCGGAGATGTGTATAAGAGACAGGCTAGAAGAAAAGACGGATGGATTTTGTGCGGTAACAGAAAATCATATCTATATTTTCTATGACAGCTCTTTACCAGTGGGAAGACAGCGATTCACGATTTCACATGAAATCGGACATTTAATGCTGGGACACGTTGGGCCGGGCACGGCGACTATTGAAAACCGGGAGCCGACGGGCACGGAGCGAGAGGAAGAAACGCAAGCAAATCAGTTCGCTGCCCGCCTGCTGGCCCCAGCTTGCGTACTGCATGAGGTTGGTGCAACGACTGCAGAGGAAATACGGCGCCTGTGCGGGATCTCGATGCAGGCAGCGGAGTACCGGGCGAAACGTATGAAAGATCTGGAAAAGCGAGGAAGATATTATACCAGCCCGTTGGAGCGGGAGGTAATCAGACAATTCCATTCATACATCCGAGTTATCAGAAGGGGCAGGTAGTACAGCATCTTCCTCCTCTGCGGATACTGACGCCACTTCGATACGGTCGCCGCTGCGTGCGGCGGCCATATTTTTTTGACCTAAAGCAGAGATACGGGCCTTTGCATATCGACCACAGGCCACCAGGTCGGCAGCATAGTCCAGTAGTTTTTCCTGGCCATCTTCATTCAGCTGATCTAGGGCGTCAGCCAGGGCCTGGAGCTGGGGCGACAGAGTAATAACTGTATCTAAATTATGGTTGGATTTTTCGATGCAATCAGAAATCAATCGCTTGAATGATTCGGAGTCGTATCTACATAATGGCGCAATTTCAATTAGCCTCTCTGGGGATGGAGTTACGCTCCTAAGTTCCGATTCAATTTCTTTAAATCCAAAAATATGAGCTGAATTTAACAGTACAGTAACTATTAAATTATATGCATCAGAATAAATGGGAGGAAAAGAAAGAACATCCCAACCGTCAGAATTACGACTAAGTAAATAATCAGAAGGAACATTAAAAATATCGGAGAGTTTATTTAGAGTATCAAAATCAGGTTCACGTTTACCATTTTCAATATTTGTATACGCCGCCCTAGAAATACCAAGTATTTTAGCTATATCACTTTGTGTATAGCCTTGTTTAATTCTTAGTTCTTTAAGATGTTTCATATCAGCACCCCCGAAATTATATTACAGTTTCAAATTGAAACGGTCAATACAAAATAAGGGATAGTGTCAATAAGAAGCTTAAATTAAAAAATAGTATTGACAATGTGTCGTACTGAAACTATAATAAGTTTCAGTACGACACATTTCTGTTAATGGAGGAACGAACAGTGAACAGTTTAGCAAACATGAGAATAACAAAAGGAATGACTCAGGAGGATGTAGCGAAAGCGGCAGGAATATCAAGGCCGGCATATTGCAACATCGAAAAAGGAGTCCGCAGACCTTCTCCAGAAGTGGCGCAGAGAATAGCCAAGGAACTGGGATTTGACTGGACAGTGTTTTTTACAGGTCATATCAACAGAGAGAAAAGAGGTGGGTGACTTGAACATTTACAAAAACTTAGCTGCCGAAATGGCCAGAGAAGGAATTACAGAAAAAATGTTAGCGCGGGGAATCGGAATAAATGTGGCAACTATGTCCGCAAAAATCAACTATGAGGGGAGAATGAAGCTACATGAAGCCGTAAAAATCAGGGACTGCTTTTTCCCTGGAATGGCCATTGATTATCTGTTTTCCGCCAGATCGGCCGGAAAGATAGAGCAATAAAAATGCAGTGAACGGAGGGACAAAACATGAACACAAAAATAATGGAAACGCTCGAAAAGCAGTTGCAGCTACTTTCCGAGCGATCCCAAATGGAAATTAACCAAGACGCACATTCATTGGAAGTTTTGAGTGCGTCTATGTGCGAGATTGTTCGCACACTCAACAGTTGTCAGGGTCTTTGCAGGTAAGTCGGTTTTCCAGTGTTTCGATGAAATCTGCAATCTCATTTGCGCCATCTGCGTCAATGGTCAATCTATCACCATGGGCACTACACAAAATTTTTGCAATTTCAATAGAAGATCGAATGGCAGCATCGTCATTCATTGTCAACATTTTAACACCTCCTTCCTGAATAAAAGGTTCCAGCGGTGCGGCAACACCGCTGGAACCAGTATAGCAGAGAAGGAACGAAAAGGAAAGAACGCAGCAGTGTCCTTGTGGCCCTGCCGAGGAATACGGAGGTGAATGGAATGAAAACCGAAAAGGCTTACACCAAGGAACAGATGGCCAATGCAAACCGGACCATGGCATTTCTGGCGGCTTTGCCTGAAGATCGGCGCCTCATGGCTATCATGGTTACAAATGCCTTTATAGCCGGGATGGAAGCCCAGGAGCGGATGATCGCTCAAAGAATGAGGAAAGAAGGTGCCAAAGATGGCAGATAAAATTTTGACACCTAAACAGATGGACGATGCGGAGCGACTGGCCAAGATCCTGGCCAAAGTTCCCAAGGAAAGAAAGGCCCTGGTCACGATGATGGTGAGCGCGTTCATTGCCGGAGCAGAAGCACAGGCGCAGCTCAATGCGTCGAGCGGACCCGCCACTTATAAACAGTAAGGAGGAACAGAACATGGAACAGGCAAAGGAAATCAGGTACGGGTGCCGCTTCGGCGGTGATGGGCTGGTCGTGGTCCAGGTGTCCAGGGAGCTGGCGGGGAATGTTCGGCTGGCCCGGCGGATTCTGGAAGCCCTGGACAGGGAGAACGCAGTCCGGGCCTACCATGGTGAGCCGCTGGTCCCCTACAAGATCACAACGTCCGAGAAACTGGCGGACCAGTTCCCGGACGTTGCGGCTGGGGGATTTAAGCTGGAGGACCTGCCCAACACGGAACAGCAGGTGGATATCGGGCGGTACTTCTTTGCGTCAAGGACGCCAGAAGTCGGCCGGGAAGAATGACGCCTCCCCGGCGTCCAGTTCGGTAGAAGGCCGCCGCAGGCCGCGGGTGGTGAAGCTGTTCGGAACTTCATCACTGCTTTCGTAGACGGTAAAGCGCACGGCGTCGCCGCCGGCTGCCTTCACTTCGGACAGGATCGCCTCCAGTTCCGACATGGGGACATCAAGAGTAAACACGGAAATCACCCCCTTCCCCGCCCTGATGATACCACAGGATGGAGAAGGGGGCAACAACAGGAGGAACAGAGCATGAACAGCAAGAAGAAACCGCCCGCCGGTGAGGGCGAGCGGCTTCGGAGATTGAAGCAGCTGCTGAACAGCGACTTCAGCGGGAAGGATCTGGCGGTCAAAATCCACTATGTGCCAGAGTTAACCGAAACACAAAGTAAAGGATGGGAGGAATAGAGCATGAACGACAAAAAGAGGGAAGTACGAACGGCGGCGGAAGGACGGCTGAATATACATGTGACCATTAGCGGATCGGGGGAAGAACTGAACGAGGCCTTCTGCATGACGGCCGACAGTATCCGGGAGGTAAAGCGCAGATTGCGGAAACGCGGTATTGAAAGCGCGTCCTACAAAATCGAAAGGTCCCACGGCTGTTGATCAGCCGCGGGACGAGCGGGGGTCATTCACTGATTGCTTCAATTTCCTCATAATCGACCCCGACATAGGGAGCTTCCGAGGTGGACGCTTCAAAGCTGACGCAGGCGGGGAGTGCATCATCCCCTTCTCCATCAGCTTCGCAAAGGCGAAGAACAACGGTATCCATGCCATCGTCGAGCATCATTTTGGCCTTTTCGTAAAGGTCCTTAACGGAGATCTCAATCTCATCCACAAAATCACCCCCTTCCTCTCCCTGATGATACCACAGGATGGAGAAGGGGGCAACAGAAGGGAGGTGCCGGAATGGCGCTTGTTCAAGTGGGGATTATTGCCCTACGCTCCCCGGATGGGGACTTCTTACCGGCGACGCCGATTTACAAGGACCTTCCGGTGAACGAGCGGGGGAGAACAGATCAGGAAGAAATGGCCACGGAGGAAATATCCCGCCTGCTGGCCCAAAAATTCAAAGAGTACATAGACGGATGCCGAAAAGAGGGGCGGAGCCAGAAAACCGGAAAGGATACGCCATGAAACGAAAAGAAATTAAGTGGCGGCGGGAAGGGCGTGGCACCATGGCCGGGCGACAGGACGGGATCATTTTTCGGATCTTCCATCCGTGGGACGCACCGGAGCAGGGCCACACCGTAAGTTGCTACGACACAAAGGGGACCGGGAGAACGATCAGCACGGCGGGATACAGGGAATTTACCTGGGAGGAGGCCGTGGAGTTCTGCCAGAAGATCGCGGCCGGGGAAATCAACCTGGAGGACCTGCAGGCACAGTTCGACGCGGAGGACATGGAGAAGGAGCGGGAGGCCGTGAGAAAGACCACGGAAAAGGCCAAGAGGCTGGCCGCCATGCTGGAGGGGTACGGGATGAAGTACACCGACCTGCTGGAACTGGAGGTCATGCGCCACGCCCTGGGGGAAATGGGACACCAGATCCTTATGGGATACCACCGGGGGGAGGGCTGGCCGGATGAAAATTGAAAAATGGCGGGGAGCAATAGAGGCTGGCCGCGTGGAGTGGCAAGAAGTTAGCGACGAGTGCGGAGCGTTAAAAATCGAACCGCAGGAAACGGTGGAAATGTTCGGAATGATATGGCGGGAAGTTTTGGTGAGCATGGAGGAAGCGGGGGAGGCTTTTAAGAAGTGGATCACGGCCGTGGCGGCGCAGATCGAGGCAAAGCACGAACTGGAAACCGCCCTGCGCTGGGCGTCGTGCTACTACCGGCCGGCGCTCAACCGATACCGGCACACCAAGAAAAAGAGAACCCGCAAGAAGTACGAAAAGAATATCCTGGCCTGGTATCGGGAGGAGGTGCTGGAGAAACGGTGAGGCCGAAAGCGACTAAAACCAGCCTTTACAGGCTGGTGGCGGAGTACATGACGGCGGCGGAGAAGAAAAGAGTGGTGGAAGAAAATGGAAATCGGGCTGATTGATGTTGACGGGCACCATTTCCCGAACCTGGCCCTTATGAAACTGTCTGCATGGCACAAGCAAAAAGGCGACACCGTGGAATGGTGGTGGTCTGATATGGTCCATTATGACGCAGTGTATATGTCAAAGGTTTTCAGCAGTACATACTCCAAGGAGGCCACGGAACCGATAAACACTGATCAGGTCATTAAGGGAGGGACGGGCTATGCAATCACGCTGGAGAACGGGAACGAGGTATATCACAAAGAGAAACACACGGACCTGCCACCGGAAGCAGAACATATATACCCGGACTATTCGATTTATCCAGGTATTGCGGGCGGGACGGCATACGGGTTCTTAACACGAGGGTGTCCGAGTGGGTGCGCTTTTTGCCACGTAAAGAGCAAAGAGGGAATGGTTAGCAGAAAGGTGGCGGATCTTTCGGAGTTCTGGCGGGGGCAAAAGGAAATCGAGGTAATGGATCCGAATATTTTAGCCTGCCAGGACCGCGAGGATCTTCTAAAACAGTTACTGGCCTCAAAGGCAGTGGTCAACTTTAACCAAGGACTTGATATTCGGCTAACGGACAAAGAGGTGGCAGAACTGTTAGGAAACATGAGATTGCGCCGCCTGCATTTCGCGTGGGACAAGCCGGAGGACAATCTGGAACCATTTTTTGAGAGGTTTTCAAGATGGTACAGGAGAAAAGCGACAGACGGAAAAATGGTTTATGTCCTAACGAATTTCGGAAGTAGCCACGAGGAGGACTTATACAGGGTCTATACATTGCGCCGCCTGGGATATGACCCGTATGTAATGATTTACAACAAACCGAGCGCCCCAAAGAAAACAAGGGACTTACAAAGGTGGTGCAACAATAAATTCATATTCAAGTCCACGCCGGATTTTAGGGACTACAAGAAGGTGACAGCAGAATGAAAGAACTGAGCCACCGGAAGGATGGGATGGAAATTGGCATGGAGGTGGTGCGGACGCCGCAGACGATATTCGAGGAGGAGGCGCACGGAAAGGCCATACGGAGGCCCATGCGGGGGATCGTAGAGTACATCCACCCGCGTGGGAATTTCCACACCGTGGCCTTTGAGGTGCGCGGGAAGATCATCAAGGAAAGTTTTAAGGGGGTAGCAGTATGAACGAAAGATCAAAAGCGGAATTTATGCAGATCTGGACCGAGCGGGTACAGAGGGACCATGCGGACGCCATGCTGGAGTGGCTGGAACGGGAAACGGACTTTTTCGAGGCGCCGGCCTCCACCAAGCACCACGGGGCGCACCCCGGCGGGCTGGTGGAACACTCCCTGAACGTGTACCGCCGCCTGCGGCAGATCACAGTCCTGGAAACCTACGGGACCACCCTGGCGCCCGAACTGGCGGAGGGTGTGGAGGAAACGGTGGCGATCCTGGGCCTGCTGCATGACGTTTGCAAGGTGGGCGTGTACCACACCGAAACCAAGCGGCGGAAGAACCAGGCCACCGGGTTTTGGGAGGACTACCAGGCGTATGTGTTCCGGGATCCTCTCCCGCTGGGGCACGGAGAAAAGAGCCTGTACCTGATCCAGCGGCACATGGACCTGGAGCCGGAGGAGGCGCTGGCCATCCGCTGGCACATGGGAGCCTATGACAGCGCGGTGAAGGGCGGAGCCAGGGACATGGGCGCGGCCATGGAAATGTCGCCGTGGGTGTGGCGCCTCCAGCAGGCGGATATGTGCGCCACCTTCGTGGACGAGCGGGAGGAGCCGGAGGAATGAAAAAGAACCTTTGCAAGCCGTGCGCGGTGGCGACCGCTGCCCGGCGGGATCGGGAGGTCAAGCAGTTGCCGGGCCAGTCCGAGAAGATCACCTGCGACAAGTGCGGCCGGCGGCGGTTCGGCCTGACCTATGAGGTCAAGCGGAAGTTTTTCACGGGAGGAGGCGCCAAGAAGTGAGCCAGAGGAAAGCGAAAGAGTACCGCCGGGCCATGGACCAGTACAATGGCGTGGTGGAGGACGTGGACGACCTGAAACGCCGGATCGGAGCCATGGAGGCAAGGCACCGCCGGGAGGATCTGGCGGCGGAGGCGGCAAAGCGCCGGGAGGCCGCGAGAATGTGGGCGAAAATGCAGGCGCAGAGCGCAACCGCAGAGAGGGCGGCGGAGGAGCAGAAGAAAGTGGAGCGCCACAAGAGGAACGAGCGCCGCCGCCGGGAGTTGGCCAGGCGCCGGATCATCACCCTGGCCTGTGCGGCCGTCCTGCTGCTTGCCATCGTGTGGGCAATCGCCACGGCCTGCACGGCGCAAGAGAATGAGCCGGAGAAAGAGGTCACGGACGTGGATCCCGTCGTGTTCGTGACGCCAACCATCGGAGAGGATTCCATGGAGGCGGAAAAGATCGAGGAGGCCCTGCTGGCCCAGGGATACCTTTCAGACGCCGTTCCCCTTTCCTACGACCTGCAGGACATTATGAGAACGGCCTGCGAGGAATACGGGTGCCCCTATTCCCTGGCGCTGGCCGTGGCGGAGGTAGAAAGCCATTTTGACATGGACGCCGTGGGTTCCGCTGGAGAGGTTGGGATCATGCAGTTAAACCCGGGGCCGGAGAATACATACTGGGTCAACCTGGAGGCGGAAACGAACCAGGACCCGACGACGCCGGCCGGGAACATCGTCTGCGGCGTGTACCTCCTGGGCACCCACCTGGTCCATTATGGCGACACGGAAAAGGCCGTCATGGCCTATAACATGGGGAACGTCGGAGCGGAACAGGCATGGGAGAATGGCGTAACATCCACCGAACACAGCGAGAAGGTCATGGAGGCCATGACCCGCTGGGAGGCGGTGGTGGGTTGAGGCCGTTTAACTTCACCGACGGGCCGCGGCAGGAAGGGAAAAGCGCGGTGGAGCGGGCGCGGATCCATCGGTGGAATGTTCCGGGGAAATCAAGGGTAACACACCCGGCCCACGGGTCCGTGGTAGTGCCGCACATGTCAAACCTGGCGGCGGTTATGAACGCGGCGGAGGTTTGGGGGTGCGACTGGGTGAAGATCCTGGACGCAGAGGTGTGGGCTGTGGATCCTTCGGAGCCGGTGGCAGAAATGCCCGCACATTATAAATAAGGAGGACAACATGGCAATTATTCAGGAAAAAGGAATGGTGCGGGCCATAAAGGACGCATACAGGCACGGCGGATACAACGTCCTGAACCTGGACGGGGACGTGGTGGTTTACACAGAGGAGTGGTGCGTCCGGTGCCCGTGGAACAAACTTCCGCGAAAGGCCCTGGCCACCATCGTGGAACACCTGGGCATGATCCCGGAGAACGGCGAGGCCGTGAACATCGAGAAAGACGGGCAGCCCCAGGCAATCATGGCCGGGGTGGCCACCGAGGAGGCGGCCGGGTGGACATTTTCGCCGGCGGCCGTCGGGGCGTCCTATGTGCCTGTCACCTTCCGGGGATACCAGTTATTCCAGGAAGTGAACAGCAGGCAGGCGTATGGAGTGGATCCCACGGCCCTGGCAATCGTGGAGCGGACCACGGCGGAACTGGGGACGGCGGGAGTTTCGGAGGGCCGGACACTGGGATGGAGCCACGACGGGGAAACCGTCATGCTGTCCGCGATCAGGAAAACCACATGGGCGTGGGAGTGGGAGCTGACTGTGTGGGAGGCCCTGGAGAGCGTGGACCTGCACAAGAGGGAGGGCTGATACCATGACGGAGTTTGAACGGATCACGGTATCCCCTGCCGTCCTGGGCGCGTTTCTCTCCTCCCTCCCCTGCCTGGAAGGACCATGGGACGACGCTTTCCACCGGGAGTTCTGCGGAAAGTGTGCGGCGGAAAACTGCGACGCCTGCCCACATGAAGCGGAGCGAAACAACCCGGCCTGGTGGCTGGAGTTGATCCACACGGGCACCGGACCAGTAAGGACCGAAAGCCGGAACCCATACCGGAAACAGGCGGCAGACCTCCGCCTGGAGGCCATGCACCAGCGGGACCGTTTCGGCCACGATATGCTGGCCAAGGAACTGGAGAGCGCGGCGGCCTCCATTGAGGACCTGACAGACAGGACGGAGGGAGCGGAGAATGAAACGGACTGACCTGGGCCGCGCCGTCCTATATCAAGGCGACTGCATAAACACCATGGAGGAGATCCCGGACGGTTCCGTGGACGGGCTGATCATTGATCCGCCGTATTCCAGTGGCGGGACGTTCTCCACGCAGCGGAAAGTGGAAACCGGGAAAAAGTATTTAGATACCGGAGGAGAGAAACAAACAAAATTCCCGGATTTTAGTGGGGACAACATGGATATGCGCAGTTTTACCATGTTCATGCGGGCGGTTCTGTTCGAGGGTAGGTTGAAAACCAAAGAAAACGGCGTCTGCTGTGTCTTTATCGACTTCCGAAACCTGCCGGCGGTGGCGGACGCCATGCAAATGGCCGGATGGACCTGGCGAGGGATCGCGGTATGGGACAAGTTAAATTCAAGACCGCAAAAGGGCCGGTTCAGAAATCAATGCGAGTACATCGTATGGGGGAGCAACGGAGCCATGCCGCCGGATCGGGGCGTCCCGGTCCTGGAGGGTGTGTTCAGGTTCCAGAATGTGGCCACGGCAAAAGCGCACCACCAGACAGAAAAGCCCATAGGGCTGATGGAGAAAGTGGTGGAGATCGTACCAGAGGGCGGGACGGTCCTGGACTGCTTTATGGGTTCCGGGTCCACCGGGGTGGCGTGTATCAAAACGGGGCGGCGGTTTATTGGAATTGAACTGAACGAAATCTATTATGAAACCGCAGTAAGGCGGCTCGAGGAAGAAACCAGCCAAGTGACCCTATTTAGCGGGGGGGGGTATCTGATCACAGTATTGATACCCTATAAAATCGCCGCCCGAGCGGCGGAAAGGAGGAACCCATGGACGTGACAGTGAACATGACGGCGGAGGAGTTCCAGGAGTTCATGGAATGGAGAAGGGACAGGAACAACTACACCGCGACAATGGCAGAATGGAACAGACAATGGGAAAAAATGGCAGAGAAAGCCAGGAAAGCCCTGGCGGAGGACACCGAGCGACCCGGAACCATGAAGATCATTGACCAGGAGAGCGCGGAGGAACTGCTGGAAATGGCCCGCGATTACCTGTCATAAAGAAAGCCACCTGCGCCTGGTGCTGACAACACGGCGCAGGTGGCAATATAAGCGACGGAAAAACCGTCCGGGATACCTATATTATATCAGTTCTCCGGGCGGTTCGCAACGTAAAAATCAGCGGGGCTATGGCCCCGTAAGCGCCGGTAAGAGGCATT
>ERZ1090862.1500-NODE-1503-length-10237-cov-5.214693_pt1 | contig 10237 bp, 9 predicted proteins | sample MGYA00478481_ERZ1090862 | MGnify/ENA primary metagenome ERZ1090862 (study PRJEB33644, sample SAMEA5815745) | chicken gut metagenome | biome: Chicken; feature: Gastrointestinal Tract; material: Caecum | place: Ireland | collected 2019-01-01 | study: A study of the... | reverse complement strand
GAACTTTCCCATCTTCTTTACGTTCCGGCTTACAAGACAGGCAAGAAACAGAATGACGGCAACTTTTGCAAACTCTGACGGCTGAAATGAAAACGGGCCCAAAGACAGCCATCTTTTGGACCCGTTGTATTCATCACCGAAAAACATTACGGCCAGCGAGAGAAAGACCGCCATCAGATATCCGGGCACCGCAAACGGCACCCATCGATGATAATCAATCCTGGCCGTAACCATCATTCCCGCCAGGCCCAGAAGCGTTGCAAACCCCTGCTTTTTCAGATAATACAGGGAATCATGGAATTTCACCCGGCCGTTATAGGAACTGGTGCTGTACAGAACGACAAGTCCTATTACGACCAGCACCAGCACGACTGCGATCAGGGTATCATCATACGCTCTTTTCCCGGCAGAACGCTTCAAAATAAATCCACTCCTTACAGCTCATTTACAAGTTCTTTGAATTTATCTCCGCGTTCCTCATAATTTTTAAACATTCCCCAGCTTGCACATGCCGGGGATAAAAGCACTGCATCTCCCGGCTCTGCGTATTCAACGCATTTTTCGAAGGCCTCTTCAAAACTGTCCGCCATCACGATGTCGCTGAACCCGAGCCTTCTCGCTGTCTGAGCGATCTTCTCTCTCGTAGCGCCGAGCAGCACCAGTTTCTTCACTTTCCCGTCGAAAGCCTCTATCCACTCATCATAGGAAGAGTCTTTATCATATCCGCCTCCGATCAGGACAGTGGGGCGGTTCATCGCCTGAATCCCCTTGATCGCCGCATCCGGATTTGTGCCTTTGGAGTCATTATAGTAAAGGACCCCGTTCTTTTCCGCTACAAATTCGATCCTGTGCTCCACTCCCTGAAACTCTTTCAGCGTTTTTCTGATAATATCCATGGGCACGCCGTAGGCGTATGCCATGGCAACAGCCGCCATCGCGTTTTCATGGTTGTGAGTCCCCAGTATATTCAGGTCATTGATACTGCAGACTCTGATCTTTTCATCCACGTCACAGATAATGTCTTCTCCGTCGAGATAAACGCCTCTGTTAAGTTTACGCCTGCTGCTGAAATATAGAACCTGCGGGCTTATGTTTTCTCCGAATTTCCTTGTCACCTCGTCCTCATAGTTCAGGACGCACACGTCATCCGGGGTCTGATTCTCCGCAATTCTTTCTTTTGCCGCAATATATGCTTCCATTGTATGATGACGGTTCAGATGATCCGGCGTAATATTCAGGATCGCGCTGACCTTCGGACGGAATTTATGTATGGTCTCCAGCTGGAAACTGCTCATCTCCGCCACGATCACGGAATCCTCAGAAGTCTCGGCAGCCACACTTGTGTAAGGATTTCCTATGTTTCCGACCACAAAAGTACTCTCCCTGCAGTTTTTCATAATTTCTCCAAGAAGAGACGTGGTAGTGGTCTTTCCATTGGTTCCCGTAATCGCGAGAACATCTCCCTTTCCCACCGAATAGGCAAGTTCGATCTCGCCCCAGACAGGGATGCCCTGCTCTTTCATCTGTTCCACCAGCGGAAGATCCACCGGCACTCCCGGACTTAACACCGCAAGAGAAAGCCCGTCCAGCATTTCCGCAGCCTGTCCCTCGGAAAGGTTTCCCAGAACGATCTTCAGATCCTGATTTTCTCCTCCCCCGATTCTTTCGGCCAGTTCATCTCTGTCCAGATTGTCATTTCCGTCATAGAGCAGAACAGATGCGCCTTCGCGAAGAAGAAGCCTGCTTGCGGCTTCCCCGCTGATCCCCGATCCGAATACAAGAACATTTTTCCCTTTAAATTCCATTTTCTATACCCCCATCAGTGCAATCAGGCACAGGATCGCCGTTATGATAGAGAATACAGCGACGACCCTTGTCTCTGACCATCCGCACAGTTCAAAATGATGATGGATCGGCGCCATCTTGAAGAGACGCTTTCCACCGGTTTTTTTAAAGTATGTCACCTGAAGGATGACCGATGCCACCTCAGCAAGATAGATAAAGCCGACAATGATAATATACAGCGGCATCTGCATCATATAAGCCGTCCCTGCCACAAATCCTCCAAGGGCAAGCGATCCTGTGTCGCCCATAAACACACTGGCCGGATAGACGTTAAACAGAAGGAATCCGAGCAGAGCTCCTACCACCGCACATGTGATCGGCTCCACGCCGCTTTTCGTTCCGATGGCTACCACCGTAAAAAATGTTGCTACCAGAACTGTAACACTCGACGCCAGGCCGTCCAGGCCGTCCGTAAAGTTCGTTCCGTTCACAGTACCGATAACCGCCACAAACAGAACCGGGACTGCAAGCCACCCGATATCCCACTGCTGCCCGCCCGAGAACGGAATCAGAAGTGTCAGCGGAATATCTGCCACCTCTACAATATAATAGGCGAAAATCGCCGTCACAACAATCTGAAGCGCCATCTTCTGCATCGGGAACAGTCCGTCCGAACGCTTCATCACAACCTTAAGATAATCATCCAGAAATCCGATCAGTCCGAACGCCACGGTCAGAAACAGGACCGGAATGATCTTCGGATAATCTTTCACATAGAACAGTGATGTCACGATGATGCTGGCAAGAATGATAACTCCTCCCATAGTGGGAGTTCCCGCCTTCTTCAGATGGGACTGGACACCGTCCGTACGTTCTGTCTGTCTCATTTTCAGTTTTCTCAAAAAAGGAATGACTACCGGTCCGAGCACAAGGCTCACCGCAAATGATATAAGTACCGGAATCACTACATGACTGCTCATAAATTCACCTCTTCATCTCTTTTGTCTCGCTAAAACATCTCATACAGTATAACCCATCAGTTATTTTTTTTCAATCCCAAGATAAGGCAGTACATTATCATATATATCCCGAAGCACGGGCGCTGCAATCGTTCCTCCATAATAGATTCCCTGGGGGTTATGGATCACGACCATTCCCAGGATCTGCGGATCTTCAGCCGGCGCGAATCCAAGAAAAGAAGAGATATACTTGTTGGCGCTTCGCGGAAGTGTCTGTGATGTGGCAGTCTTGCCCCCTATGGAATACCCTTCAATATATCCGTTTTTCCCGGACCCTTCTTCCACCACACTTTTCAGAAGCATCCGCATGGTCTCCGACGTCTCTTCCGATACGATCCCGCTCTTCTCTTCATATTCAAATTCTTTTATTGTCTCTCCGCTTTCGTCCAGAACGGCCACCCCGAGATGCGGCGTCACCCTGACTCCTCCATTGACCAGCGAGCTGACCGTTGTGGCCAGCTGTATCGGCGTAATCTGGAACGACTGTCCGAAAGTCATGGTCGCCAGCTCTACGGTTCCGATGTCTTCCTTTTTATGCATGATCGTCCCGGCTTCTCCCGGCAGATCCACATTGGTCAGACTGAGCAGTCCGAACTGTTCAAAATAGTCATAAAACTTCTCCGCCCCCAGCCGCAGTCCGATGTCAATAAACACAGGATTACAGGAATTCTGTATTCCCTGAACAAAGGTCTCGGAGCCGTGGCCGCCCACTTTATGACATCGTATTTTTCTGTCTTCCACAATGCGGTATCCGGGACACATGAACGTATCGTCCAGAGAGACAACGCCTTCCTCCAGACATGCGGATGACGTGATGATCTTAAATGTGGAGCCCGGCTCGTATGTATCGTTGATGCATCCGTTTCTCCACATCTGATTCAGCTGATCCTGAAGCTCTTCGTCACTGAGCGCGCCGGTATACGCCCCGGTATTGAGTTCGTACGGTTCATTCAGATTGAACTCCGGAACATTTACCATTGCATATATCTCTCCGTTCTGCGGATTCATCAGAAGAATCGAAACGCTGTCCGCCTGTTTTTCTTCCAGCACTTTCAGAGCCGCCTGCTGGCAGTAGGACTGAATATTATAGTCCAGACTTACTCTGAGAGTCTGCCCCGCCACAGGCTCAATCCGGTCTTCCGCCACGCCGTCCAGTTCGATTCCTCTCGCATCTGTTACAGTCAGTATGGTTCCGTTTGTCCCTTTCAGGTATTCTTCGTATTTCACTTCGAGACCGATAATCCCCTGATTGTCTCCTCCCGTAAATCCGAGCACCTTGGACGCAAGTTCATTGTAGGGATAATATCTTTTATAGTCCTCATCCACTTTTACCCCTGCCAGATCATATTCCCGTATCCTGTCGCCGATATCCTTCGGGACATTTGTCTTGATCTTCTCCATGGAAGAGACCTTCTCCACCTTTTTGCGGATGTCATCCTCGTCCAGCTCCAGTTCCGACGCAAGGATACGGATCACTTCTTCCTCATTCTCAATCTGGCTGTGTATTACCGATATCGTACACACCGTCTCGTTTGTCGCCAGAACGACTCCGTTCCTGTCAACGATTTCTCCCCGGGCCGCCTTGATCTCACGTTCTCTCTCATGAAGATCTTCCGCAAGTTCCTGGTAATATGCGGCATCAAATATCATCAGGTATATGAGCCGGCCGATCAGGCCGAATGTAATGAACACCGCGCACAGAAAAACCACAAGCATTTTCTTCTTATTATAAGTTCTGTTTTTCAAATAAATAAACCCCGCAAAAGATGTTTCTACAACTTATTAGTTCTTCTGCGGGGTTATTCATATTATCTCTGTTTTGCTTTATTCTGCGGTCTCGCCTGTCGCCCAGTCATCCAGATCCGGATCATAGCTGTCATCTATATACGCTCCGTCGGGATTATCGTAAGTATCCTCATAGTTTTCATCATAATCGGAGTACTCCGTATCACCAAAATTCGTCCCGGTCTGTGTCTCTTCCGCTTCTTCGCTTTCTTCGATTGTTGTCACTCCCAGATAGGGGAAAGCTTCCTCCATGATCTGCTTTGAAAGTTCCAGAACAAGCGCGCTGTTGTCCTGAGCCTCCACGTTCGGCTCATCAATGACAACGTAAATAAGGACTTCCGGATTCTCCTGAGGCGCGTAGCCGATAAATGATAAAAGATATTTTCCGTTTCCTCTCGGAAGCTTTTCCGCCGTTCCTGTCTTGGCCCCGATATCATAGCCCTCAACCTGAGCTCTCTGTCCGGTTCCATAATCCATAACGGCCTGGAGATATTCTTTTATCTGATCAGACGTCTCGGATGAAATGGTCTTTCTAAGAAGGACCGGATCCTTTGTCTCTATCACATTACCGTCTTCATCCTGTATCTGCTTTACCACATGAGGCTCATAGTAGTATCCTCCGTTTATCAGAGAGCAGAAAGCGGAAGCCAGCTGCGTCATCGTAACATTAAAGCTCTGTCCGAAAGAGTTCGTGGCAAGATCCACGGCTGTCATGTTCTCGGCGGTATACAGCAGAGCCGAGGTACTTGCTTCGGCCGGGAGATCAATTCCCGTATACTCTCCGAATCCGAATATATGCTGGTATCTCGTGAAGTCTTCAATTCCGATGGACTCGGCCATCTTCATCAGCGCCACATTGCATGAATTGGCAACTGCGTCCTGTATTGTCTCAGTCCCGTGTCCGCTGGTCAGATGACATCCGATGTCGTATCCGCCCACGTGAAGGTAGCCGCCGCAGTTATAGGTCTCGTCTCCCTTCAGAGCACCTGTCTCCAGTCCGGCCGCAACCGTAAACGGCTTCATTGTAGACCCGGGTTCAAATGCGTCGCTGACACAGAAATTTCTCCAGAGGTCGCTCATTGCATTGAGCTGTTCCTCCTCTGAGAGTTTATCCCATTCTTCATCCGTATACAGAACAGACAGATCTCTCGGATCATTGAGATTGAAATTGGGATAAGACGCTTCTGCCAGTATCTCTCCCGTGTTCGGATTCATGATCATCACGGCAGTATTCCTGCTGCCGGGTTCTTCTTCTCTCTCCTCGCCTGCATGGGCTTCATTAAATTCCAGGATACATTTCTCCACAATACTCTGAAGCGTCACATCAATGGTGGAGACAACTGTATTTCCGTTTCTTGCAGGAATCACGGTCCGCTCCAGCGAAGAGTCCGCATCAAAGTATCCGTACTCTCTTCCGTCAGTTCCATTGAGCACATCGTTGTAAGAATTCTCAATGCCTATGGCTCCCACATTTCCCGAATAGGTAAATCCGATCAGATCGCTGGCCAGACTGTCATATGGATAAGAACGGACATAGTCCTCTTCCAGCCAGACCCCCTGAACATTCGGATAATTCTCATCATCTTCGTCTATCTGGTTGAACTTCTGCGCAGTCTCGTAGTCGACATTCTCTGCCATGACCGCATATCTTGTATCCGGACGTTCTTCAATCGTATCGCGCACTGTCTGTTCATCGATCCCGAAACAGTCTTTCAGAACCTGAATTGTAGGCTCGATATATTTCTCTTTGTCAGTCATTACCACAACATCGAGGATCACATTATAAACTCTTTCGCTTGTAGCAATTCTTGTTCCGTTTCGGTCAACGATATCGCCTCTTTTATAGGGAATGCCCCGGCTGTCATAATTCTGCTGGTCAAGCACGATCCTGGTGTACTGACTGCCTCTCGTGGCATTGATATATGTGATTCTTCCGATAAGAACAACAAAAGCCAGTACGATTGCCATAAACAGCATTACCAGCTTTCGTTGCATTCTGACCGGAAATCTCCTTGTCAAAAATTCAAATCTGTTTTTTCTTCTCTTTCTTCCAGCCATTTCTTATAGTCCTTACTCTGATACATCCTTCGACTGGGCAAGCACGCCGTCTTCAGGAATATTCTCATACTGTTTTACATATCCCTTTGCCGGGCTGTTGTATTCGACCACTGTTCCCTCCGACTCATATACCATGCCCATTTCATTCATGGCTTTGTCTTTTACCTCTTCCAGATTGACAGAATCCACAGCCGCATTATATGCTGTGTCATTTGCTTCTGTCAGCTCCGCAAGCTGACTCTGCAGGGATGTGATATTCTCCGAGCGGCTTACGACATCCGCCTGCAGCCTGAGATACATTACGCAGAGCAGAACCGCACAGAATGCGGCGGCTACGAGAAATACAGTGTAAGCCGGCCCTATATTCATGGCCCGGTTTCTGTTTTTTATCACCTGGCGGCTCACCCTTTTCGGTGTCCTCCCGTATGATCCCGGTCTTGTCTTAGGCAGAGCTTCGGCACGGCGCACAGGGCTTCCGTATACATAAGACTGTCCCGAACCTGCCGGTAACTTTGTTCTTCTGTAAGCTGCTGTGTTTCTTCCTGTGGCCATTGCTCAAAGCTCCTTTCCGTTTTCTTTTTGTTCTCACGGGCTCTCCCCTTCCCGCGGAACCTTTCGTCTCCGTACAGCCGCATCCGCTCATGTACGGAGCTATACTTCAAATACTCCCTTTTCGTTCTCAGACCCGTTCAAAAATACGGAGTTTCGCACTTTTGGAACGGCTGTTCTCTGCCATCTCCTCCTCTGACGGGAGAATCGGCTTTCTTGTAATCACTTTTCCTTTTGATACCTTGCCGCAGACACATACGGGAAAGTGACTCGGACAGGTACACGGATTCTCATTTTTTCGAAATGCGCTCTTTACGATCCTGTCCTCCAGTGAATGAAACGTAATAATACAGATCCTGCCTCCCGGGTTCAGCATGTCTATCATGTCATCCAGCGAATTCTTAAGTACATCCAGCTCGTGATTCAGTTCAATGCGTATTGCCTGAAAAGTCCGCTTGGACGGATGTCCGGATGTCTTCTGGATTTTCATCGGTATGGCGTGCCGTATGATCTCATTCAGCTGTCCTGTTGTCTCGATGGGCTTCTTCCCGCGCTCGGTCACGATATGTTTCGCAATATTCTTTGCAAATCTGTCCTCTCCGTAGTCACGTATCACGCGGTACAGTTCCGCCTCGCTGTAGTCATTGACAATGTCTCTGGCCGTCATCTTCTGCCGCTGATCCATCCTCATGTCCAGCGGGGCATCCACGCTGTACGAGAAGCCCCGGCCGGCGGTATCAAGCTGATATGAAGAAACCCCCAGATCCAGCGTGATGCCGTCCACCTTGTCAATCCCTATTTCATGGAGCCTTGGCTTCATATCACAATAATTGCTCCTGATTATCGTGACCTTCTCCCCGAAGCCTTCCAGGCGCTTTCCCGCCGCTTTAATCGCGTCGGCATCCTGGTCTATACCTATTAATCTCCCCTTGTCGCTTAAACGTCTGCACACCTCCGCGGCATGTCCGCCGCCGCCTAAAGTCGCATCTACATAAATTCCGTTCGGCCTGACGTTAAGCCCGTCTACTGTCTCATACAGCAGAACTGATGTGTGCCTGAATGCCATGATACCCTCCTGTCAGATTCTGATTCCTATGGATTCCATGCGTTCTGCAATCGCATCCAGATCCTCTTCGCTGACCTGGCTGCGCTCTTCCCACAGAGCCTTGTCCCAGATCTCAACGCGGTCCTGAACTCCCACCAGGACAACGTCTTTCTCCAGGTGTGCCGCTTTCCGAAGAGACGGCGGGACAAGCACTCTCCCCTGCTTGTCAAAGCTGCCTTCAGAAGCGCTTCCAAAGAAATACCGTTTGAAGATTCTGGCATCCTTGTTCATTCGTGGTAAGGTTTCGAGTTCGGCAACGAATTTATTCCATTCTTCCTGAGAGTAGACAAAAAGGCACCCTTCCAGTCCGTTACAGATAACGAAACTGTCACCCAGATCATCCCTTAATTTTGCCGGGATGATGAGTCTGCCCTTTTCATCAATCGTGTGATTAAACTCTCCTAATAACATCTGGAATCCCTTCTCAAAATGTGAGCCTCCACATCGCTCCCCACTTTATACCACTGTCTACCACTTCTCACCACTTGTCCCCATTGTAAACCACACAGACCCCTTTTTCAACCCCTTTTTTGTTTTTTTGAAAACCGCGGAATCCTATAAATTTACGAAAAAAACAGCAGGTTTTTCCCGAAAACAAAAATATGGGGTACAAGGAATGTCCTTGTACCCCATATTTTGTGTTTTCTGCAAAATACAATAATTTTTGCCGTTTCTGTATTTTATTCCGTTTCCGAAAGGCCGTTCAGATATTCTGTCACAGAATCAAAATTCACTTCCGCAACAGACCTTTCCTGATTCGAGTCATAAATATCATACGCAGAATAGCCCAGCCATCCCACAAGAGCCAGCGCCACAAGTGTAAGAATCGCCTTACGGACAATACTCATGGCTCTTTCCTTCCGCATGATCTTTTTTCTGTTCGCCTTATCCTTTTTATATTTATCTACTTTTTCCTGACTCATCTTCTCGCTCCTTTCACCGGGATTATCACACCGGGATCATGAGTCATTCTACCACATTCTCCCACGCATTGACAAGAGATTTCTATATAACCACAATAACGCCCCCGTCATTGGCATACATCGTGCTGATACCGGCTGTATCTACAATGAAACTTGCCTTTACCTTAATACTTCGCAGCAGAGACTGCTCCACCTCTTTCGCTCTCTCAAGACAATTGCAGTGGGCAATCGCAAGTACTTTTTCTTCCGTGTTTTCCGCCTCTTTTGCAATATAATCCGTCATCTTCGCAAGAGCCCTGCTGATTCCTCTTGCCTGTCCCAGCTGGCAGATCGTTCCCTGAGGTGTGGAGCCGAGCACCGGTTTGATGTTAAGAGCGCTGGCCACAAAGGACTTGATCCCTGTCAGACGTCCGTTTTTTCTCAAAGTATCCAGATTATCCAGAACAAAATATGTGTGCTGCTCCTGGATATAGGACTCGACAGCCGCAACAACTTCCCGGAAAGCCATCCCTTTCTCCTCGCATTCGCGGATCTTCATTCCGATCAGCGTTTCTCCCACTGATGCGGACCTGGAATTGAAGACGTATATTTCCTTGTCTCCATGCTCTTCCTCATATAGCTTTTTCCCCAGTTCTGCACTGTTATATGATCCGCTGAGCTCGGAAGACAGAGTCACCGCATAAACTCTTTTCGCGTCGCAGCAGTACAGTTCCATATATTTCTCCGGTGACGGACATGATGACTTCGGACATTCCGGACTGGCAGCAAGACGTTTCAGGAAATCCGCCTGACAGAACGTCTCGTCATCCGGAATGGTTATACCGTCAACCTGCATGCTCAGAGACGCGGAAGAATAAACCCCGCTCTCTTTCATCTCGTCAGTAAGCTCCCCGCAGCTGTCTACGATAATTTTGTAATCCATAGCATATCCTCCCGCACCGCAAAGTGTATTATCTTTTTCTATTACATGTGGTTTTCAATACCACATAAAAATATAGCACACTTTCCTGCAA
>ERZ1090862.1498-NODE-1501-length-10247-cov-67.980867_pt1 | contig 10247 bp, 13 predicted proteins | sample MGYA00478481_ERZ1090862 | MGnify/ENA primary metagenome ERZ1090862 (study PRJEB33644, sample SAMEA5815745) | chicken gut metagenome | biome: Chicken; feature: Gastrointestinal Tract; material: Caecum | place: Ireland | collected 2019-01-01 | study: A study of... | reverse complement strand
AGGATCGTCTTCTCCCTATTGGCCAGGTTGTCCGGGTCCGCGCCCCGCTCTTATGCCCGCCAATTCCACCGCCCCCTTGAGGATCGCCAGCTCGATCTCCGCCTCCCGTTTCTCCCGGCGGATCCGCTCCAGCTCGGCGCGCACACGGTCGCGCTCGGCAATCAGCCCGTCCAGATCCGACGCGTCGGGATCCGCCGCGCCATCATTCCTCTTCCCCGGCTTGTCTGGTGTCACTGGATCGTCCTCCGGTACCGGCTCGTGCAGCAGTTGACGCTACCCGGTTTCCCGCGACCGACGCCTCCACGCCCACCTGTGTTTTGGCAAGTTTGTGTCCGCAGTTTGGGCGTGGTGTTTTCCGCAGGGTGGGCGGCGGGTTTTCCGCAGGATGATCAGCATCCTTGGGATCGCACGCCGCCTTGTTCTTGTCTGTTACCGGTTATTTGGTCATGAGGGCGTGCCGGCTGCGGTAGCTGTCGCCCTCGAAGCGGATGAGTCGTCCGTGGTGGACGGTGCGGTCGATGACCGCGGCGGCCATGTTGGGGTCGCCGAACACGCGGGTCCATCCGCTGAACTCGATGTTGGTGGTGTAGATGATGCTCCTTGTCTCGTAGCTGTCCGCGATGATCTGGAAGAGCAGGCGGCTGCCTTCCTCGTCGATGGGGATGTAGCCGAGCTCGTCGAGGATGATGAGCCTGGCCTTGCCGATCATGGCGAGCTCCCGGTCGAGCCGGTTGTCCTGTTTGGCTCGTCTCAGACGCATGACCAGGCTGGACGTAGTGAAGAACCTCACCGGTATCCCGTTCCTGCAGGCGGCCCGTCCGAGGGCGATGGCGAGGTGCGTCTTGCCGGTGCCGACGGGCCCGTAGAGCACGAGGTCCTCGTGCCGGTCGATGAACCCGAGGCTTTCGAGTTGGGTTCTGCCCCAGTCCGCGGGCATCGTGAGGTTGTTCCAGTCATAATCGTCGAGGGTCTTGTCGGCCGGGAACCCGGCGGCCTTCAGCAGTCTGACGCGTTTGGCGGCCTCCCGGCTGGCGATCTCGGCCTGGAACCATCGTTCGATGAAGTCGAGCTGGGCGGGCGTGGCCTCGGCCAGCGTCTCGGCCAGCACGCTCCTGGTGAGGGTCAGATGCTTGCTCAAGGCCATGATGTGCTCGCTCTTGGCGATGGTGTCGGCCCGGCGGCGCTTGGTCTCCGGGATTCTGGGTTCGGGTCTCGTGCTCATTCGTCCTCTTTTCCTGGATGGTTGAACCTGTCGTACTTGTTCAGGTCGGGCAGGTCGTCCCCGTAGTCGATGTCGCCGTCGGCGATGCGCTTGGCCAGGGGCACCATCTCCTGCGCGTCAAGTCTCCATCCCAGGTCGATGGCGTGCGACACGGCCTGCATCGTGGGTCCGAACCCGGCCGCCTCGCAGGCGCGCGCGATTGCTTGGAGACTCGTTTTAAGGGTTCCGTCGTCGGCCCGGTCGAGGTATTCCCTTATGTCGTCGGGCACGTCGGGGCGGATGGAGCAGTCATGCCACGCGCGTGGCTTGGCGGCGAGCAGCGGGAACACCTTGGCCGGGTCCTGTATCGTGCGCGGCGAACGCGCGTAGACGCGTCCGAGCTCGGCGACCGTGCGGCCGGCCTGGTCCTTGACGGTGATCGTCGTGGCGCGGATGGCCACGTCCACACGCCGGCCGTGCATGCCGGGGCCGATCTGGTACCGGTTGGAGTCGATTTCGATGACGCCGTACTTGTCGGCCTTCCTCGTCTCCCAGCGCACCGCGTCGAACCTGCACGACGGCAGGGGACGCAGCGCCTTGAGGTCGTCGGCGAACAGGTCGTCGATCGGATCCAGGGTCCGGTAGTGGATCGACTTGCCCAGTTCGTCGCATTTGGCGAGCATGAGACGGGTGAGCTGCTCATGGGTCTCCGCGCCCAAAGGCGGGACCATGAGATTGCGGCGAAGGAATCCGACCGCGTTCTCCACGCTGCCCTTCTCATGCCCCGAATACGGGTTGCAGAACCTCACGTCGAGCCGGCAGTGGCTGATGAACGCCTCGAACACGGACGCGAGCGTCACCTCGCCTCTGGCGTCTCGGTGTCCGGCGCCGGATGCGTTGTCGATCACGAGCGTGTGCGGGACGCCGCCGACATGCTTGAACACGGTCATGAGCCCCACGGCGGATGCATTCCGCGTTCTCCGCCGGCAGGCTGACCGCATAGCGTTTGTTCGAATGGGGGAACGTGACGACCAGACAGTGGTCGTCGACCCATTCGCCCGCCAGACGCGCACGCGCCAGCCCGAAACTCCGTCTGCGCCGTGCCGGGCGTCCATTCCAGCTCCACGTACCCGTCGCCGGGCTCCCGGTTCACGCGCTTCCACTCGCGCACGTAACGCAGCACCGTGGAATACGATCCCCCGAACTCATACTCGGCGACCAGCCGGTCATACACGCGTCTGGCGGTATGCCGCTGCTTGCGCGGCATCAACCGGTCCGCCTCCAGCCATTCGTCGACCAAGGGCTTGTATTCGTCCAGCATCGAGGGGACCCTCCGGCGCTGGGGCTGTTTGGGCGAGCAATCCTCCATCCCCGCGTACTTGGCGACCGTTCCCCGGTCGATCCCGAGCCTCCGGGCTATCTCCGCATGGGGAATGCCTTGTGCGTCGAGCCGCCTGATATCTTGCTGTCTGGGCATGGGTATCGTCACTGTCCTTTCCTTCCCGCGGCCGGCTGCCACCGGCCGTCAAGTTGCCTATGGGTTGCAACCTCCGGGAATACCACAGGCGGGACGATCCCACGCCCCCTCACCCGATCAGGGGACGATGACCATCATGCGGAAAACCAGCCGCCCACACCGCGGGAAAAACCATGACCACACCACCGAAAAAACATTGAACACAAACACACGCTCATCCCGGACGACGAACACGTCTCGGACGAGGACACGGACGGAAACGACGACGCAACGGGCGGCGAACCCGGATACGGCACCGGCATCGCGTGGAACGAACTGCACACCCCAAGCGATACCCCGACCCCACGGACTGACCACACCTAAAACAACACATTTAGGGCCTATAGGTCTATATCTCTAATTTAGGTGTCAATGTCATATATTGGCATGGAGTTTATATTAATCAGATACAATGATATTGAACGAAGGAGTGTTGTGCAAAATGAGTTTGTTATATCATTACACAAGTTTGGAAACGTTGGCACTGATTTTAAAAAATAAAACGATTCGTTTTAATACTTTGTCCGCAGTCGATGATTTAGAAGAGGCGAAAACCAAAGATATGGGGTCCTTCGGTCAATATGCATACGTGAGTTGTTGGACAAAGAGCGCTGAAGAATCAATTCCGTTGTGGAAGATGTATACCTCTGATATGACCGGAGTTCGAATAGCTTTGCCTGAATATCCGTTTGTGCGTCATCATTACACAGAAGGGAATTTCTATTTTATAAAAGATGTTGATACCTATATCAATTATCAACAGGTGTTTGAAGACGATAAAGTGAGTATTGTCGCCACGGATCCGCACCTAGAGGAGATTCAATACACAAATGATGAGAATGACTTGTTTCCAGTCATTAAGCATGAATCTTATCCGGGTATCGTCGATGATTTTTTAAACAATTGTGCTTCCGAGGGAAGCTTCTCCTATGATTTACAAAAGTTGGGGAAATATAAGAGAAACATTTGGAGTTTTCAGGAAGAAGTACGATATATAATTATGGCAATGCCAATGGGTATGAAAGAAAAACTGAGCTTTGACGGTAATGCGAATAAAGAACTTATTAGACGTCTTAATTGTTTGGAACTGACGTGCACTGATATGTATTTGGAACTAGATAATGATGCATTGTCAAGCTTGCAGGTTACTTTGGGTCCTAAGATGAATGAGTCGCAAACGCTTTTATTGCAATCTTTGTTGCATGAATATTGTCCTAATGCAAAGGTCAGAGAAAGCTCGTTAAAAAATAAAATAAGGTGATGTTTGCATGCGGGACGCTGGAATGATAAAGATTGAGTTTCGACATCTGAAAAGACGCTAGAATCTATGTTTTTTGAAATACGGGATTTCACATCTGAAAAAGTAAACGCTCCGTCATATTCATCACCACCGGTCTAGGAGTGTCCCAACGAATCAGCGAGGTGCAGCCAACATGCTGGACCTAAGACTACGCGCGGCAATTATTAAGTCCGGCTCCTACTTAGATCAACATCTAGGCGGTGTCGGGAATGCGTTTTTCGTGTATCCTCAAGGGCGTGTTGAAAGGTTGCGTTTAGGAATTCCGCGTTGCGTGATTTGGCAATGCGCCGATTGATGACCGTGATGTTTTTCACGGTGAATCACGGGCCCTGTTCCATTTCGCAAGCATGAAAAAAGCTGCGCTCATGTGTCGAACCAGCGCAGTACCCGTCCACATTGGCGTTCTAGACCTTGCTGGATGCGCTTCGTGAGTTCCCACCGTTGCCGCATGGAATCCTCGCTGGGGTCCAGCTCGCCAACTGCTCGAAGTTCGGCTTCGGCGGTGGCTCGGAATGTGTGGGGCATTTCCTCAGCGTAGTGGCGTAAGACAAAGCGTATGAATTCACCGTTCGACGCTGCGCGTGCTCGATGAATCTCGCTTGCGAAGCGGTCCAGTGCCGAAGCTCGATGCGTGCGTAATTGTATTCGCTCCCGATGCTCATGACGAGCTTACGCTGTTTGCGCTGCGTGTCGTATGGAAACATGGAGGTGACGTCATAAAGCGGTGCCAGTGTGGGCGCTGCGCCGACGGGTTCCAGTATGGCGTAGTTTTTTTGCGTAGGCATCCGTGCCGGCTAGCAGAAAGTTGATGATGAGGGCGACGTAGAACATGTGGGTATCGTCCTTCGAGAAGCGCGCGTCATAGAGGAAGTGAGATATCTCCAATGCGCTGGGACCGTTATCCATTGATCGTGCTGATTATCTAGACATACGCCATGTAACCAAGGACATACCAGAATCGCGGAGGTCTCAAATCACGGAGGTCTCCATATGCTGCTTGCCGGTGTTTGCCCTTGACCGGGCAACGGGAGACCGTCCCGGCTATCGCGGCAGCAGAAGCGTCAGAGGGACGCGAGGATGCGTCATTGCGTAGGAAGCCGGCCGACGATGTCGTCGATCGCGCTCTGGTCGGTGACGCCGATGGCCTTGAACATTTGGCAGTACTGGTCCGGCAACGCGATTGCCATTCGCTGCAACAGCTCATAGAACTGATGTCGGAACACTATGTATGACTCTTGGTCAAGCAGGTATGACAAGTCATTGACCAGCTGGAACACGGACTCGTTGAGGCGTTCGTTGGCATGGGCGCAATAGCAGCGTTCATCATGTGCGCATAGGTTTCTGAAGAACACCAATCGGCCATAGATGGTATTGAGTCGTTTGATGGTGATTTTGCGGGGCGTGTCGTGCGTATCCGCATATAAGTCCGTAAAGCTCTCGGCCACCGCCAAACGTACCTGCGGCGCCGAGATCTGGAAGAACCATGCGATTTGGCCAAGCGACAGATCGTTGGCCAGCACCCATAACGGAACCTGCCCATTGTGGTCGTTGAGGCAATGCCGGATATACGCCTTTCCGGCGTGCCTGCCATTATGTTCGGTCCTGTTGGATTCAAGAATGCGACGGAACACCTTATCGATGAGCTTGCACGCGCTGGAATACGATTGGGAATCGTAGTTATGCGGGTTCAGATACGGATTGGACTCTGAGGGGTAAGCTTTGGTGAATTCATGCGAGCATATGGCTTTCAACGTCGCTTCGGCCGGCGTGATGCCTTGGAATAGGAGAGACCGCAATTCGCGATCAAACCGGAACAGGGCATAAAGGTCATCGAATCGCGTGCCCTCTATATATCGGTCGTCACCCACTCGTTGCGAAGCTCGTCGGTCAAGAAACTGGTCCTTGTATCCGTTGACGATGGCATAGTATCCTTCGCGTTGCAGCGCATGCTTTGCTTCCGGGCCGACCGACATGCCGCGGGACGTCAGCAGCTGAATCTGCTCGTCGATCGTTCTATATGGCTTGTGCAACTGCATGACGACAATCCCCCAAGTCGAAAAGCATCGGGGCCGTCCCCGCTTTGCAGAACGGAGAGAGGCCCCGACGAACTGAACGTAGTTCAGCTTAGTTCGCACCGTACAGGCTACCGTATCCGCGTGGTAGACGCAACTTTCCGATCCACTCGTGTGACACGCCTCCACTCATCGTCGAATCGACCTATATGCCTAAAACAAATGGCTTCGGTTTCCCGAAGCCATCGACGTAGAGTGCTCCGGCCTGCACCGAAGCTACAAAGGACAGGTTAGCAAAACGTGTGCGTATTGCAAAAGAGTACTACTTACCGACTGACGAAATGGATGCCGAGGCTGCCTTGGCTTCGGTTTGTATATGGACGATGCAGGTGATGATGTGGGTAACACAACACGTCTATATCGTTGGAACCGGTGTTTGTCGAAGTGGTTCTCGAACATAGGGAGTGAAGGAAGTGGGATTGGCCGGAGAAGAAATTCAGGAGATGCTCTAATGGGTTGTGACGTTATGAGCGCGAGAATCGTTTACCACTATGAGAATGGCGTATGGTGGGCCGAATCCGATGAATATGCCCGGATTCTGCGCTGCGGGTGATTCATTTAACGAGACTCGCATGAACGTAAGAGATGGTATATTTTTCCATTTCGATGATGGAAGGTCTCGTATACGCGCATGTGAGTGTGAATACATCTGTCATCCGGGAACATACCGGACGTTATTATCAATTATTGCTGATGATTGTATGATGATTCATTCAGATATACATTCAGCATGAAGCGTGTAATTATTTGCGCTAGGGTCGATTGTCATTTTGTAAACAGGGATATCCTTCTCGAGGGCGATATTTGTAATTATCTTTTGGCTGATTTCGTTGCACTTGCGACCTAAATAGATTGCGTGTGGTTTATAGTTGATTTTTACATATTGCGCGTTCGACATTGAAGTACAATCCGTGTCAAAGAAAAGTCTCCACTCCTTCTCGGGGGCCCAATCGGTCGACTTATACAAAGCAATTTTCTTCGACATGAACAAATCGGGACAAGGCAGGAAGGAGCTGAACCAGCCATCAGGGTTATTTAATCCCGCAGAGTAAAGTAAATACGATTGATATAAATAAGTAACATATGCTGTTGCGTCTATTCTTGACTGTCCATAATGCACGGGGAATAAGGTGCATAATATGTTAGCGCTTTTACATGGGTAATTTAGATCATTATTGGTTTGAGTGATTATGTTTTGTTTAAAATCATACTCTAGGGCAAAGCCGGTAGCGTTTGATGCGTAAATTCCCCACATCATGTCAGACTCTATTTGTTCTGTAAAACAAGCAATTTTCGTCGAACTCTGAATCATACTTGATATATCTTGCGTGATTTCGTTGATGTTTTCATTAAGTGTTTTATGTAGTCGCTCTGATAATAAAGCTATGTCTTGAGAGGGCAAATTTTGAAGATAATGAAGGCCTTCCCTAATATTTGGGATATGAGATTCGATGGAGGCGGGAACATTGTTCATATTCGAAATATGCTGTAAAGCGTGTAATATGCCGGATGAATCAAAAAAAGAGTCAATCCATTCATTCATGGCTTCTTTATTGAAATATGGGCGAGCATCAAAATCATCATTCATGAGTTGTGCACTGGCAAACCATATTTCATCCTTGTCGAGAGCTTTAAGACTCTTCTCTGTAAAAGGTCTGAACCGATATAGATATGGAGGAATATTGCTGTTGATGAAGGAGGCTATCCCTGAATACTGGCTTGCTCGTTCTGTTTCTGAGAGTTTCTCTGGGATAATCGTTTGGTTTAATATCTTCTCATATTCATCATCGTCAAGCATATGCAAAATTATACAAGTTTCTTGTCTAGAAGAATCTTTTTAACAAACGGCTCAAATCGTATGCGCGCCTTGGCTATCGATTGATGCCCGGTTCGTCATCCGGCCCGAGTCGCGGGCTTGCCGCAACTATCGCCCCCAATGCTTCGATGGTGCTTGCTGACGGCTACGAGCAACGATTGCGTGACGACATCAATGCAAGTCGTAGCGCGATAACATTGTCCGGCGGTGATTTCGACGGCATCGGTCAAGACGGTGAAGAAGACCTTGCTGGATGCAATGCATCGCGGAGTCGCCGTCAACGTTGACGTCCGATTGCACGAAGGCGCCTCTGAACCGTCGCGTAAGCGGATTCTGGCAGCGTGTCAACAGCTGTGCGATGTCGGATGCTGTGTCGGGACCGTCGAATGGTGCATGGACTTTGCGGTGCTCGGCCGTCTCGTATGGTACGGCGGCATCCCATTGCTGGGATACGGTCCACGATTCGCTGATGAATGCTCGTTGCGGGTCGTCGATCCAAGGCTCGCGAAGATGCTTGTGGATAATCAGGCGCAAGGTACGAAGCCGCTGGTGTTGTAGGTCATCGTTTTAGTTGGTGAACTGGAAAACAAGTCACGACTGTGCTGTGGAGTGTCGGCGAAGCATGCTGGCGCAGGAACATCTACGGGCTGAGCTGGAATAGTCAGACTGACGTTTCATGATGCACGCGCTACCATCGACATAGGCATTCGGATGACGACGGGATGATTCATGAATGAAGACGCTGAATTCAATACCAAGGTCGAAACCACTGTACGTGAGTTGTTGACCAATGTGAACAGGGTGCCGTTTCTGTTTGTCGGATCCGGTATATCGAGACGATATATGGGGACTGAAAACTGGGAGGGGCTGCTCAAGTGGGTATGTGAAACGGCTGGTACGCCGATGAAGCAGTTTTACATCTACAAGCAGCAGGCGCTTGCTGAATGCGGAGAAGAGAGTAACGAGCTGTACCCGCGCATCGCATCGTTGATGGAGCGTGATTTCATTCACGCTCTTGACAATGATGCGCTGGCTGAGTGGGGGCGTAGTCATGTAGAAGCCTTGGAAAACGGCGTTCCTGCGATGAAAATCTATATAGCCGATCACTTGTTGGATTTCAAACCTGCCAGTGATGATACCGAACTGCTGGAACTGAAAAAAGCGTCGCGCCATGTGGCTGGTGTAATCACCACAAACTATGACCGTCTCATGGAAGAATACGTATTCCCCGGTTATCAGACATACTGCAGACAGGATGATTTGCTTTTTTCGCAATTGATGGGAATCGGTGAGGTATACAAGATTCATGGATCGGTGGATGATCCGGCTTCCATGATTCTTGACGAGAATGACTACAAGCAATTGAAGGAGCGGCAGCAATATCTTTTGTCGAAAATTCTTACCATTTTTGGTGAATATCCGATTATATTCCTCGGTTATTCATTAAAGGATCAGGATATTCGCGACATTATTACGGCAATAGCATCTTGCGCTGGCGAGCGGCGAATGCTGGAGATGGCTGAAAGATTCATATTCGTGGATTATTCTCCGGGTCAAAGCATACAGACGACGAATTATGACGTCAATGGCAAAATCGTGAAGATGACATCCATCAGCACGCGGGATTTCATGCCGATTTACAAAGCTATTGCCAATACGAATATGAAATATGCGCCAAGAGTGCTTCGTCAGATTACCAGACAACTCTACGAGGCGGCGTATTCGGGCGGAGATGCTCAAAGTGTTGTGTTCTCCAACCTCGAGAGTATGGACGAGTTGCCGCAGGATGCAGAAATCGTTGTCGGTGTTGGAATCAAAGGTTATGGCAGGCTGGTCGCGAGTGAGGACCTATACGAAGATGTGTTGTTCGGCAATAAAAATCTGTCCGTGAATCTTGTAATAGAGGAATATCTGGAACGGTATATTCCGCAGGGCGGCGTTCCGATGTACTACTATTTGTCCCGATACGGTGATGGTCCTCTTGGTGAAAAGACACGTGAGGAGATCAAAAGCAAAATGTGTTTTGATGACTATTTGAGTAAGACGCAGAAGGCAAGACGCGGAAAATGGAGAAACGAACAGCGATTAAGCGAGTGGAGCATAGAATCTTTGGAAAGAGAATTCGATGATAATGCCTATAAGAATATTTTCCTACTCAGGCAGGACGAAATCGAAATCGACGGTCTTGAACAGATGGTGAAAAAAGTTGCCCGCGGAATGTTGGAGGATAAGAAAAAACTGGATTCAGATATCCGCAAGGATATCAGAATCTATGACTTTCTAAAGTGGCTCTTCCGGTTTTCGTGTGTGTTGGGTTCATGGTTGTGAGATTTGTTCCTGTA
>ERZ1090862.1495-NODE-1498-length-10258-cov-6.565912_pt1 | contig 10258 bp, 10 predicted proteins | sample MGYA00478481_ERZ1090862 | MGnify/ENA primary metagenome ERZ1090862 (study PRJEB33644, sample SAMEA5815745) | chicken gut metagenome | biome: Chicken; feature: Gastrointestinal Tract; material: Caecum | place: Ireland | collected 2019-01-01 | study: A study of... | reverse complement strand
TACGTGATGTCTTAGGGTCTCGTGGGCTCGGAGATGTGTATAAGAGACAGATGATATCCTGAAGGATCATCCGGTCAATGTAAAGCGCCGGGCAGAGGGGAAAAATCCTGCCAATTCTGCCTGGTTCTGGGGGGCAGGGACGCGTCCCGCACTCATGTCTTTTGAGAAGAAGAACGGCGTGAAAGGCGCTATGATCTCTGCTGTGGACCTTCTCAAAGGAATCGCAGTGGGAGCAGATATGGACAATATTATCGTGGAAGGCGCGAACGGCGGCCTTGATACAAACTATTCGGGAAAAGCGCAGGCGGCCGTAAAGGCTCTTACGGAGGAAGGATATGATTTCGTTTACGTACATATCGAGGCGCCCGATGAGATGGGGCATCAGGGAAGCTATGAGAATAAGATCACAGCGATCGAACGGATCGATGAGAAAATCGTCGGACCGGTGAGAAAGGAACTGGAGAATGCCGGAGTTGAATTCCGGATGCTGATCCTTCCGGATCATCCCACTCCGGTACGTGTGCGGACCCATACTTCAGATCCGGTGCCGTATCTGTTGTATGACAGCAGAAAAGCGGTAAAGACTGCAGACACATACAGCGAGAAGACCGGAAGACAGACAGGGATTTTTGAGGAAAAGGGTTGCTGCCTGATAGATCATCTTCTGGAAAAGAACTGATAAAAGCTCTCCGGCTGCACAGGCAGTGCAGCGGAGAGCTTTGAGTTTTTATGTATCCGGGATTTCAAGCACCTTGCGGGCAAGACGCCTGTCGTCGGGGGAAGCCTGGCGATAGCCCTTCAGCAGGAGCAGTTCTTCTTCTGTGAGATAGATCATATCGCCGCTTTTGATCACCAGTCCGGGTGAATAAGGCCCCTTTTCTTCTCTGGAAACGGATGTGCGTGACATTTCGGAAAACGGACGTGCGATAAGATCCTCCAGGCTGATCCCGTAAATGTCAGACAGGCGCAGCAATGTCTCGATATCGGGCACACGTTTGCCGGTCTCATAGTTTGAGTAAGCCTGGCGGGAGATGTTCAGCTTTTTGCTGAGCTGGAACTGTGTGTAGTTGTGTTCGTCTCTGAGACGGCGCAGATTTTCTACCAGTTGCACGTTCGCCACGGGAACACCTCCGAATACAAGAAGAATATTTGCTTTAAACGGTCATATTATATCAATTTTTCCTGTATTCAAAGGAATATGCAACGAAGTGAAAATAAATCTGGAAAAAGCAACAAACTGTTGCTAAAACCAGATTGAAGTAACAGGATTATATTTTGCTCAGTGTGCTGTTATGATATTCCGTCGAGAATGTGACATCCTCACCCAGCCATCTGGGCGGCTGATATGCGCGCGCTGACTGTTCATCCGGAAATTCAATTTCGGCAAGGATGAGTGGAGCAAGATCGCCATGAAAAATGTCGAGCTCCAGGGTGAGCCCATTTTCAAGAGGGATCACATATCTTGTCTTCGTGATGATACGGCCGTCTGCCTTTGCACGCAAATGGGCATATGCTTCGGCAGTAAGGGGAAGGTTATATTCTTCCCGCACCATCAGTCCTTTGGATTTGTATGTGAGAAAATAGTCGTCATTGTCTCTGCGGATCCGTACAACAGGAGAGGTGCAGAGATAGCCCTGTTCAATCTGACGGCTGGGAAATTCTTTCGGATCAAATGGGAGCTGTTCCGGAGAAGTGATGAGAAATTTTCGTTCTATTTCCATTTAAAAGCGCCTCCTTTTAAAGCAGTATTCGGTTAAAGCTTTCCACCCGCCCGCATGCGCACCTGCTGCGCTTACGCGTGTCAGTACCGCCCGTTACGGAAGGGGAAGATCGCTTATGTGGATAGTAACCGTTATCATCATAATACGCACGGGAAGAAATGTAAACCGTTGCATTTGAGGATGTCTTTTGATAGACTGAAAAGCAGCAGGAAACTGATCATACTTATTAATTAAAATAACAGGAGGGACAGATATATGAAGGTTTGTGTTTTTTTAGCCGATGGCTTTGAAGAAATTGAAGGTCTTACAGTTGTGGACGTTCTTCGCAGAGCAGGAATCGAGGTGACTATGATGTCCGTGACAGGAAGCTTGTCAATCCGGGGATCTCATGATATCTGCGTTCAGGCTGACTGCCTGTTTGATGCAAAGAAGGCGGGAGAGGCTGATATGCTGGTCCTTCCCGGAGGCATGCCGGGAACTCTTACATTAAAGGCGCATGAAGGGCTGAACAGTCTTCTGAAAACTTTTGACAGCGAGAAAAGAAATATTGCTGCCATCTGCGCTGCTCCCAGTATTCTGGGCGGCCTGGGGATGCTCAGAGGCAAAAAGGCGTGTTCGTATCCGTCTTTCGAGGACAAACTGGACGGAGCGGAGGTACAGCAGGTTCCGGTCGTGACTGACGGACAAATCACTACAGGACGGGGAATGGGCGCGGCGATCCCGTTTGCACTCAGACTTACGTCGATCCTGTGCGGAGAGGAGAAGGCGGAGGAAGTGAGAAAATCCATTGTATTTCAGGTTTAAGGAGCGGCGGTTGCCGGTTTGAGCAGAAACCTCGAAAAAACACTGGAAATATGCGGTTTTGTGTGCTATACTGCTTTAATGAGTGCAAAGGTTTAATTTGCGTAATCAAGGAGGAAGAAAATGAGTTTACAGGTAGAAAAGTTAGAACATAATATGGCCAAGCTGACAATCGAGGTATCAGCAGAGGATGTTGAGAAAGCTCTTCAGGCTGCATATCTGAAAGAGCGCAGCAAAATCAGCCTTCCGGGATTCCGTAAAGGAAAGGTTCCGCGTCAGATGATCGAGAAGATGTACGGACCGGAAGTGTTCTATGACGAGGCTGCAAACCATATGATATCAGAGGCATATGGAAAAGCTTATGATGAGTGTGAGCTTGAGATCACATCTCAGCCGAAGATTGAGATCACACAGCTTGAAAAAGGAAAACCGTTTATCTTTACAGCGGAAGTTGCTGTAAAGCCGGAGGTTAAGCTGGGCGAATATAAAGGGTTGAAAGTAGACAAGGTTTCCACAAGAGTCACACAGAAAGAAGTTGACGAGGAGATCGATAAAGAGCGTGAGCGCAATGCAAGGACCATCGACGTAACTGACAGAGCAGTACAGGATAAAGATCAGGTAGTGCTTGATTTTGAAGGATTCGTTGACGGCGAGGCATTTGAGGGCGGAAAAGGCGAGAACTATCCGCTTACCATCGGCTCCGGCTCTTTCATTCCGGGATTCGAGGATCAGCTGATCGGCGCTGAGATCGGAAAAGAGATGGAAGTCAATGTGAAGTTCCCGGAGGATTATCACGCAAAGGATCTTGCCGGAAAAGACGCTGTCTTTAAATGCACAGTACATGAGATCAAGGCGAAAGAGCTTCCGGAGCTGGACGATGAGTTTGTTTCCGATGTATCTGAAGAGAGCGAGACAGTCGACCAGTATAAGGCAGAGGTAAAAGGAAAGATCAAAGCCCGCAAAGAGCGTGAAGGCAAAGAGAAGAAAGAGAACCAGGCTGTAGAGCAGGCGGTTGAGAATGCAGAGATCGATCTTCCTGAGCCTATGGTAGATCTTCAGGCAAGACAGATGGCGGACGATTTTGCACGCCGCATTATGCAGCAGGGCATGACACTGGAGCAGTATTTCCAGTTTACAGGTCTGTCAGAAGAGAAGATGATCGAAGAACTGAAACCTCAGGCTGAGAAGCGTATCAGAACAAGACTTGTTCTGGAGGCAATCGTTGCAGCAGAGAACATTGAGGTGTCTGATGAGCGTCTCGAGGAAGAACTCAAGAAGATGGCTGATTCCTATCAGATGGAAGTTGACAAGCTGAAAGAGTTCATGGGCGAGAACGAGAAGAAACAGATGAAAGAGGACATTGCAGTTCAGGATGCAGTGACTCTGATTACAGAGGCAGCTGTAGAAGGTTAATTGAGAAAAAATTGATCGCAAAAGGTGTGCCGCAGACGGTGCACCTTTTGTTGGACAAAGAAGAAAGAAGGAAGATATATGAGTTTAGTACCTTATGTCATTGAGCAGACGAGCCGCGGAGAGCGTTCTTATGATATCTACTCCAGGCTTTTGAAAGAAAGGATCATCTTCCTGGGAGAGGAAGTAAATGATGTGTCAGCAAGCGTTATTGTGGCGCAGCTTCTTTTCCTTGAAGCGGATGATCCGGATAAGGATATCCAGCTTTATATCAACAGCCCGGGAGGTTCTGTTACGGCGGGCCTTGCCATCTATGATACAATGCAGTACATCAAATGCGATGTCTCAACAGTATGTATCGGAATGGCTGCAAGCATGGGCGCTTTCCTTCTGTCAGGAGGAAAGAAAGGAAAGAGATTTGCACTTCCGAATGCTGAGATCATGATCCATCAGCCGTCCGGCGGAGCGCAGGGGCAGGCTACGGAGATCCAGATCGCGGCAGAGCACATTCTCCGTACAAAGAAGAAATTAAATGAGATCCTGGCGGCGAACACAGGAAAACCGCTGGAGGTTATCCAGGCCGATACAGAGCGTGACAATTTCATGTCTGCTGAAGAGGCGAAGGAATACGGGCTGATAGACGAAGTGATCGTAAGCCACTAACTGGTTGTATGAGGTGACATTTATGGCAGGAAAAATGATGGATGATATCGTAAGGTGTTCATTCTGTAATAAGACCCAGGCGCAGGTGCGCAAACTGATCGCAGGACCAAACGGAACATATATCTGTGATGAATGTATCGCGATCTGCTCGGAGATCATTGAGGAAGAGCTGGATTATAACGACAGGAGGGCTCTGGATGATATCAATCTGCTCACTCCCGAAGAGATCAAAGCTTTTCTGGATGATTATGTGATCGGTCAGGATGAGGCGAAAAAAGTACTCGCGGTGGCGGTTTATAATCATTACAAGAGGATTCTTGCAGACCAGGATCTGGGTGTGGAACTGCAGAAGAGTAATATCCTGATGCTGGGACCGACCGGATGCGGAAAAACGCTTCTGGCCCAGACTCTTGCAAAGCTTTTGAATGTTCCGTTTGCGATAGCGGACGCAACAGCGCTTACAGAGGCAGGTTACGTCGGGGAAGATGTGGAAAATATCCTGCTGAAACTGATCCAGGCTGCGGACGGAGATATTGAACGTGCTGAGCATGGGATCATTTATATCGACGAGATCGATAAGATCACGAGAAAATCAGAGAATCCCTCTATTACAAGGGATGTGTCCGGCGAAGGCGTACAGCAGGCTCTGCTTAAGATCATTGAGGGGACAGTGGCTTCTGTTCCTCCCCAGGGGGGAAGGAAGCATCCCCATCAGGAACTGATCCAGATCGACACGACCAATATCCTGTTTATCTGTGGCGGCGCATTTGAAGGAATCGATAAGATCATTGAGACGAGACTGGACAGAAAGTCCATTGGTTTCAATGCGGAGATCGCCACGAAGCATGAATATGATATGGATGTGCTTCTCCATGAGGCTCTGCCTCAGGACCTGGTAAAATATGGTCTGATCCCTGAGCTTGTGGGAAGACTTCCGGTCACGGTTTCTCTGGATCTGCTGGATAAAGAGGCGCTGATCCGGATCCTTACGGAGCCGAAGAGCGCGATCGTGAAGCAGTATCAGAAACTCCTTGAACTGGATGGGGTTGATCTTGAGTTTGATAAAGATGCACTGGATGCGATCGCAGAGACGACGCTGGCAAGAAAGACAGGAGCCAGAGGACTCCGGGCGATCATGGAGAATATCATGATGGACACTATGTTCACAGTTCCGTCGGATGAGACGATCAAAGGCTGCCGTATAACGAAAGAGGCGGTCCTGGGAACGGGAACACCGCTCTACGAGCGGGATGGAGAGGAACGCCGCTCGTTCCTCACATCGGAGAGTGCATAAAGCAGGACAGAGTATTCTGCACAGAGGGCGGGCGCAATGGAGAGATACCTATGTGCCCGCCTGTTTTAAAATATTCTGAAAACGGTATTCAAAGGGGGCAGGCCCCTTCGCTGAAAGGGTCTGCCCCCTTTGAATACCGGGAAAGCGGGACAAAATGGATAATGAGATAAAGAGTTTCCCGATGGTCGCACTCCGGGGAATGACGATCCTGCCTGAAATGGTAGTACATTTCGATGTGAGCAGAGAGCGTTCGATTGCGGCGATCCAGGAAGCTATGGTAGAGGAACAGAAGATTTTTCTGGTCACACAAAGATCTGTGGAAACAGAGGAACCGGAACAGAAAGATGTCTTTGAAGTGGGCACGGTAGGGACGATCAAACAGCTCATCAAACTTCCAAAGCACATTGTAAGGGTTCTGGTTTCCGGAGAGACGAGAGGAATCCTGCGCGGCATCGAACAGACAGATCCTTATATGAGGGCTGAAGTTGAAGTCATCGACGAGTCCGGAATGGAGATACCGGACGATCCTAAGGCGGAGGCGATGGAGCGGAGCCTGAAGGATATGTTCGTGGATTATGCCGCAAAAAACGGGAAAATGTCAAAGGAATCCGTTGCGCAGCTTCTGGAGATCACAGGACTTAAGAAGCTGGTGGATGAGATCGCGGCCAATATCCCGATCCCGTATATGGATCAGCAGGAGATCCTCAATGAAATTGATTTCGGGAAGCGTTATGAAAAACTTGCTTATAAACTCGTAAACGAAGTGCAGATCATAGGTATCAAGGAAGAGATACAGCGAAAGGTAAAAGAACGGGTTGACAAGCATCAGCGCGAATATATCCTGAGAGAGCAGCTTAAGCTGATCCGGGAAGAACTTGGCGAGGATTCCACGATATCCGACGCGGAGGAATTTGAAAATGCAGTGAAGAAGCTGAAGGCTCCGAAAGAAGTGAAGGAGAAGCTTTACAAGGAGATCAGCCGCTTTAAGAGTTCACTGGGATCGCCGTCAGAGAATGCAGTGATCCGCACCTACATTGAGACTCTTCTTGAGATGCCCTGGGATAAGGCGTCAAAAGACAACAATGATATCGCCTATGCAAAACAGGTGCTGGAGGAGGATCACTACGGACTGGAGCAGGTGAAGGAGAGGATCCTTGAATTTCTTGCCGTCCGCACTCTGACAAAGAAAGGCGAGAGCCCGATCCTGTGTCTTGTAGGTCCCCCGGGAACGGGAAAGACCTCTATCGCACGGTCCCTTGCCAGGGCGATGAAGAAAAAATATGTCAGGATCTCCCTGGGAGGAGTCCGGGATGAGGCGGAGATCCGCGGACACCGGAAGACATATATCGGGGCAATGCCGGGAAGGATCGCCAATGGTATACGGATGGCAGGCGTGAAAAATCCGGTCATGCTGCTGGATGAGATCGACAAAGTCAGTACAGACTATAAAGGAGATACTTTTTCCGCCCTTCTGGAGGTGCTGGACAGTGAACAGAACTGTAAGTTCAGAGATCACTATCTGGAAGTACCGCTGGATCTCTCGGAGGTAATGTTTATCACAACAGCAAATACACTTCAGACGATCCCGCGCCCTCTTCTTGACAGGATGGAAGTGATCGAGATCAGCAGCTATACGGAGAATGAAAAGCTCCATATCGCCATGGAGCATCTGATCCCCAAACAGCTGGAGCACAATGGCCTGACTGCCGGACAGCTTTCTTTCAGCAAGCATGCCGTCTGGAAGATGGCACGTAATTATACGAAGGAAGCCGGCGTCCGTCAGCTTGAGAGGGAGATTGGAAATGTCTGCAGAAAGGCCGCAAAAGAGATCCTGACAACGGACCGGAAAAAGATCGCAGTGACGGACCGGAACATTCACAGATTTCTGGGAAAAGAGAAGTACAGCTATCAGATGGCCAACCGGGAACCGGAGGTTGGTATCGTCAGAGGACTTGCATGGACCAGCGTGGGCGGCGATACGCTTCAGATCGAGGTGAACGTCATGCCGGGAAAAGGCGAGATCATGCTGACGGGACAGCTTGGCGATGTGATGAAAGAGTCCGCCCAGACCGGGATCAGCTATATCCGTTCGGTCAGCAGCCGGTTTGATATCGCGGAAGACTTTTTTGAGAAGCATGATATCCATGTACATATCCCGGAGGGAGCTGTGCCGAAGGATGGCCCTTCTGCCGGGATCACCATGGCTACAGCCATGCTGTCAGCGGTGACGGGAAGAAAAGTGCGCGCAGATCTGGCGATGACGGGAGAGGTAACGCTCCGTGGAAGAGTCCTTCCTATAGGAGGACTGAAAGAAAAACTCCTGGCGGCGAAAAATGCCGGGATCAGGACCGTGCTTGTCCCGAAAGACAATCAGGCGGATGTGGATGAGCTGTCTTCTGAGATCACAAAAGGTCTGGAGATATGCTATATGGAAAATATGGATGAGGTTCTGAAAGCGGCGCTCATTGACTGAGCGGACAGGTTCTGGTACAGGAGGACAGTATGGTAATAAAAAATATAAACCTGGAAACGGTCTGCGGGATCACAAGCCTGCTGCCGAAAAATGATAAGCCGGAGATCGCATTTGCCGGGAAATCAAATGTGGGAAAATCCTCTCTCATCAACGCATTGATGAACCGGAAATCCTATGCCAGGATTTCTGCGACACCGGGGAAAACGCAGACGATCAATTTCTACAATATCAATGATGTGATGTATCTTGTTGACCTTCCCGGTTACGGATATGCAAAGGTATCCGAGAAGGAACGTGCCCAGTGGGGAAAGCTGATCGAAGGCTACCTGCACGGTTCCGGACAGCTCAGAGCAGTGTTCCTTCTCATCGATATCCGGCACGAGCCGTCGGCAAATGACAAGATGATGTATCAGTGGGTTGTGGAACAGGGATTCCAGCCGGTCATAATCGCGACAAAACTGGATAAGATAAAAAGAAGCCAGATACAGAAACATCTGAAAATGCTCCGGGAGGGACTGAAACTGCTTCCGGGGACGAAAATGATCCCGTTCTCGTCTGTGACAAAACAGGGACGGGACGAGATATGGGAACTGATCGAGACAGAATATCTCTGTGATGAAAACGAAAGTCTTTCATGTGATTAAGGAGGAAGGATATGGAGAACAGACGACCTTACTGGCAGGTTGCGCTCAGGCTTTTGTTCAGCCTTATTGCCACTGCGGCATTTGTCATCATCGGACTTCGTCTGATCGTTTTCCTGATGCCGTTTGTAGTCGGCTGGATCATCGCATCGATCGCCGCTCCGCTGGTGAACTGGCTGGAAAAGAGGCTGAAGATCGTGAAAAAACTGGGATCGGCGCTGATCGTTATCCTGGTTCTGGTACTGATCGTCCTTGTGATCTATTTCGCGATCAGCCGTGTCGTTTCGGAGGTGGGAGATCTGATCCAGAACTTCCCGGAACTGTACGCCCAGCTTGAGACCGGACTGAGACAGATCGGAGGAACCCTGTCAGGCCTTTTTGCACGGCTGCCGGAAGGGATACAGAACGGATGGAACACGGCGGTAGAGAATCTGGATCAGTATATGGGCAATCTTGTGTCGAATATCAGTGAGCCAACAATGACAGCTGCCGGAAATTTTGCCAAACGGGTGCCCTACTATCTGATCTCGTTCATCGTCGCGGTCATGTCTGCCTACTTTTTTACCGTGCAGAGAGAGGAGGTCCTGACCTGGCTGAGAAAGGCTGCTCCCAAAGCAGTGGAACAGCGCATGACGCTGGTGATGGACAATCTGAAGTATGCTGTCGGAGGATATTTCAAGGCTCAGTTCAAGATCATGGGATTTGTTTTTCTGATCCTTCTGGTGGGGCTTGCTTTTCTGAAAGTCCGGTATTTTGTCCTTGTGGCGTTTCTCATCGCTTTTCTGGACTTTCTGCCGTTTTTCGGTACGGGGACAGCGATGATCCCGTGGGCGGTCTATGAGTTTTTTATGGGAAACTACAGGACTACAGCCGCACTGGTGATCGTTTACGTGATCACGCAGGTGGTGCATCAGCTTCTGCAGCCGAAACTGGTGGGGGACAGTGTGGGTCTGAATCCCCTTGTGACGCTCCTTCTTCTCTATGTGGGATACCGGATGGGAGGCGTGATCTGGATGATCCTGACAGTACCCATTGGTATGGTGCTGATCAATATGTGCCAGGCGGGGGCTTTCGATTATATTTTTGATGACGTGAAGATCCTGATCAACGGCATACTCGGACTCAGGGAAGATAAGGTCCCGGCTGAGAAAAAAGACCGGGAGGAATGATTTTTACGTCAGTGCGTTGAAAAAGAGATACAGTTATGGTATTATGGGGAGCAGGAAAGAGAAGCTTTCCTAAAAGGAACCAAAAC
>ERZ1090862.1494-NODE-1497-length-10259-cov-3.904449_pt1 | contig 10259 bp, 11 predicted proteins | sample MGYA00478481_ERZ1090862 | MGnify/ENA primary metagenome ERZ1090862 (study PRJEB33644, sample SAMEA5815745) | chicken gut metagenome | biome: Chicken; feature: Gastrointestinal Tract; material: Caecum | place: Ireland | collected 2019-01-01 | study: A study of... | reverse complement strand
ATTTAATTAATTATACAAAATATATTAAAAATATTGGGGAAATAGGGTATAATAATTAGAAATATTTGCCGGAAGAAAGAAGGTGATCGGATGGCCGGAGAAATGCTGGAGACGGTCAGAAAGGCAGAAGAAGCGGCGGAACGTACGGTACAGACCGCCAGGGCAGAAGGGGAAAAGATCCTTGCAGAAGCCCGCGCGGATGCCTGCAGAAAAATAGAGGCGGCCCGGGCAGAAGCAGAACAGCGGATCCGGGAGCGGGAAGCGCAGGCAGAGGCAGAAGCAGAACAGAAGATCCGTGCGATGAACCGGAAGACGGAGAGAAGGCTGGAGGAGATCCGGGCCTATGCGGAGAAAAGGAAAGAAGAAGCGGCAGGCCTGATCCTGGAAAAGCTTTTTGGGACAGAGAAGGAAATTCCCTGAAAGAGCGGGAGGGAGGTGAAGCTGTGGCCGTACAGCAGATGAAAAAAATTCATCTCTGCGCATGGAAAAGCAGCCGCGGGAACATACTGGAAATGCTGCAGCGCAGAGGTATTGTGCAGATTGCCAGTCTGAAAGAGGACGGGTATTTTGAGCGCGTGGATGCGGATGCTCTGCGCAGCCGCTATGAAAAAAAAGCATCTGATACAGAGAGGGTATTGGAATTTTTAAACAGCCGCGTTCCGGAGAAAAAAAGCCTTTTCGCGTCCCTGGAAGGAAAGAAAGAGATATCCGGGGAAGAGTACCGGCGGGCGGCCGCCCGGGAGCCGGAGCTTTTGAGCCGGGTGGAAGCTCTTCTGGAGGCGGAACAGGAGCTGGAGCAGATCCGGGTGGAAAAGCTGCGCCTGTCCGCAGAAGGAGAAAGTCTCTGGCCGTGGATGAACCTGGATATTCCTCTGGCCGGGGATGGCACCAGGACCACGGCGGTTCTTATCGGCACCCTGCCCGGACAGCGCACCAGGGACGAGGTGATTTCCCTGCTGAAGGCAGAAGATCCGGCATTGGACTGCTTCGAGGCGGAAGTTCTGGGAAGCGCCTCCGGACAGACCTGCCTCTGCATTCTGTGCTTCAGGAAGGAAAAAGAGGCGCTGGAGGGAGCGCTGCGGAAGCTTGGCTTCGCAAAGCCGGCCGTCACTTCCGCCCTGGCGCCTGCCGCATATGCGGAAGAACTGGAAAAAGAGAAGAAAAAGCTGGAGGAGAGAGAAGAAAAGATCGGGAAGCGCCTGGAGGAGCTGGCAGGGCAGAGAGAACAGCTCCGGTTCCTCTCAGATTATTATACTATGCAGGCGGGACGGTACAGGGAGATGAGCCGGCTCCTGCAGTCTGCCCATGTGTTTTTTCTCTCCGGCTATGTGCCGGCAGATCAGGCCGGAAAACTGAAAGCGGATCTGGAGGATGCGTTTCCCTGCGGGGTAGAGCTGGAGGATCCGGGAGCGGAGGAAGAAGTCCCGGTGCTCCTTAAAAATAACGGGTTTGCAAAGCCCACAGAAAGCGTAGTGGAATCCTACGGGCTGCCGGGAAGGGGGGAAATAGACCCCACTGCGGTCATGGCTTTCTTCTATTATTTCTTTTTCGGCATGATGCTCTCGGACGCCGGATACGGGATTGTGATGACTGTGGGCTACCTGCTGGCGCGGAAGAAGTTTCCACACATGGAGGAGGGGCTGCGCAGAATGCTGACCATGTTCCTGTACTGCGGGATTTCCACCACTATCTGGGGCATCCTGTTCGGCGGCTATTTCGGGGATGTGATACCGATCGCGGCGGAAACCTTTTTTCACAGGGAGGTGACAGTTCCGGCCCTGTGGTTCGCGCCGCTGGACGATCCCATGCGGCTGCTGCTTTTCAGCCTTCTGTTCGGCCTGCTCCATCTGTTCGCGGGGCTGGCGGTTAAGGCATACCTGCTTCTGCGGGAGAGAAAGTATATGGACTGTGTCTGTGAGGTGGGATTCTGGTACATGCTGCTGACGGGTCTGATCCTCATGCTGCTGCCCAGCAAAATATTCGCCTCCATGGCAGGGATTTCCCTGGAGTTCCCGGCCTGGCTGAATCTCCTGGCCCAGATTCTGGCTGCGGCTGGAGCGGCAGGGATTGTCCTGATGGCTGGAAGAAAAAGAAAAAATTTCGGGATCCGGCTGGCGCTTGGAGCCTATGAGCTTTACGGAGTGACCAGCTGGCTGTCGGATCTTCTATCCTATTCCCGTCTGCTGGCTCTGGGAATTGCCACGGGTGTTATCGCTTCGGTAATCAACACCATGGCGGCCATGGCCGGCGGAGGGATTCCGGGCGCGGTTGTTTTCACGGTGGTATTCCTGGCCGGTCATACGCTGAATCTGGCCATTAATCTGCTGGGCGCTTATGTGCACACGAACCGGCTGCAGTATGTGGAATTTTTTGGAAAATTCTATGAGGGAAACGGAAAGCCTTTCCGCCCGTTTTCAGCAAAGTCCAATAAATATTTTGATGTAAAGGAGGAAAATTAAGGTATGGAACAGATGGGGATTGTTTTCGCACTGTTGGGAGTGGCCTGCGCCACGTTGTTTTCAGGTATCGGCTCCGCGCTGGGCGTCGGCATGGGAGGCCGCGCGGCGGCGGGCGTACTGTCGGAGAAGCCGGAACTTTTCGGAAAGATACTGATTCTGCAGCTGCTGCCCGGTACCCAGGGCATCTACGGGATGCTGGTGGCCTTCGTTACATTGCGCCAGATCGGGATCCTGGCGGCGGAGCCAGACAGCTGACTCTGGAGGAAGGGCTTCTGTATCTGGTGGCCTGCCTTCCCATTGCGGTGGTGGGGCTGATCTCTGCCATCCATCAGGGGAAAACTTCTGTGGCGGCCATCGGAATGCTGGCCAAGCGGCCGGATACCTTTGGAAAGGCCATGCTGCTGCCTGCCATGGTGGAAACCTACGCTATTCTGGCATTGCTGATCTCCCTGCTGGCAGTCTTTAACCTGTAATTCCCGGAAGGGAGGAGATGACAGATGACCGGATTGGAAAAAATGATCAGGCAGATAGAGGAAGAGGCAGAGAATACCGCCGCCTCGATCATCCGGGAGGCAGAAGAGGAGGCAGCGGCCCTGTGCCGGGAGGCAGAGCAGAGCTGCGCCCGGATCCGGAAGGAGACGGAAGAGGAGGGGCAGGTGCGGGCAGAGGAGATTCTTCGGAAAGCCTGCTCCGGAGCGGGAATGGAAGACCGGAAGAGGGAACTGCAGCTGAAGCAGGAGTTGCTTTGCGAGACCATGGAGAGAGCCCTCCGGATGCTGCAGGAGCTGGAGGATGACAGGTATTTTGCCCTTCTTCTGCACATGGTGCCCCGGTATATCCGGAAAGAAGAGGGGGAGCTTCTGCTGTCCCCGGAGGACCGGAAGCGGGTTCCGGAAGATTTTGAGGAGAAGCTGCGGGAGCTGGCGTCTTCCGGAGGAGGAAGCCTGAAGCTTTCCGGGGAAAGCGGCGGGATCGAGGGAGGCTTCCTGCTCCGCTACGGAGGAATAGAAGAAAACTGCTCCTTTGCAGCCATTTTCCAGGCGGAGCAGGAGAGGATTAAGGATGAACTGCAGCGGCTGCTGTTTCAGGGCACAGAGCCGGGGAGGAAGCTGCATGAAGAATGATTATACTTATGCGGGGGCCCGGATACGGGTCCGGGAGCAGGAGCTTTTGAGCCGGGCGGATATAGAGCAGCTCCGGGCGGTCAGAGAAGCGGAGGATATTCTGCGCTTCCTGGCGGAAAGAGGCTGGGGAGACGGGAGCGGCAAACAGCGTGCGGAGGAGCTTCTGGCCTGGGAAACAAGGAAATCCTGGGCGCTTATGGAGGAACTCCTGGAGGATGTCTCTGTGCTTTCGGTTCTGCGGATTCCCGCAGACTACCATAATCTGAAGGCGGCAGTAAAGCTGTGCTATACGAAGGCGGAGATTGCCCCGGAGCGGCTGTTTGAGGAGGGCGGAAATCTGGATCCGGCGCTGCTGCAAAAATGCGCGGAGGAAAGGGAGTTTCATTCCCTGCCGGAACCTATGGCCCGGGCGGCCGCGGAGGCTTCGGACGCTCTGCTGCATACCGGGGACGGACAGATCTGTGACCGGATTCTGGACCGGGCATCGCTGGAGGCGGTGTACGAGGCGGGACGGGCATCCCGCGAACCGGTGCTGAAGGCGTACGCGGCACTTGCGGCTGCTGCTGCGGATATCCGGATTGCGGCCCGTTGCGGCCGCTGCGGAAAGTCTCTGGAATTTCTTATCAGCGCGCTGGCGCCCCTGGAAGAACTGCAGGCGGAAGGCCTGGCCCGATCCGCCCTGGAGGGGGAGGAAGCCCTGGCGGAATATCTGGTTTCTGCCGGCTTCGGAGCCGCCGCGGAGGCCCTTCTGGTTTCAGACGCGGCCTTTGAAAAGTGGTACCGGGATCAGATTATCCGGCTGATCCGTCCGCAGAAGGCGAATCCATTTACCGCAGGTCCCCTGGCGGCCTACCTGCTGGCCAGGGAACAGGAGATATGGTCTGTGCGGATGATCCTGACGGTAAAGCAGAACGGGCTGCCGGAGGAGCTTCTTCAGGAAAGGCTGGGTGAGATGTATGTATAAGATTGCAGTGCTGGGAGATTATGACAGCATTTACGGATATGCGGCCCTGGGGCTTTCTATCTTTCCGGCCGGGAGCAGGGAGCGCGGAGCGGAGCTGTTTGGGCAGCTGACCGCCGGAGAGTACGGCATTATTTATATTACAGAAGCCATGGCCGGGATGCTGGAGGAGGAAATTGAAAGCTGCAGCGGCCGCATGTATCCGGCGGTGATCCGGATTCCCGGAATATCGGGAAATACGGGGGAAGGCATGGCCCAGGTGAGAAAGTTTGTAGAGCGCGCTGTGGGCTCTGATATTTTATCGGACGATTAAGTCAGAAAGAGGCAGGTGATGGAAAAAATGAGCACAGGAACCATCAGGAAGGTGGCGGGGCCTTTGGTGATTGCCGAGGGAATGCGGGACGCGGCCATGTATGATGTGGTCCGCGTGGCGCGGCAGAGGCTGATCGGCGAGATTATAGAGATGCACGGGGACCGGGCCTCCATCCAGGTATATGAAGAGACAGCGGGGCTGGGACCGGGGGAGCCGGTGGAATCCACCGGGATGCCTCTGAGCGTGGAACTGGGGCCGGGCCTGCTCAAGAGTATATATGACGGAATCCAGAGACCGCTGGATGAGATCCGGAGAATCACGGGGAGCAATCGGCTGACAAGAGGCGTGGAAGTCCCCTCTCTGCGGCGGGATGTAAAATGGCATTTTGTCCCCTCCGTGAAAGCCGGGGAGGAAGTGGAAGAGGGAGATATCATCGGCACCGTGCGGGAGACGCCGGTGGTTCTCCACAAAATCATGGTTCCCCGGGGCGCAGGCGGGCGGATTGTCTCCATTGAAGAGGGGGATTTTACAGTAGAAGAGACGGTGGCGGAAGTGGACACGGGAGAGGAGCGGCGGAGCCTTACACTGATGCAGAAGTGGCCGGTCCGGAACGGACGGCCTTACCGGGAGAAACTTTCGCCGTCCATGCCTCTGATCACCGGACAGAGAGTTATCGATACACTGTTCCCCCTGGCCAAGGGCGGCGTGGCTGCGGTGCCCGGCCCCTTCGGCTCCGGAAAAACCGTGATTCAGCACCAGCTGGCCAAGTGGGCGGAAACGGACATTGTAGTGTATATCGGCTGCGGCGAGCGGGGCAATGAGATGACGGATGTGCTGAACGAATTTCCGGAACTGAAGGATCCCCGCAGCGGCTATTCGCTGATGGAGCGTACGGTGCTGATTGCCAATACCTCCGATATGCCGGTGGCGGCCCGGGAGGCATCCATATATACGGGTATTACCATTGCGGAATATTTCAGAGATATGGGGTATTCGGTGGCCCTGATGGCGGATTCCACATCCAGGTGGGCGGAGGCTCTCCGGGAGATGTCAGGCCGCCTGCAGGAAATGCCCGGAGAGGAAGGATACCCGGCCTATCTGGGGAGCAGGCTGGCGCAGTTTTATGAGAGGGCTGGCCGCGTCATTTCCCTGGGAAAGGAGGGGAGAGAGGGGACGCTTTCTGTGATTGGAGCTGTTTCGCCTCCGGGCGGGGATATCTCGGAACCGGTTTCCCAGGCGACGCTGCGGATCGTCAAGGTGTTCTGGGGTCTGGATTCCTCCCTGGCTTACAAGAGACATTTTCCGGCCGTCAACTGGCTGACCAGTTATTCTCTGTATACAGATAACCTGTCCGGATGGTTTAAAAGTCAGGTTCACGAAGACTGGATGGACTGCCGCGGGCGCATCCTGCGGCTGCTCCAGGAAGAAGCGGAACTGCAGGAGATTGTACAGCTGGTGGGCATGGACGCGCTTTCCGCGCCGGACCGCCTGAAGCTGGAAGCGGCCCGGTCCGTCCGGGAAGATTTTCTGCATCAGAATTCCTTCCATGAGGTGGACACGTATACGCCCCTGGAAAAACAGTACCGGATGATGAAGCTGGTGCTCCTGTACTATGAAAGCTGCGCGGAGGCTCTGCAGCGGGGAGCGGAGGTGGAAAAGCTGGAGAGACTTCCGGTCAGGGAGCAGATCGGCCGTTTTAAATACGTCCGGAATGAGGAGACTGAACGTATGTATGAAGAAATCCGAAGACAGCTTGAGAAGGAGCTGGAGCAGCTTACCGCAAAGGAGGTCGTATAGCATGCCGAGGGAATACAGAACGATTCAGGAAGTGGCCGGACCTCTGATGATGGTCTCCGGCGTGGAACAGGTGGCTTACGATGAACTGGGAGAAATCCTGCTGGCCAACGGGGAGACACGGCGTTGCAGAGTGCTGGAGATTGACGGGAGCCATGCGGTGGTGCAGCTTTTTGAGAACTCCGCGGGCATCAATCTGTCCAACAGCAGGGTGCGTTTTCTGGGACACAGCATGGAACTGGGAGTCTCGGAGGACATGACGGGCAGGGTTTTTGACGGGCTGGGCCGTCCGCTGGACGGAGGGCCGGAGATCCTGCCGGAAATGCGCATGGATATTAACGGCACAGCCATGAATCCTGCAGCCAGGAGCTATCCCCAGGAATTTATTCAGACAGGGATCTCGGCCATTGACGGGCTGAATACCCTGGTCCGGGGGCAGAAGCTTCCTATCTTTTCGGCCAGCGGTCTGCCCCATGCCCGCCTTGCGGCGCAGATTGCCCGGCAGGCCAGGGTTCGCGGAACGGAGGAACCTTTCGCGGTAGTCTTCGCGGCCATGGGCATTACTTTTGAGGAGGCAGACTTTTTTATCCAGAGCTTCCGCGAGACAGGGGCTCTGGAGCGGACAGTGCTTTTCATTAATCTGGCTGATGATCCGGCTGTGGAGCGAATTTCCACGCCGCGGATGGCGCTTACGGCGGCGGAATATCTGGCATTTGAAAAAGATATGCACGTGCTGGTGATCCTGACGGATATCACCAACTATGCCGATGCACTGCGGGAAATTTCCGCAGCGAGAAAGGAGGTTCCGGGCCGCCGGGGCTATCCGGGATACATGTATACAGATCTGGCCAATCTGTACGAGAGGGCCGGAAGACAGAAGGGAAAGAAGGGATCTATCACCATGATTCCCATTCTCACCATGCCCGAGGACGACAAGACCCATCCTATTCCGGATCTGACCGGTTACATTACAGAGGGACAGATTATCTTGAGCCGCGAGCTCTACCGGAAGAATGTGGAACCGCCCATTGATGTGCTGCCCAGCCTCTCCCGGCTGAAGGATAAGGGGATCGGTGAAGGGAAGACCCGGGAGGATCACGCCAATACCATGAACCAGCTCTTTTCCGCTTATGCCAGGGGCAAGGAGGCCAAGGAACTGATGGTGGTTCTGGGGGAGGCAGCTCTGACGGAGATGGACCGGCAGTACGCGGACTTTGCGGATGCCTTTGAAGAGCAGTACGTTTCTCAGGGCTATGCGGCCAACCGAAGCATTGAGGAGACCCTGGATCTGGGATGGAAGCTCCTATCACGTCTGCCGCGGGCAGAACTGAAGCGGATCGACGACCGGTTCCTGGATCAGTATTACGGAAAACAGGAGGAGGGATGACCCATGGCGTCTGCCCATGTAAATCCGACGCGGATGGAGCTGACGCGCCAGAAAAAAAGGCTGGCCACGGCCACCCGGGGGCACAAGCTTCTGAAGGATAAGCGGGACGAGCTGATGCGCCGGTTTATGGAGCTGGTGAGAGAAAACAAGCGTCTGCGGGAAAAAGTAGAAGCAGGGATCCTGGCGGCCAATAAAAATTTTGCCCTGGCCCGTGCTTCCTCCTCCGATCAGGTGCTGAACACGGCGCTGCTGGCCCCGAAGCAGGCCGTATATCTGGAAGCGCAGCCGCGGAATGTAATGAGTGTGGAGATCCCGGCGTTTCAGGTGAAAACCAGGACAGCAGATGCCGGCGATATTTACAGCTACGGCTTTGCCTATACTTCCGGGGAGCTGGACAGCGCGGTGCGGGAACTGTCCGGCCTGCTGCCGGATATGCTCCGGCTGGCGGAAACGGAGAAAGCCTGTCAGCTTCTGGCGGCGGAGATTGAAAAAACACGGCGCCGTGTTAACGCCCTGGAGCATGTGATGATTCCCGATGCCAGGGAGAAGATCCGGTATATTTCCATGAAGCTGGATGAGAATGAGCGAAGTACGCAGATCCGCCTTATGAAGGTGAAGGATCTGATGCTGGAGGAGACAAGACAGGAGAGATTAAAGGAGCAGTAAAAGGCAGGACGCCCCGGGAAAGGGGCGTCCTGTTCCTGTTTTTGGAAATGAAAATGCATAAAAAAGGTGTTGACAAACATTATTAACAGTGCTAGAATCACTCCGTAATAATTTTTAACAAATATGTAATAATTTCGGAGGGCAAAAAAGATCTGGCTTTCCGGTCGGCGTCAGGAGATGCCGGAAGAATGGAGGTATGTATGAAACGCAGATCGAAGAATGCAGCAGTAGTCGGAGGCGCTGTAGCGCTGAGTCTGATGATGGCAGCACCGGTTTATGCAGCAACAGAAAATAGTACAGAAAGTACGAAGGCAGACAGCCGCGGGACGGCGGCACAGGCAGCGGATGAAATCACAGTGATGGATACAGAAGCCTGGGCGGACAAAGCTGCCGCCAATGTACAGACGTATGGAAATATCAGAACAGCGGCTTCCGAGGACGCCGGGATCGCGGGTGTGATCCTGCCGGGCTGTGAAGCGGAGGTTCTGGGAACAGAGGGAGACTGGACCCATATCCGGTCCGGCAGCATCGAGGGCTATATCCGCACGGATCTGCTGGTATTCGGTGAAGAGGCCAGAGTACATTACAAGAATGTGTACGGCTTTGACGGAACCGTTACGGCGGATGTGCTGAATGTCCGCGCGGAGGCTACTACAGAAAGTAAGGTTCTGGATCAGGAAACAGAGGGTGAAACCGTGAAGATCCTGGAGGAGTCCGACGGCTGGTACAAGATTGACCATAACGGAGAAGAAGCGTATCTGTTCGCGGAGTACGTGGATCTGGGAGAGCTTTCCCATCAGGCTATGACGGAGGAGGAATATCAGCAGAAGCTGGCTGAGGAAGAAGCGGCCCGTCAGGCGGCGGAGGCCGCGGCCCAGGCGGAAGCGGCTGCCCAGGCTGCGTCATCCAGCCGGAGCGTATCTGTAAGCAGCAGCGAGCTGGATCTTCTGGCAGCGCTGATCCAGTGTGAGGCCGGCGGCGAGAGCCGTACCGGAAAGGTTGCCGTGGGAGCGGTTGTGCTGAACCGCGTGGCCAGCGGCTCCTTCCCCAACAGCATCACCGAGGTGATTTACCAGAGCGGACAGTTTACACCGGCCTATTCCGGAGCTCTGTCCAGCGTACTGGCTTCCGGAGCCAGAAGCGACTGCTATGAAGCCGCCCAGGCCGCCCTCAACGGCGAGAATCCGGTGGGAGGCTGCCTGTACTTCAACAGCGGCTACGGCCAGGGCATTCAGATTGGATACCAGCACTTTTATTAATAAGTAAGTCCTGAAAAATACCAGGGCGATCCCGGGCATCCCTGCCGGTCAGAAAAACCGGCGGGGATGCTTTTATAATTTTTCAGCGGGCAGCTGTCTGCGGTTTCAGAGAGGTTTTGACGCAATAGAAAAGAGAGAAACTGAACACGTCCGTTCCGGAACGTCTCTGACTCATCAGTTTCCCTCTTCGATATATATTTTCGCATCACCATCCTCCGGTGCCTGCGTGGGCTCGGCCCTGAACCGGGAATCTCTTAACGGGATGGAAACCATCTTTCCTTTCCCCTGTCCCGAAT
>ERZ1090862.1491-NODE-1494-length-10264-cov-7.762562_pt1 | contig 10264 bp, 3 predicted proteins | sample MGYA00478481_ERZ1090862 | MGnify/ENA primary metagenome ERZ1090862 (study PRJEB33644, sample SAMEA5815745) | chicken gut metagenome | biome: Chicken; feature: Gastrointestinal Tract; material: Caecum | place: Ireland | collected 2019-01-01 | study: A study of the... | reverse complement strand
GGCAGATTGGCAGGATTTTTCTTTTTATTCGGGTCAAGGGCTGTTCCTACAAGAACGGCCACATTAGCTTTCGGAAGTGTATCCAATCCTGCTTTTTCTAAAATCAGTTTAAGGCTCGGAATTTTATCGACGGAAGCGCCACCCTTTACTAAATGATAAAGAGCTAGCATGCTGTGTGTTTTACCGCCGCCAAATGCGGTTTTAAGCTGAATGACAGGTTCTCCGCCTTTGCCTGCAATTCTTTGTAGAGACTTCACGAGCAAACCAGACATACCTTCTGTGATATAAGTACGTGCAAAAAACTCTACAGGGTCACGATACTCAAAAGCTCCTTCTCCACGCGAAACCTGTGCAAGATCAGCGGCAAACTCTGCCGTTTGGTAACGTCCTTCTGCTACGTCTGGATGGGGTTGCATAATGTTTCGCCAGCTGGGAAGCGTATGACCTTCACCGACTTGATATTCCAATACGCCAGCTGTATTTGCAGAAGATTTCTTACCTGTCTTTACAGGTGTCACATTTTCAGTTACGGCCGCGGAACCGGCAGCCGATCCGTAACGAACCGTCCTGTACAATGCACGAATTTCTTCTGCACCCTCCGCATCAAAAGCAGCACAGAGCAGAGCCATGGTATCCAGCGCACGTTCTGCGTAAGGCTGTTCAATATCTTGCTGACCAATATGGGCCATTTTATTTCTTACTCCCATGAGTTCTTTTGACCATGTGCGATAATCGATAGATAATTTTGTTGAAAAAACATCTTTCCATTTTCGGTCAATCAACCGCAGACAATTTGCCACATCCAGAGAATCTATCAGATCGCTGTAATCTCCATAATCCGGCAAATCCCGAATCTGACCACTTAAGGTGTCAAGTACTTCTTGCCACCAGTTGTCATGATATACCCGATTAAACTCCTGACCAATATAGCCAGCCATTAAAGGATGAAGGATTCGAAATCCTTTCTGAACAATTTCATAGTTCTCCTGCACAGCCTATACCTCCTCATCATTTTCTCTTATGTTTGTCTCATGCAAAGCAAAATATTTTTCTGCTTCTTGTGCAATCAATGGCAGACTGTCCTGAATACTCATAATAGATCCATCTGCATTGAGTATTTTTTTGTATCGCGTTACAATGGAAAAACCAAATCCCAACGCAACGATTGAGCGATCTACATCATCCACTAAATCACTTGTCAGTGGTTCAAGCAGAACCGGCATCTCTCTTCCCAGTGATGCAACCAGATTCCGCCGGGTAATCTGCGATTGAGCATTGTGATTTTTTCGGAACACAATCGCAATCCTTACGGATTGAAATTTTTCATTTGGCTTTTCCGTTCGTATTGGCCAGATCGCTGTCACACAGAAACCCGCATTCATCATATCTTGTATTAAATACGATAAGGGACTTTCTAGTGAGGGATCTTCGTTCCCACTGTGAATCGCCACACGATCCTTTTTGGTGTAATCGAAAAAAAGGACGGAAGGGTAGTCATCAGATGCAGCCTCAGAGAAGTTCATCAACATCTTGCTTATTTTCTCATGGTATTCTGCTTTTGCTTTACTGGCATCACCACCATAGTGTTCTTGGATAGAAGATAGCTCGTCTTTCCGCGTGAGCCCTCCCTTAAATAAGTCGGGAAATACATTTTTCAGGCATTTTCTGAGCCAAATATAAAAATAATCGGACAGATCAGCATACCCTACATTATCATAGTATGGCAACTCTGTGAAGAGAATGGAATTTTGTCGCAATTCTTTATTAATGGCATCTTCGTTTGTTACTGGAATTTCTCTGCATGAAAGCAACTGTAATACCGACTCTGCAATACTGCTGACAACAGAGTGAAAACTCCCCGTTGTCTCTGCAAACGGATTTTCCTCTACGAATGTCCAAGTCATCGGGATCGCCTGCCGCGTAAAAACAGCTCTGCCAGTCCCCTTACGATTATCCCAAGAGCAGATTGTACAATGATAATTTGTCATCTTGCTAATTGCCAATGACAAATAAGTTCCTATGGCCTGCCCATAGGCCAGAGCGCCATTGCCGCCATCGCACAAAGCACGACCTGCTTCTCGACTTCCAGACGACAATGCATCTGAGACAACCTTATCAATTACTTCGGGAATTAGATTACAAAAAGCGGAGAGCATGGTTAACTGTCGTTTCGTATAAAGGTCAGCATAGTCTGTAAAACCATATCCCGGCGGACTAAACCAACGGCTGTTCTCTGCAATCTGTCCAGACGGAATATCTTCTGGTACTGCGACCGATGCCATAGAGGTCTGCACTTCATCTGCAGGATCAAAGACTTTATCTCCATTTGACGTATGGACAACTGCCATCATCTGTACGCCCAACTGATGTTCTTTCCCCTTTTTCTTTATGTAAGTGTCCGATGCCACTTCACCACACGCAGGGCATCGGAACTTTGCCCCCATTATGCCAAGTTTATTGTTTTCCTTCTCCGCGGGGCAAATTCCTTCATGGATTTGGAATCGTATTTTCTCATTTTCAAAAACAGGCTCGGCCCATCGTTCCTTTCCTTTGCTTTTGGTCAAAACAAAGCTGCTGGCAAGGGGCATCCTACATTTGCAGACAGGATTCGGACACTCCACTGTACGCACCCAAAGCCAGGCAGATGGTACAGATCCCTGTATAGCAGGATAGATTTCACCGATTTTTTCCTGCACTTTTTTCTCCATCCATTGGCCGTAGTAAAGAATATCATCTGCTAACGCCGCTGTACCAGTCTTTGTACCATCTGAATCGGGATGAACCGACTTGTTTGCCGTAAACCGTGGTGGGAATTCTACTACAGCTTTTGTAAGTAATGTGGCAACTGTGTTTAAATCTCCAGCACATGCCTGCAAATTAAGCTTTTCGCAAGCCAAAGAAAGCCCCCCAAAACCGGAAAATCCATCCCAGATAAAAGGCAGCTTCAAATTTTTCAATACATCTTTTGCCTGTTCAAAAGCTGCTGATTCATTTTTAGCAAGTTTCTTCAGTAAGTCTGTCTGATCACTCCTTTTCTCCGTGTCCTGATCTTCATCTACTAAAGCTGCATAGAGTAAGGCTACACTGGAAACAATCGGGCTGCGATTCCACCAAAGATGCAAATTTCCCGGATGACCCTTTCTAATTTTTTCACCAATGGAAGATGCGGTTATTTCTATTAACGGGAGCGCTGTCTCTATTAACTTTTTCATGAAGATTCACTCCCTTCTAATCTTTAATTATTATCAATTATCCAGAAGGCCAGTAGAGAACAGGTCAAGCTGCTCTGGGACTTCCAGTTTCAAAGCTGCTGCGCGGGACTGAATATCCGGCCATGCCACAACGAAAGCGTTATACGCATAAGCCTCGTTCGCCCATTTTTTCTGCTCAGCAATTGTATACAAACGGTAGGCCAAATCCTTTGCCCTCTCTGCATTAGAACCAAACATAGAGACCACGATCTGTGCGCAGGCTTCCACGCCGCCTTTTGCCATAGCTTGAGTCAGCTGCTGGGTCAGTAACCAGATATTTCTTTCGTCTGTGTTCACCTTTTCCGGCAGCTCCGCCCGTTCCACAAGATGAACAATACCAGCTTTTGCATAAACAACACCATAAGCCGCCAACATGGGAATAGATGTACTCTTGGCATTTGCCAGCACTTCTGCTTCGCCATATTTCACATCGTTGTAGGCATATTGAGTATATAAATCAACACAGAAGCGGCTGGCATTATCTAAATCGCCAACCTGTTCATTGAAATACAGGTCAATTTCTTCATTGATAACATGCAACGCACTGCGAACCGACATCGGTGTACCATCTGCCTCCAATACACGACGATAACGGCTAAACACCCCCATACCAGGCCCGATAGCCGACTGTGCCAGGTCAACAGGAGCAATATTACTGACTTGTAGTTTTTTCAAAGCAGGACGCAGTTCACGCCGAAGCGTTGCAATCAGATTGCGACGAGTGATTTGTGGCGCATCTTCCGAACGTTTGCGACAGACCAATACTATGGAAGAAGCCAAGGCATTTGTACCAATCCCAATCGTTCTTGAACTGCGTTCTGTACTTATTGGCCAAGTACCCGTGATGGCAAATCCAGCTCTTATAATTGCACTTAACATTGTCTCCCACCCAGAAGAAGCAGTACCGTCGGCATCAGAATCGCTCTGCTTATAGGCATAGTAAATAGTCACTGGAACATCTTCCCGTGCATAAAGGTACATCTGCTTACAAGCGCGCAGCATTCCATTCTCAAAATAGTTTTTTGCGGCTTCCATACTCCCATCATGGCGATACGGAGCAGCTATTAGTTCCTCTGCCTTTGGCACTAACATAGTGGAAAACAACTCTGGATAAGTGTTTCTCAATGACTGTCGCATCCATACATAGAAAAAATCTGACAAGTCAGCATAGCCAATGTTATCATAATAGGGCGGGTCGGTAGAGATCATAATATCGCGTAAGCCACAGTCGTACTGGGCATCAAATTGACTTACTTCCGCAACTTCGGAAGCTGGAAACTGCAAAATACACTTTACAACCCATTCTAGCATATTATCAAAGCATCCGGATGAACTACTAAATGGATTTGCCTCTGCATAATCCCATACCATAGGTATTGCTTGACGGCCAAAGGTATTACGCAATCCTTCTCGCGGTGGATTCCATGAGCATATGGAAGAATGATAATCTGTCATCTTATCAAGCACAAAAGCCAAATATACTCCGATGGCCTCACCATACGCCCTTGCACCTGTCCCACCTTCTGCAAGCGAAATATGATCATTTTTCACACCTGCCTGGATTGCATCCATTTCTGCTTTTTTCTGTGCCTCAGAAACCAAGGAGCTAAATGTAATCAAAGCCGTGAGTTGACGATGTGTAAAAAGGTCTGAAAAATGTGTCATACCATAATTAGGAGTCTTAAAGTCACGTGGATTGTGTGGCAAAAGAGCATCCGGATATTCCGCAGGAATTTCGATACATGTAGCTATATATTGTTTCGTATCCACAGAAAGATAAATTCTGCCTCCTCTTCCTTCTGCTACAACAGCACAAAGTTGTTCTTTCATTAAACCTGATTTACCCTGCTCGCGAATATATTTAAAATCAACTGGTGATTGGCAACAGGCACAAATTGCGCCTTTTCTATTGACAGTTCCTTCGATTTTGGGTGATCCTGAGTGATGTACCTTATAAGTTGTTTTTTTGCTTTCAAACACTGGCTCAATCCACGCAGTATTACCTTTCTTTTTTGACAATGTAAACGACCGAACTAACGGCATCTCACATCCGCAGGCTGGGTTAGGACATTTCACCGTCCTGACCCATATCCATGCAATTACTGTTGCCTCTCCATCTCCCTGTTCTTCTGGTACTTTCACTTTCGGATAAAGATGTCCAATCCGTTTATAAGCTTCCTGCTTCATCCATTCGCCATAATAGCCGACATCCTCTGCCAGTCCTTGTGCTCTTGTCCAAGTATCATGCATGGAGTTTACCTGTGCTTCTGGATTGACCGGTGCCATACCAGAAAACTTCGGTGGGATTTCAATCATCGCCTTATTAATCATGACAGCAACAGGGTTCAGATCATGTGCATGGGCTTCCAGCCCCAGTCTCTGAGCCTCTAATGGGATTGCACCGCCACCGGCAAACGGGTCAAGAATCGCAGGTGGATTTCCATTGGTACTTTTCATAATTTCTGCCTTTGCCGCATCCAGAACTTTCTCGTTATTTGAATTTTCCCATACAACCAAATCTTCCAAAATCTTAAAAAGCCTTTGACGCTCTTTATTTTGGTCTTCCTCTGTGGGGAACTGCTCCGGATGGGAGGACGGATCGTCCACCAGCGATGCCCAAATGACAGCCCTTGCCGCGGCCAAAGGTCGCCTGGCCCACCACAAATGCAGTGTGGAAGGGTGACCATGCCGAATGGATTTTTCTCTTGCTGACTCTGCATTGATTTTCTCAAGAGGCAAAGCAACCTCTATCAACTTTTTTGTTGCCATATCTGTATCCTCATTTCTGATAGAGAATCTCGGATTCCGCTATCAAGTCTTGTATATTGTAATTTACGCTGGTTGCTGTAAAGTCTGGTGCATTTGTAAAGGGGTGCTTCAGATAAATTGTATGTGTCTGAGTCCCATCAACTTCTACAATAGCTAAAATAAATTCTTCTGGCTTATTAAGTGCCGTCAATATTTCGTTCTTACTCACTGTCACTGTTGTTGCACCTTTGGCACGCCCCTTGACTTCAATAAAACGGAGAGCATAAGAACCCACTCGCTCCAGCATCTCTTTGGGAATTTGCGACTCTATGTCATAGCCGCATTTTTCTGCACTGACATCACTGGGCTGATACCCGAGGGAAGTCTCAATTTCTATAACCGCATTCATTGCCGCGTTCTCTACATTCTTTTTTTCGCCATGTTCAAAAGTTACATAGGGAACCTGGTTCCCCATTAACTGATGCAGCAGCCCTTTTGGAATAACCAGAACGCCGCCTGTGATACTTGGCGGCATCGGGGCAATCCGACGCTCCTTTTCGATTTCGGCAAGGCGACTCTTCATTCGAAGTTCCAGTTCCTCCGCACGCCTAAAAGCCAATTTGGAGTTCAGCCGTGCGTTGGTTTTACCTGCTGCTTCTTTCTGCGCAAGATCCGCAGCTCGAAAATCCCAATACTGAATCTCCGTGGTCAGACGCTCCTTTACAGCTTTTGCTGTTTTATTCAACAGCCTTTCTTTCCGGGATTTTACCTCAGAAAAATGATTTGGAATCAAGTTCTGAATAGCATATCCCTTTGCCATATTCTCAACATCGGTACACAGCCATTTCTGGTTTTGCATCCAAGTTCTGATTCCCTGATATTCTTCATCCGTCACTGTGCGATAGTCCAAATATGGTGCATATCCAGCGGAAGCAGCAACCCCATCCTCTTTCATTTCAACAAAGTGAATGTGTTTTGAAATTGTCCTCCTGCTTCCGTTCTTCAAAATCACTCCATCCTGGATTGCATCTTCAATGTAGAACAGAAGCCTGGCATCTGTGCCATAGTCTTCATCGTCCACAAGGATTGTGCCGCGTTTCATCACATCAATATTGCGCTCCCGGATCAAATCAATAACAGCTTCCAGCAACGGATGCCCAGGGCAGATCAAAGAAGCCTGCACAAGACCGGGTACATTGCAATATTGTTTATCAAAGCAGATTCTTTCATAACGATTCAGTACAGGTTCACCATAACCGATTTGCATATCACGATTGCGAACTGCATATGGGACAGATGTAATTTCATATCGCCCAGTTTCACGTTTCCGGATTTTCCCTCCAACACTTTTGAACGCCTCCAGAAAGAACGCCTCAATGAAATGCGGCTGAAGTTTATGTGCTTCAATCCGCTCCATATCCTCCCGAATATTGTTGACCATATTTATATCCATAACATCTTCGGTCAACGCACGTTCATCCAGCAGCTTTTGGAACGATTCACGGTTCATGGAATGATCCACAACCTGATCCAACCGTGCCCGTACTTTCGGATCATTTCCATAACGAACTGCTTCAATCAACAGATCACGCAAAGATCGATTATCAAAAGTCACTTTACCAAGGATATCAAAGACCTTGCCTCCCAATGCCTGTCTTTCTTCCTCCAACTTTTGAAATAACCGTTGGAAAACAAAGCCTTCTCTCGTTTCATTGGCAACCAGATTCCACAGGTGACATACTTCAGTCTGCCCAATACGATGAATACGGCCAAAACGCTGCTCCAGACGATTCGGATTCCACGGCAAGTCATAGTTAATCATCAAGTGCGCACGCTGCAAGTTAATACCTTCACCGGCAGCATCTGTTGCAATCAAAATGCGAACACCAACATCCTGCTTGAACAATTCTTCCACCTTGCGGCGCTCATCGCGGAGCATACCGCCATGAATTGTGACAACAACTTCATCGTTTCCCAGCAGAGAACGAATTTTATCTGTTAAATAATTTAGTGTATCTCTGTGTTCTGTAAAAATTATAAGCTTTTCACGATTTCCATTAGCATCAAACATAGCATCATCATCTTGAAGGAGTCTGGACAATTCTTCCCATTTCCGGTCAACGTCTCTGATACGAACATCATTTGCCATATTTTCCAGGCGTTCGAGAGTCTTAATTTCTGCCTCCAGCTCTGCTATGGTTGCCGCAGCTGAAGCGTGATCAACAACCTTTTCCTCAAAATTTTCCTGCTCGTCTGCCGATAAATCGTCTTCATCAAAATCATCAAAATTTGGATTATGAAATTCATTCGCACGCTTCCCTAATCGTTCCTCAGCAAGCCGATGTTCCAGACGTTCCCGTCTATGCTTTAATGATTGATAAATTGCCTCCGGTGAAGAAGCAAGACGCCGCTGCAAAATAGTAAGTGCAAAACCAACCGTTGTTCTATGTTCATTATTCAAATTGTCTGCACGATTAAATTCTTCCCGGACATAATCAGTTACTTCTGTGTATAATTTTGCTTCTTCCGGTGAAAGATCATAATTAACCGTGTAGGCGCGTCGCTCAGGAAAAAGCGGTTTCCCATCAAATTTTAAAAGTTCTTCTTTTACCAACCTACGCATAACATCACTAACGTCAACAGCCTGCTGGCTAGTACTATGAATCCCCTCAAAGCGATCTGGATCTACCAAAGATAAAAAGAGCTGGAAATCTTGTTCCTTACCATTATGTGGAGTTGCAGTCAGCAACAAGAAGTTACGCGTAATATTCGAAAGTAATCGTCCCAGCAAAAAACGTTTCGTATATTTAACTTCGCCGCCCCAAACCGTTGCAGCCATTTTATGGGCCTCATCACATACAATCAAATCCCATTCTGTTACCTTTAGCTTCTCCTGTAACTCATCATTTCTTGCCAATTTATCCAGCCTTGTAATACATAAGTCAACTTCAGAAAAAATATTTCCACTGACTGCCGATTCCATTCTGTCATTCGTTAAAATTTCAAAACGCAGATGGAATTTAGAGTACAATTCATCCTGCCATTGTTCAACAAGACTTCCCGGTGCAACGATCAGACATCGCTTTAAGTCTCCCCGCGCAATAAGTTCCTTAATGTATAATCCTGTCATGATTGTCTTTCCAGCACCAGGATCGTCTGCTAAAACATAACGAAGTGGCACCTTCGGCAACATTTCTTGATAAACAGCCGAAATCTGATGCGGAAGTGGTTCAACTGAAGAAGTATGTACAGCAAGGTAAGGATCAAATAAATGTGCCAAGCTGATGCGATATGCTTCCGACGCAAGTTTGAAATGTTCACCATCAGCATCAAAATTCCAGGGCAAATTCGTATCCAGCACTTCAATATGCGATTCATCTCCTCGATACAGGAGTTGAGTTCCCGGAATATTCTGACTATTTTTATATGTTATATCAATGACATTTGTTCCATACCATTGTACTGCTACAATAGACACTGGCTCGTCTCCAACAATTCCCCTGACAGTAGCACCTGTAGTAATATCCTCTAACCTGGCCATTTCATTTTCCTCTCAATTCCTGTTTCTCCGCTTTATCTTTCAAACCTTTTCTATATTTACCACTTTTGATTCGAGCATCCTTTGGCTTTTCAGCATTTACTGGAATTGCCCAAACAGAATCTATTCGGATTGCACCAGGTATCCGATTTTCGGCACACAAAACCTGTACTCTGCGCTTCGATACTCCCCATTTTTCAGCAATTTGTCGTATTGAAAGATATTCCGTTATTGATCTGTCTCCATCTTTTCATTATGTATAAAATCGCACAAAAATCCTTAACCCATTGTAATCTCAATCGCGAATGAAGTCAATGAACACTTATGATAGAACAATAATATCAACTCTGCATTCTTATCCTTGAATGCAAACACATAACTTTTTGATAATTTATATCTTCATCAACTTTGTCATACAAAATAATTGTCGGATCAATATTTTTCATAATGCACTTTCCAATTTCAAAAGAAATTGGATTGGGTGCTGCAATAATTAACTGTATTATAACTTGTTCGCCATATTTCTCTCGAATCTCATCCAGCAATTCCCGAAATTTAATTTGAAATTCTACTATTTGTTCTTTACTCTGAATAAACATAAACCCAGGATCCTCTGCCTTTATTGAATATGTTAAATTATCAGGTATTAGCCTACGGTCAATATTTCCACTTATCTCCACCTGTCTCTTATACACATCTCCGAGCCCACGAGACCCTAAGACATCTC
>ERZ1090862.1486-NODE-1489-length-10278-cov-16.189377_pt1 | contig 10278 bp, 14 predicted proteins | sample MGYA00478481_ERZ1090862 | MGnify/ENA primary metagenome ERZ1090862 (study PRJEB33644, sample SAMEA5815745) | chicken gut metagenome | biome: Chicken; feature: Gastrointestinal Tract; material: Caecum | place: Ireland | collected 2019-01-01 | study: A study of... | reverse complement strand
ATATTATGCACATACAAACGTCTTTTTGTGGCAAACATTCCACTTTTATCGAGACATACATCCCAAACCCCTCCACCTTCTACCGCCCTTTCTCCCGCAGGATAAACCGCGCAAACTCCAATACCTGTGCCTTCTGCCCCGCACTCATCTCAACGAACATATCTGACATCTCCCTATCCATCTCTCTGGTCATACCTTGGCCTTTCTCCTCAGCCTGTTCATCTTTATGCATCATCCACTCCGGAGCCAGATCATCCGCGCCCACATGAAGCGCGGCGGCTATCTGAAATAATCGGTTCGCCCCCATCTCCCGGCTGCCGTTCTCATAGAAGGAGAGGGTCCTGCCATCGATATCCACCAGACTGGCAAGCTGAGGCTGTGTCAGCTTTGCCTTCCTGCGGAAACGGCGTATCCTGCTGCCGATAGAGTACAGGCTGTTTTTCTTCTCTTCTTCCGTCTGGCATACGCTTTCGTACAAGAACCTCTCCTTCCTTTCTCCGTAGTTCTGTTCCTTTGCAGCCCCTGTTGCTCCTGCTTCTTCTGTGCTGCTCTGATTTCTCTGTGTTACTCCTGCTCCTTTGGATCTATATATCCGATAATAAACTGGATGTCGTCGATGAATCTGACATCGTTGCCAAAAACGGCGAAGAAAAACAAAAAAGCCCGACAAAACGCCAGTAAATAACGTCTCATCGGGCATCAAAATAATACCACACAGACCGGAGCATTGTGGGGCGTGTGGTCCTATAGGCATAGTTCACCCACAGACCATCCACTTTTCCACGCAGTATCCCTGTTGTCGTTACTTACTATATACGTTTTGCCGGGCTCTTACCAATTCTCAGCTGGTTTCAGCTCCTCGCAAACTCTTGGCAGACGGTGCTAACCATAAGGATCACCTGTCACAATTCGCCGCCATCGCACCGTTTCCCGCTCGAACAGGGCCTTCTAACCCTTGATGCATCTAAGCATCCCGCCGAGCCAGTGCCGTTGCCGCCTGCCTCAAATCATTCAATTTCTATGTAAAACGCAGCTTGCTGAGCTCCCGCCAGTCTGACTGACCACTGTGTTTTCACCAGTCTGACCGCTGCATTTGCGGAAGCCTTCGCAACGTATCCACTACAGCGTATCCACCACAAGCGTCTACCACAGCTAATCCACCACAGGCATCACCTGTTCTTTAACGCTGTTCCAAGCTTCTCACGGTACACGACCGCTCTTCCTTTCATCTCTTCTCCGTGCTTCTCGCACACAGACACCATCCCATCCTTAACCAATACACCAATCGTATGATGACACTTTTTACACTCCACCTCCGAATCGCTCACTGAGCTCCTGATCAGATGCGCCCCGCACACAGGGCAGTGAACATGCCACATATTTCTGTGGGTTGTTTCCATCCGGACCCCTCCTTTAAGTAATGTGATTATACTCAAACGGATAAGGGAAACAAAACCGTCTCTGAGCCTTGCCGGCGGTAAGTTCCGCGCACCGAAGCCGTGCTGCCGTCGGCGGTACCTTCCCCGACACGCCGCGTCCTTCCACCCTCCATGTTTGTGGGATAGCCCATAACTGTCGTGTACGTCACGCTTTTGCGGGCGTTATTTCGAATGGAGCTGATCAGGCGTGTCAGCTATGTGCCTATTATAATTCTATTATTTTTCGTTGTCAATATTGTTTTCTCTTATTTTTCGATTTTTTTATTGACATCTGGAGTTGTCGCGTCTATAATGGAACCATCCAAGGAAAAGGAGGACTGACTATGGCTACAGAGAGCCTGAACGGAAGAATCGTATCTTTTCATAAGAAAGCTGCCGGCCGTAATACCCCGTTTGATGCGGAAGCCATGAAAGCGGATAACACAATCGGCAAAAAAATCACAGAAGCCAGGAAGCGGAAGAAAATAAGCCAAAAGGATCTGGCGAAGATATATGAGGAGTATAACATTACCGTCAGTTCCGGAGCCATCAGCAAGTGGGAAAAGGGAGACTCTCTTCCCAACCCTTACCAGCTTCTGGCGCTTTGCGAAATCCTCGGAATTGATGACATCCACGCGTTCTTTACCGGAAGGACGGTAGAACCCACAGATTATTCCTCTGAGTTAAGTCAGAAGGGTCTGAATCTCCTGCAGCTGTTTAAGGAAACGCTGATCGCATCCGGGAATTACCAGGTAAAGACACGCAGGACGGACAAGCCTACTGCTCCGCGCCCGACAATCGCTGTGAAAGTATACGAAACACCCGCAGCAGCAGGGTCGGGATCCTTCCTGGATGCCAATGAAGATTATGAGATGATAGACTTTGACCCTGCAAACGTACCCGAAGATACAGACTTCGGCATCCGGGTAACCGGAGACAGTATGCTGCCGCGCTACGTTCCTGGACAGATTGTGTTCGTTGAACAATGCCGGGAGTTATATGACGGAGAAATCGGTGTGTTCGTCTACAACGACAACGCCTACATCAAGCAGTACAGGGAATCCGTACCAGACGAGGATATCATTGATGAGTATATGACCAGCGAGGGGGTTGTGCGTCCCAAGATAGACCTTATCTCTTTAAACCGGGATCGTGCTGACTGCGATGTGGATGTTCGCCCGGAAGGATATCTCATGGTCATTGGCCGGGTGTTGAATTGATAAATTTCGAATTGCAGTTTACAAACCTTTTGAACAGGAGGTAATCATCATGAATACAGCTCAAGCAAGATCCAGAAACATAGAATTTTGCAGGTTTAATGAACGGTATCCGTTCAGATTAGCAGAACTTATTCCAATAGGCCGACAGGATTTCTGCGGCTCTGTGGCAAACACATTCTATTATTACGAGACTTCCATATGCGTTTCCATCGGTGCCGCACCGCTTCCCACAGTAATGCGGCATCATAACGGCTGCATCAGTTTTGAGACAGCGAAGGACCAGAAGATTCCCGCGATGATGGGAGACTGCCTGATTATCTCTTTTCGCGACCATACAGATTATGTGCCGAATTATAAAATGCCGGAAGTCACACAGTTCCAGCTCCTGTTCTGTTTAGGAATGTTTGACACCAACGAGGATCCATACACTATTCCAACATTTATAAACAAGAATCCTTATGGGGCAGCAAACACAACATACTACTACCGCCCGCTTAAAGACTGCCGGTTTGCAGAAAAGGATCTGCGCAGAACGTTTATTGATGGTACTATGAGCCTTAACGATATCTGGGAGAAAGAGAACGGTGAGCACTGATATGGAATTGCTTAATCTCAAAGCGGAACACAAAAACCTTCGAGAGTCTTACGAAAGACTGCGCTGCACCATCAACGAAAGCGGAACCACTGGTATGATAAAATACCGGCTGATTGAATATAAAAAAAGCCTAGACGAGCTTGAACGCATCATGCTGGCACTCGAATCCGCCATCAATGACACTGGAGATGATAACATATGATTTACTACTGCACACACTGCAGATATACATTTGAGATTGATAACCACACAGACCGCTGCTCAGATCACTACTCAGGCCGCTGTCCAGATCGCTGCCCCGACTGTGGGAAACTCTATTCTGTCCGACCGGCCACGGCTGCGGAGATTGCTGAGTACAGGCAGATTCGGCTTGAGATCAGCCGCGAAGATGGTATTGTGGCCGGCTGCGTGGCCTCGTAGGATAATCCTCGTAAGACAATCACAGAGAGGAAATGAACACAAGCTATCTCGGAGAAATAATCATCACAGAGAGGGAGGGAGCTTACATTCATGAGATCAATAAAGCCATCCACAGAACGCATCTACGTCAAGGTCAACTCTGACTTTGACAATACTGGACATATGCAGCCCCGCTCCATCACTTGGGATGACGGCCGTACTTTCCCCATCGATGCCGTCCGCGACTACCGACCTGCAGAAATGGCCAATGGCTCAGGCGCGGGCAAGGGTGACTGCTACATTGTACTGATCCGTGGTCAGGAAAAGCACTTGTTTTTTGAGAGAACTGATCCAAGATTTAGTGATAGAATCGGCCGGTGGTTTGTGGAGAAGGCTACAGCGGCTACGTCATAATCATTACAGCAACGCATATCGTAAAGGGGGCGCACACTGTGAATCATCCGAAAACATACCTCGCTATCGACTTGAAATCTTACTACGCCTCCGCCGAATGCGCCGCAAGAAACCTGGACCCACTGACCACGAATCTTGTGGTGGCGGATAGTTCCAGAACGGAGAAGACCATCTGCCTTGCGGTTTCACCGAGTCTAAAGGCTCTTGGTATACCGGGGAGAGCGAGATTATTTGAAGTCGTGCAGAAGGTAAAAGAAGCGAATCAGGCTCGGCTACAGTCTGCGATCCGTAACCACACAGTAGCTTACGTTGATGGCAGGCCGCAACTCTCTGGTTCCTCTTATGATTCCATCGCCCTGTCAGCAGACCCTACTCTGGAAGTCTCCTATTTGATCGCCCCGCCGCGAATGCTCTATTATGAAAAGGTCTCCCGGCAGATTTACGGGATCTATCTGAAATACATCGCTCCAGAGGATATCTTGGTCTACTCCATCGATGAGGTATTTATTGACGCCACAGCGTATCTGCCCCATTACAACATGACCGCACATGACCTGGCAAAGACCATGATCCGGGAAGTTCTATACACGACCGGCATCACTGCCACTGCCGGTATAGGGTCTAATCTGTATCTTGCCAAGCTCGCCATGGATATCACGGCGAAACACACTGCAGCCGATGCTGACGGTGTGCGGATCGCTGAACTGGATGAGATGTCGTTCCGGTACTCTCTCTGGGATCATAAGCCGCTGACCGATTTCTGGCAGACCGGGCCAGGGACGGTTAGACGGTTGGAAAAGCTTGACATCCACACCATGGGCGAACTGGCACGTGCCAGTCTGACTCGTGAGGACGAGCTGTTTAAAACCTTCGGAGTCGATGCGGAAATCCTGATCGATCATGCCTGGGGGCTGGAACCGTGCGGTATGGCAGAGATTAAGAGCTACAGGCCCAGCTCCAGCAGCATCAGCGAAGGACAGGTTCTTGCGGAGCCATATGACTATGACCACGCCCGGATCATCGTGACAGAGATGGCAGATTCCCTGGTCTATCAACTGACGGATAAAAACCTGATCACGGAAGGGCTGACGCTCGACATCGGTTATGACCGGGAAAATGTAGACAGCGGAGCCTACCACGGCCCAGTCCACATCGATCATTATGGGCGCAAGGTTCCGAAAGGCGCCCATGGAAGTAAGCGGTTTGAAAATCCCAGCAACCTCAGCAGTGTGATCATCACAGAGGCCACCGCCCTCTTTGATAAGATTGCGGACAAGACCTTAACCGTCCGCCGGATTACAATCTGTGCTAATCGGGTCACAGCGGATACCGGCACATATCAGTTCAGTCTGTTTGATGACGCGGAGAATGTTGAGAAGATGGAGAAAGAGAAAAAGCTGCAGAAAGCCCTGGTCAGCCTTAAGAAGAAGTATGGGAAAAACAGCATCTTGAAAGGCACGAATTATCTGGACGGTGCTACGATGAGGGAGCGAAATCAGCAGATTGGAGGACATCGTAGTGGATGACAATTACAAAAACACACCAACCGGACGGAACACGGCTCAGAAATACTCTGACATCATTCAACTCTCCCGCCCGGAACCGTCTTATAAGCATCCACGGATGAGCCTGCAGAACAGAGCCAAGATATTTTCTCCTTTCGCGGCACTCCGTGGTTACGATGAGGAGATAGCCTTAGAAAACCTGGATCACCAAAAAGTTAGTAAGTTTAAACTAACCGACGAAGATAGAGAAAAGCTGGGTCAGATGCTGGGGGAGATTCGCAAAGGACAGGTTGTATCCGTAACATATTTCGTCCCATCTTCTGATCCAACTCTAATCCCCTCTGCCTGGAATGAGGAGACTGCCGGGGATACCAACGATACAACCAGAGAGGAAATCACAGGCTTCTATCACACGCTCTCTGCTACTGTTGGCAGCGTGGATCTGAGCTACCAGAAGCTGCGATTGTACACAGGCATTCGTAATGAATTCGGAAAGGAACTGCCTGTGGTAATCCCCTTCGATGACATTTTGAATATTTCGATAAAACCATCAGCTACGGGTAGCACTGACTAACGCTCCTCTGCAGGAGACAATACATCCTCTCCCAACAGAGGAGCCTTCTTATTTCTGAAACCGGTCAGTACCTCACTCAGTGCCTCTCTCATACTCTCATCCCATCAGTTCCATCATCAGCCTAGCGCCAACCTTGATCCCTTCGATATAACCTTGCCGCTCATAGATTGTACACAAGCTGAAAACAGTGTTCATGTACTCATCCGCCGCCTCATCCGTTTCCGCCAGATCTCTCAGTTTACGGTCCAACGGTCCTATCTTCGCCTTAAACTCCGGGCTCTCTGTAATGTTATACTCCGTGAAAGCATAATAGAGCAGTTCCAAAAGGCTCTCCACCTGAAACCGATAATCCGGAGGATTGCTGTGCAGGTAAGCTTCCAGGCTGCCAAGCACCGTGTGTACGATTTCTGATGAATTGGCGGTGCGCTTTCCCCACAGCCTGGGTGCCTCCTGTTTTCCAGATTCCGGTTTTCCACACGCAATTTTCTGGCTTGTGTCTGCCTGACCGATTCTGTCTTGTTCCGTATCTCGTCCCATTCTACCCATTTTATTACCCACCTTCCAGCCTATAATGATTTCTGGCCCATGTCCAGTACTCCAGGCTATGGTGATATTCGCTCTATAGTTGATACATAGCAAGTGGAAAACGGGAGATTATCAATGAGTATTTTCGTTTCAATCTAATCAGTAAATTATCAGCAATTTTTTTAGCAATTTCTTCCGCGTCTTCTCCTCCACTTCCTCATAGCCGCATTCATAACCAAACATCCCAGCATACATCCGAGGCCGTTATGGATCATGTCGTCCCACTCAAAGAGTCCACGCTGAAAAATCAGCTGGCTTAGTTCGATGGCTGCTGAGATGACCACCCCAATCAGGAACACCATGGAAGGCCGAAGCCGGCTGTCCAGAATCACCGGCAGTAAGATCCCTACCGGGAACAATAGAATCATATTCAAAAGATTTTCCATCAACAGGCCCTGGCTGTGGTTTACAATCACCTCATACCATGACCAGAATGGAATTAATTCATAGCGCCGAACTGTCGGTGTCCTGGTAAACACTGTGGAAGCAAACACAACTCCCAGAAAAAGAATCAGAGTCAATACCGCCGCGCCCTGCTGAAGTTTTAACCGTTTCCAGCGCACAGCCCGAAAGATAAAAAAGGAGCAGACTAACAGAATGATCAGGAAAACGATAATTTCCCGAACTGACCATGGTCTGTTATGCGTTGTCCAAATCTGAAATAGGTTCATTTCCTTCCTCCTGCTGATTTCTATCTGTCAATTTACGGATCACTCCGATCCTCGCAAACACAGGATACAGGTAACTTGCCCCGAAGGTTCCCAGCTGTTTCGGACCGTTCACAGATCCGTTCTCCTTCATCAGCTGTTTATTGTATAATAAAATTCCCCAAAGTTGCAGAGGCGATTCCTCAAAGTTGCAGAGGGAATTTCCCCAATAATGCAGCCGTGTTTGGTGCTTCTCTAAGTCTACTCGGATGGTAGATTTAGAGAAACACCAAACATCCATTGCAAGCATACAGCACTTTTTGTATCCTTGGAATGTCGTTGCAGACAACATTCAAGGAGGAAAGGAGTATGATTGCAATGGACAAGGTTCATTCTATCAGACAGCTCTTTTATGAGCAAGGGAAAAGTGTCTCAGCCATTGCTGCTGAGACAGGGCATGACCGGAAAACGATAAGCAAATATCTGGACATGACCGATTTTAACACACCGGAACCTAAAAAAGAGGATCCGGAAAATATGTGCCCGAAGCTGGATGCATATAAGCCATTGATTGACCAGTGGCTCCTGGATGACCGTAAGGCTCCCAGGAAGCAGCGCCATACTGCAAAAAGGGTGTTTAAGCGGCTTCAGACAGAAACCGAGGACTTCGACTGCTCTTACCGGCTGGTTGCGCAGTACGTGGCCTACAGGAAATCGCAGATGCATCTTGACAGCAAAAAGTCTTATCTGCCGCTCATCCACTACCCCGGCGAGGCCCAGGCTGACTTCGGCGCCGCACAGTTCTTTGAAAACAGTTTATCCATTGAAGGAAAGTATCTGGTGCTTTCCTTCCCGTTCAGCAATGCCGGGTATCTCCAGCTGATGTATGGTGAAAATGCCGAGTGCTTCATGGAGGGCATGATCGACATTTTTGTGCACCTCGGAGGTGTCCCCACGGAAATCTGGTTTGATAACACATCAACCCTTGTCACGAAGATCCTAAAGGACGGGGGCCGTCAGCTGACGGATAAGTTTCTCCGGTTCAGTGAACACTATGGGTTCCGCTATAAGTTCATGAATCCCGAATCCGGATGGGAAAAGGGAAACGTGGAGAACAAGGTTGGATACAGCCGCAGAAACTTCCTCGTGCCGCCGCCCAGGTTCATGGAACTGTCTGAATACAACAGCCGTCTCCTTACAGAGGCTGACAGTGACATGGACCGGGAGCATTACCACTACGACCAGACGATACTGGAACGCTTTGGCGAGGATAAGAAGGCGCTTCTCCCATTGCCGGATGTTGCGTTTGATCCGGCCAGGTATGAGACGGTACTCACGGATAAATGGGGCAGGTTCACTCTGGAGAAAGGGAAGCATGAGTATTCCGTCTCTCCCGATCACGTCTGTACGAACGTGTGGCTTAAGATCACCTCACGGCAGGTACAGGTCATGGACATGCAGCACCGCCCTATTGTGACACACAGGCGGCTCTACGGAGACCAGAAACAGTCAAGCATGGAATGGCTGCCGTATCTGACGGCTATCTCCAGGAAGCCCCGTTCCCTGTTCAACAGCGGCATCTACGATATGATGCCGGAGAACATGCAGCGGTACATGAAGAGCTGCGGCAGCACGGATCGGGGAGCTATCCTGAAAGTCCTTGCAGAGCTGACCGGGCGGACTGGATTTGACAGCGCCCTTCAGACAGTCAACCAGGCCCTCCTCTACCAGGTAAGGGATCCGGACAGCCTGAAGAACCTGTACCGGAGACTGTATGCGGATGTGCCGGAGCTCCCGCCGATGCCATTCCAGAGCGGTGTCCCCGCATTGGAACAGATGCCGGTGGATCTGGCTTCCTATGACCTTCTCCTGCAGAAGGGAGGTGCCGCAAATGGATGACTACAGAGACGCCATTGCTTCCTGCTGCAGGCAGCTGCGCCTGTCGGCCAACCTGGCTGATAATGCATTTGCCATACAGGGCGAAACCCATCAGGAATACCTGTACAACCTGTTAAGCGAGGAGATCAAATGCCGGAAAGCAGCACGCATCGGAAAGCTGATCAATTCCGCAGGTTTCCCAGTCCAGCATAACTTTGCCGCATTTCAACCTGATGAAGTGCAGTTTCCATCGGGTGTCACACCGGAAAGCCTGAAAGCGCTGGAATTTTTCCATGCAGGGAATAACCTGGTGATGTACGGCAGCACAGGCACCGGCAAGACCATGCTGTCTATCTGCATCGGGATGGAAGCATGCAGGAGGGGTATCCCTGTGAAGTTCTTCCGGACAGCCTCGCTCATCAACCAGCTTTCAGAGGCTCAGGAGAGAGGCAGCCTCGCGCAGCTTCACAAGAAGCTGGATAAGGCAGATATCCTCATTCTGGATGAATTCGGGTATGTCCCGTACAACCGGACCGGTGCCCAGCTGTTGTTTGACTATCTTTCCGAGATCCATGAAAAGAAAGTCATTATCCTTAATACAAATCTGGAGTTTTCCAGATGGGTAAATGTCCTGTATGATGAGCAGATGACCGCCGCACTTGTAGGGCGGCTGATGCACCACTGCCATCTGATACTCTTCCCCGGCGAAAACAACCGGCTGCGGGAATCCAGTATCAACGATATGTTCGCGTCCCGGCAGAAGGGAGGTGTCCGGAATGCCTGATCATGAAATTTTCAAGGAGCATGATCCGGAAGACTGCTTCTATGACTGCAAGGCCGTGCATGATTTCATGCGTCTCACTGACGAGATGGTACATACCATCATCGGCCTGGAAGAAGAACTCGTCCGGTGGCGCCAGGTCCTCATCAAATATCTTCCGCCCGAATGGGCAGATGGGCTGCGGTCAGACATTTTAAACAACATTTCGGCTCTTCGCCTTTTTCTGGTGTTTCTTCTCTTTTCACCGGTGTTTCTGATATCT
>ERZ1090862.1484-NODE-1487-length-10282-cov-13.609856_pt1 | contig 10282 bp, 9 predicted proteins | sample MGYA00478481_ERZ1090862 | MGnify/ENA primary metagenome ERZ1090862 (study PRJEB33644, sample SAMEA5815745) | chicken gut metagenome | biome: Chicken; feature: Gastrointestinal Tract; material: Caecum | place: Ireland | collected 2019-01-01 | study: A study of... | reverse complement strand
CATTTAGTATTTGTTTTTCTAAGTCTTTTATCTTTTCATTTATTCTGAATATGTCCTCATCACGCAAGTTTGCGTCATTGACATCTTGTCTTACATAAGTGTCCATATCTTTTATTTCGTCTTTTAATTTTTCTAGTCTTCCCAAGACTTCTGTTTTTAATCCGTTTGGAACAGTTGGAATTATTTTGTGTGTCATTTCTACTTTGTCTTCTGCTCCGTCTATATCATAAGTTTCTCCAAATTCTGGCATTGAGACTGGTAAGTGCGTTTCTGTTATTATTTTTTGTGCCAACACATCCTGAGACTCTGGCTCACCATGTACTAAAAAGATGTGTTTTGGTTTGCTTATAAATGAGTAAACGAAATTCATTAAACCTTCTTGGTCTGCATGTCCAGAGTATCCTTCTATATATTCAACTCTTGCATTTACAGCGATTTCTTCTCCAAAAATTTTTACGGTTTTTGCTCCATTTACTATGTTATATCCAAGTGTTCCTGGTGCTTGGTATCCTACAAATAATATTGTAGATTTTGGATTCCACAAGTGATGTTTTAAATGATGCTTTATTCTTCCAACATCGCACATTCCACTTGCTGAAATTATTATACTTGGTTCTGTGCTTTCGTTTAACGCTTTAGACTCGTCTACTGTTTGTGTAAATTTTAACCCTGGAAATTCTAATGGATTATCACCTTTTATCAATTCTTCTTGTACTTCTTTATCAAATAAATTTGTATTTTCTTTAAAAACTTCTGTTGCTGATATTGCAAGTGGACTATCTACATAAACAGCAGCTTTCATCAATGTTTTATATTTTCTTTTGAACTCCTCATCGTCATGCTCTTGTTTTAATTTATTTATTTCGTATAGAATTTCTTGAGTTCTTCCTACTGCAAATGATGGAATTACTACTGTTCCTCCATTGTCTAAAGTCTCAGAAACAATGTCCAAAAACATCTGAGCTTTTTCTTTATTTCTTACATGAAGTCTACTTCCATAAGTTGATTCCATAATCAAATAGTCAGCATCTTCAATCATTGTTGGAGGTCCAAGCAATGGTATATCATTATTTCCTAAATCTCCTGTAAATACCGTTTTAGTTTCTTTGCCATTTTCATTAGTCCATAGCTCTATAATGCTAGAACCAAGCATGTGTCCAGCATCATTAAACCTTACATGAATATCTGGCGTTATTTCTATGATTTGGTCATACTGCACAGGCTCAAAAATTTCCAAACTTCTAGCTGCAAGCTCTGCTGTATACATTGGCTCAATTGGATCTTCGCCTTTTCTCATTCTCTTTTTATTTTTCCAACCAGCTTCCATTTCTTGAATATGGCCACTATCAGGCAACATCAATGCACATAAATCACACGTTGCCTTGTGAGCATATACTTTATTTCTAAAGCCTTCTTTATATAACTTTGGAATTCTTCCAGAATGGTCAATATGCGCATGTGTTAAAAGCATAAAGTCAATGCTTTTAGGATCAAATTCAAAATCTTTATCATTGTTTTTCTCAATCTCTGCATTTCCTTGCCACATTCCACAATCCACTAGAAACCTTTTTCCGCAAGCTTCTACTAGATAATTTGAACCAGTTACAGTTCTTGTGGCTCCTAAAAATGTGATTTTCATATATTTTTTCCTCCCTTTTTGGCAAATTTGTGCCATTTTGGTAATTCTATTGCTCTAGTACTGAATAATTCTTCTACTGCCTCTTTTTCATTTGTTATCTTTTGGTCATAAACCTTTTGAACTAGTTGCATTTGAATTTCTTCTTTTTGCTTTTGAAAAGCTCCTTCCAAATCATTTATATCTTTTGTGTAGTCAAAAGGTAATAAGCAGTAATATCTAAATTGATACATTAGATCAGTTGCTTCTTGTTTTGTTTCTGCTTTTTGGACTTTAATTTTATAGCAATCCAAAAATTGTTTTTGCAAATTTTTTAATGTCTTTTCTATTTCAGAATCAATATTATCAATTTCAAGCCATTTTAGAAGTTCCTCTTTATTTTTCAACTCCTTTTTATACTCTACAAAATTCTTAGGGTTTAACAATTCATTTACTTTTTCAATGCGATCTAGTTTCTTTTCCCTTTCATGTTCAAGCGTTTTAGCAAGAACCCTTGTACTAAAAATTTTCTTTTCAAGTGGAAGTTTTTCATTTCTCTTGTCATACTCTTCTTGCAACAAGTGCTTGTTATTTATAGTTTCATCAATTGTCCTTATATCTCTTGTTAAATTTATCTTTTCTTGTGTTAACTTTTCAACAAAATCGTGATTATTATTCATAATCTTCAATTTACTTTCTACATCCTTCTTATCATTCTGCATCTTTTTTCTAATTTTATCTTCAAGCCTTATGCAGAGTAAAATTGATATTGTACTTATTGAATCAATAAATTTTTGTGCCAATTTTACTCCATAGTCCTTCTCCAATCTCTTCTTAAACAAATCAAAATAATCTATAATATATTCCCTGTTAGTAACCCATTTTCTTAAAAATTCATTTCCAACCAACATCCTTAAGTTTTGATAAACCAAATTATGTGGAATACTTTCTATTTCTTTAGGTAAAGTTGTCCATGAATATCCATTAAAATCACGCATTGGCTCAACCATATTGATACTATTACCAACATTAAGCAACTCTGAAAGTGTCCAATTTAGCAAATAATATTTGTCCTTCACAATTTTATCTTTTTTGCCAATCTTAGAAATACAATATAAAACTTTGCGCTCTATAGGATAACAAATAATCTTTTTGTTCTTTTTATCAACCAAAAATGTTCTATCCTTCAGAAGTTCACTCTCAGTAGAATGTAGCTTCACTAAAGTAATATCTTCACAATCATTTTTTATTATATTTATTATTGATTCAATAAACTCATCCTTAGACTCAACATCCCTTTTGACCATCTCGTAGTCTGGATACGCTGTTTCAATTTTATACAAAATGCTAAGGAGAAGACTTTTTGTATTTTCTTCAAAATTCTTTTTTTCAAGCACTTCTTCTAATTCATTATTATAATTTTTTTTCACAATTTTATCTAAAAAATTATCCTTTTTCTTTGGCACAATTCTTCCCCTTTCTGAACTTTAGGGACGTTCCTTAAAGTTCATTTTTTTACTGTGCTGCTTTTAGCTCATTCCATTTTTCTAGGCTCATTAGTACTTCTCGAGGCTTACTTCCTTGATATCCTGATATGATGCCTCTTTCTTCCATTTGGTCAATTATTCTTCCAGCCCTAGCATAACCGACTTTAAATCTTCTTTGTATGAATGATGTAGACGCTTGGCCAGATTCCACAACTGTTTGAATTGCATCCATTAGAAGTGGGTCTGTTTCATCGTCTTCAGCAGCCTCTTGAGCTAGTTCTTTGTCTGTTTTGTTATTATTTTCAATTGTTTCTAATATATCTTCGCTATAGTTTGCTGTACCATTTGATTTTACAAATTCTACTATCTTTTCAACTTCTTCGTCTGAAACAAATGCACCTTGAACTCTTATTGGCTTTGGTGCTCCTGATGGGAAGAACAACATGTCTCCCTTGCCAAGTAGCTTTTCAGCGCCAACACCATCTAATATAGTTCTCGAATCAACTTGCGAAGACACAGCAAATGCAATTCTTGATGGCACATTTGCTTTTATTAAACCAGTAATGACATCAACTGAAGGTCTTTGTGTTGCAATTACCAAATGCATTCCTGCTGCTCTTGCTTTTTGAGCCAACCTACAAATTGCATCTTCTACATCATTTTTAGCAACCATCATTAAGTCAGCTAATTCATCTATGATGATTACTATTTGTGGCAATTTGCCTGATTCAGGATCATTTTCTACCGCTTTATTATATCCTTTTAAATCTCTTACTCCTTTTGCAGCAAATAGATTGTACCTATTTTCCATTTCCTGTACTGCCCATGCTAGTGCACCAGCAGCCTTTTTAGGATCTGTAACAACAGGTATAAGTAGATGTGGAATTCCATTATATACTGACAACTCAACAACTTTTGGGTCAACCATCACAAATTTTACTTCACTTGGCTTAGCCTTGTAAATTATACTTGTAATTATAGAGTTTATGCACACACTTTTACCTGAACCAGTTGAGCCTGCAATAAGCACGTGTGGCATTTTAGAAATATCTGCAAGCATAATGTTTCCAGCAACGTCTTTTCCAAGTCCTATTGTTAATTTAGATTTGCTATTTCTAAATTCGTCTGTATCCAAGACCTCTCTTAAATGAACTGCCTGTTTTTCTTTATTTGGCACTTCAATTCCTACTGCCTGCTTTCCTGGAATAGGCGCTTCTATTCTTATCGTTTCAGCTGCTAAATTTAATGCTATATCATCAGCTAAATTTGCAATTTTGCTTACACGAACTCCTTCTGCTGGCTTAAGCTCATATCTAGTAATTGCCGGTCCAACTGAAACATTTTCTACCTTAGCTGAAACTCCAAAGCTATACAAAGTCTTCTGAAGTTTACTTGCTGTATCTGTTAAAGCTTTCGTTCCGCCTTTTAAAGGTTTGTTTGCACCCTTACTCAAAAGTTCAATAGGAGGGTATTCATAATGCTCGTCCTCAACAGTCATAGCATGTTCCAATTGTAATACAGATCTTTTCTTTTCTTCCTTTTGTTCTTCAACTTCTTTAAACAATCCATTTTCATTATTTGCATCAGAATTAGCTTCTGCTACAGCAACTTTTCCCGTTTTTTTAGCTTTCTTTTCTGTTTCATCTAATTGAGAATCGTCTAAAATTCTTCCACCGAAATTGATTTTTATTTGATTTTCCATCGGTGCTTTTTCTAGTTCCTTTTGAGCCTTTCTCTCTTCTCTTAATCTTCTTCTCCTTTCTGAAGGAGTTTCTTCTTTTTCTTCTTCTGCTGCTTCCACCACTTTTCCTTTTTCTTTTATTCTTTGTTCATGTCTTTTTTGCATTCTTTCAAGCTTTTCTTCTTTTTTGTCTTCCATTTTATCTACTATATTATTAATAATATCAGACATATTGATACCATAAATAAATACAATTAGTACAATAGCAACACCCAAACATAAAATAATGGCACCAATATTTCCAAGTAAATTAGTTAGTGGCACAGCTCCTACCGCACCTATAGCTCCTCCTCCGAGCATCTTTAGTGCCTATATTATATGCTTCTTTAACTATGTCAGATAATTCGCTATTAGTATGTAACTCTCCCATTGAAATTTGTAAAACACTGAAAAATACACATAAGCATAAGACTAGTACCACATATTGCACTAATTTAGGTGTAATATTATCTTTACCATCACAAGCTAATTTAATACCTACTGCAAAAATACCTATTGGCAAGATGTATTCAACAATGCCTAAAATTCCACCTAGTATTTCATTTAGCTTTGTACCTATTATACCTGATTTTGTATATATTAAAACAGCTAGAAGAATGCTTAATATAATTAAAATTGCTACTGCAATATCGGTCTTTGAAGCTGTTTTTCTTTTTTTATATCTTCTTCTTCTTTTAGCCACTTTTTTATTCATTCCTTTCTTAGTTGATGAACTTTAAGGAACGTCCCCAAAGTTCACTATTCAAAATTTTTCTTTTTCTTCTCTTAACTGAATTTGATGTGATGAACTTTAAGGAACGTCCCCAAAGTTCATTAACCTCGAAAAAGCCAGTATCAAAAGTCTTGTATGACTTCTGACATCTGACTTTTGATAAGAATATTGCTATTTTAATTCTTTTCTGCTATTTTCAATTGTTTTTACTGTATCTTCTAAAGAAATTTGCATCAAGTTTAAAGCTTCTGTCATGTTTTTTCCTAGTTTGTTTAGGGTTTCGTTTAAAACGTTTTCTGTATTTGACAATAATGTATCAGCGTACTCTTTTGTACCTTTTGAAATTTCTCTTGACATTTCGTTTGCTGTTTCTATTATTTCTTTCTTTTGCTCATAAGCTTTTTTTGTTATTTCATGTTCATCTATCATTGATATTATTCTATTTTCAGCCTCTTTGACAATTCCGTCTGCTTCTTTTTGTGCTTCGACTAATATTCTTTGTCTTTCTTCTTTTACCCACTTAGCCTGTTTTAATTCGTCTGGTAATTTTAGGCGTATTTCTTTTATTAAATCAAGTATTTCTTCTTTATCAACAATAACCTTTGAAGAAAAAGGCAAATTTCTGCTCTTTTCTAATAAATCTTCTAAACTTTCTAATAAAGTAAAAATTTCCATGGTTTTACCCCTTTCGTAAGAAAATCAATTGTGCTCTTCCATATTTTCTTTCGTCTATTACTTCAACATTGACTTCTGATAGTTCCTCTAAAATTCTCCCCTTTTGATCTGTTTCTATAATCATGATTGTTTCTGGTTTTAAAATATCTCCCTCCAATATGATTTTTATGGCTTCACTTGCAAGTTTGCTATTGTATGGAGGATCTATGTATATTATATCTACTTTTTCTTTGAGACTTTCTAGCAATCTATCATACTGCATTTTATATATTTCAACTTTGTCTTCTGCGTGTGTTTTGCTTATATTTTTTTTGATTATTTGAATTGCTTTTTCTGAATTATCACATAAAATAGCTTTAGCAGCGCCTCTGCTTACAGCCTCTAATCCTATTGCCCCACTTCCGGCAAATAAATCCAGAAAAATAGAGTCAGCTATCCTATTTTGTATTATATTGAATAATGATTCTTTTACTCTATCTAAAGTTGGTCTAGTTTCTAGTCCCTCTAAAGTATATAGTTTGGTTCCTTTTGCTTTTCCTGATATTATTCTCATATTAAGATACCTTTCCCGATATTATTATTTTATTCCTTTTTCTTTTAATGTCAATACAATTAATACAATTGTAATATACATTTAATAGTTTTGTAATAAAGCGAAATAAAAAAGATAAAACTAATAAATATATTAGTTCTATCTTTTGTAGTAATGTATTTTTAATTAAGCATTGTCATCCTGTTTATTTATATCTTTTATTAGTTCTAATTGTGAAATCAAAAGTGATTCCATTTTGGCTTTGTATATATCAAATTGTTTTTTTATATCGTCTAATTCTTTTTTCTTCAAAACAATTTCGTTGTCTAGTTCTCTTGCCTTTTCTTGTGCAGCGCCTTTTGCTTCACTAACTATTTGCTCAGCCTGTTGCCTTGCAACTTTTTTTACATCTTCTGCTGTAGCTTGGGCCATCATTAATGTGTTTTGCAATGTTGATTCTATTTGTTTATAATGATCTAAGCTTTGATTTAGTTCATCTACTTTAGATCTTAGGTCATTTGCTTCTTTATAAATTTTTGTATAATCAACTGTTAAATCATCTAAGAAATCGTCAACTTCATCAACATTATAACCATTCATTACTTGTTTTGAAAATCTTTTATTTTCTATATCTAATGGTGTAATCATTCTTTTCCTCCTAGTTTATTCCATTATTTTTTAACCATGAAACAGAAAGTTTGCTTTTCATTTCTTCTCTAGCCATTTCATTAGTTATTTCATAATTTGATGGTGCAACTAAAAATATAGAATTTGAAACTTTTTGAATATATCCATCTAAAGCATATACTCCTCCACTAATAAAATCAACTATTCTTCTTGCCACATCTTTATTTACGTACTCTAAATTAACTATAACAGATTTTTTCTCTTTCAAGAAACTACATATCTCATCAGATTGTTCGAATGTAGTTGGTTGAGAGATTACCATCTTTATAGCATTTGTTTGTTGTTGTGGCATTGCTACGACTTTATCTTTTTCTCTATTGTTTCTTCTACCAAATATTTTTCTATCTTCTACTTCTTCGTTTTCTTCTTCATCATCATATTCGTTCTCATATACATCATCGTCTTCCTCTTGTTCTGCTGAATCCATCCCAAATAAATCCCACACTTTATTCATCAATGCTCCTGCCATAAAAAAAACCTCCTAAATTAATCCTTTGTTTTTATTTCCTTAAGTATCTACTTTTTTTTCAATATTGTCAATATTTTTTCGAAATGTAATTAAATTTTAATATTTTTGTAATATTTTTGTAATATTTTTAATTAAGATTCTGCCTTACTAAGGTCCGGCTCTAATACAATTTCATCATAAAGTGAAATCTTTTTATATGAAGAAATTTCATCATTAGAATATCCCATTTCTTTTAGTTCTTCAGTAGTATAAGGCTCAACGATTGAATATCTATCTCCTTGTTTTGTTACATTAACTAGCAATTTGCTTAAATAACCAGCTCTATTTCTAACTACATAGTTTTTATCATCTACTTTAACTATTGCCTGATTTGGTACTTTTAGACCAGAAGCGCTCCACCATATTAAGTCAAATGAAATTTTGCGATAATTTATAAGCTCTTCTATGCCTTTTTTAACTTCTAATATAATAAGTACATCATCATCTTCTTGTTTTACTACATTGGTTATTTCTGCTGGAATTTCTTCATTGTCTGATAAACGGATTTTTACGTTTTGCCCAACTGTAGCTTGCTTTGCCTCATTTGATGAAGAAATAGTAGCAATATAACAATAAAAGTTATTTATTATTTTTCCGCTTTCTTCACTAGTTGCCACAATTTTCCCTGTTTGCAAATTTAAGCTTTCCAAATATTCTTTACTTAATGCGCTAAAATTTTCTGGAGTTAGTACATCCTCTAATCCGTCTACTTTATAAGAAACAATTCCACTCATTGGAGCTTTTACATACTCCGCACCAGAATTTAGTTCACTTTCATAGTTTTTTCTCTCTTCTATTAGTTGATTTAAATAGGACCCTTGCGGACTCAAATCACCTGCTATTTTAGCTTTTTTAGTAACCAAATCTTCTATTTCTTTTTTATATTCGCTTAAAATAGATATATCTTTTATATTGTAAATTTCATCTAATTTTTCATCTATTTGTGTTTCTAAAGATTTTGTATCTATATTGTCTATTGTATTATCATTAGACATAGCTTCTTGTATTTTAGTATCTAAATCTGCTATTTTTTGCTTTAGTGATTCTTCATTTGCACTATAATACCTGAATATGTTTTCATCTTTTGCTGCTCTTTCCCCTTCGGCCTTGATTTTTTCCATACCATTTTTATAGTTTTCTCCTTTTACTACTTGTTCATCTCTTATTACATAGCCAACATCAGTTTCTTCTTGATATAGCTCTCCCTGCTCTACCGTAAATACTTTTGTAGGCTGCTTTATTAAAAGATATATGGTGTAGCTAATGTAAACTAGTAAAGCTAAAAGAACTATGCCTATTACTATCTTTTTTTTCTTCACTACTCATCTAACTCCTCCCAAATAGCTGTAGCTCCATCCAGCCTAATGTTTTGTTTATTTTTTCTAAACCATGTCATTTGTCTTTTTGCATATCTCCTTGTTTCCATTTTAATCTTTTCAATCATGTCGTCTTTAGAGTACTCACCTTGTAAGTATTTTACCACTTCTTTATATCCTAAGCCTTGCATAGCTGTTGGAAATTCATTATATTTTTTACAAATTGATTTTACTTCATCTATTAATCCTTTTTCAATCATTAAATCTACACGTTTATTTATTCTTTCATATAAAACTTCTCTGTTCCAAACTAATTCGTAGACTTTATAATCATATTTTGGAGCGTTTTTTCTTGACTCTATTTCCTGTTGGGTTTTATTCTTTCCTGTTGCATGATATATTTCTAAGACTCTTAATATCCTTTTTTTATCATTATGGCTAATTTTTAACATTGCTTGACTATCTATCTGATTGGCCTCTTGATAAAGTTTTTCTAGTCCTTCTGCTTGTACTCTTTTTTCTAAGTATTCTCTATATTGTTCGTCAAATTTAATATCTTGATATTCAATTCCATAAATCAAACTGTCTATATATAAGCCTGTACCTCCAACCACAATTGGACGTTTTCCTTTAGCAATTATTTCATCAATTGCCTTGATAGCATCTTTTTGATAGTTTGCCACACTATATCTCTGATTTGGGTAAATTATATCAATCATATAGTGCTTTATCCCCTGCATTTCTTCTTTCGTAGGTTTGGCAGTGCCAATATCCATATATTTATAAATTTGCATTGAATCTGCTGAAACAATTTCTCCATTGATATGTTTAGCCAAATCTATTGACAATGCTGTTTTGCCTGAGGCTGTTGGCCCACAAATTACAATTACTTTTTCCATATTATCAGTTCCTTGTTTATATTATCGTTGCATTGCATCATATACTTTTAAAATTCCTTCTTGTGTAGACTTCATATATCCACACTCAAATATTACAAGTAAAATTAAAA
>ERZ1090862.1481-NODE-1484-length-10285-cov-5.174878_pt1 | contig 10285 bp, 10 predicted proteins | sample MGYA00478481_ERZ1090862 | MGnify/ENA primary metagenome ERZ1090862 (study PRJEB33644, sample SAMEA5815745) | chicken gut metagenome | biome: Chicken; feature: Gastrointestinal Tract; material: Caecum | place: Ireland | collected 2019-01-01 | study: A study of... | reverse complement strand
GTCTTATGTCATGCAGCCGTATACAATGGTAAAGGACCACAGGACGAATGCGGAGATCAGCAATGTGGGCAGTGTGATGGATGGAAATATAGATCCGTTTATCAATGCTTACCTGAGCATGAATGCAGAAGCACAGAAAGGGAGGAAGTAATGGTAAATATAGCAGTAATGGGATATGGCACGGTAGGATCAGGAGTGGTGGAAGTTCTTGAGAGGAACAAAAAGATCATTACCCAGCGTGCCGCCGATGAGATTAATGTAAAATACGTTCTGGATCTCAGGGATTTTCCGGGAGATCCGGTTCAGGAGAAGATCATCCATGATTTTGAGATAATCATAAACGATCCGGAGATCCGGATCGTGGTGGAAGTGATGGGCGGTATTGAACCCGCATATACTTTCGTGAAGCGGTGTCTGGAAGCAGGAAAGAGTGTTGCCACGTCAAACAAAGCTCTTGTGGCAAAACACGGAGCAGAGCTGCTCTCTATCGCGCGCGAGAGAGAGATCAACTTCCTTTTCGAGGCCAGTGTGGGCGGAGGAATTCCGATCATCCGGGCGCTTAATTCATGTATGACGGCGGATGAGATCGAAGAGATTACAGGAATTCTTAACGGAACTACAAATTATGTGCTCAGCAAGATGTTCTATGAGGGCGCAGATTACGAGGAAGTGCTGAAAGAAGCTCAGGAGAAGGGATACGCGGAGCGGAACCCGGAGGCGGATGTGGAAGGGTATGATTCCTGCCGGAAGATTGCAATTCTGTCCTCCCTGATTTCCGGCCAGCAGGTTGATTTTGAAGATATCCATACCGAGGGAATTACCAGGATTACAAAGAAAGACATGATGTATGCAAAAGAGATGGGAATGACCATCAAACTCCTGGCATCCAGCAAACGGCATGAGGATCATCTCCATGCCATCGTGGCTCCGTTCCTTTTAGGGAAAGAGCATCCGCTTTACAATGTAGATGATGTCTTTAATGCGATCTTTGTAAGAGGAAATATGCTCGGTGACGCCATGTTTTACGGAAGCGGCGCTGGAAAGCTCCCGACAGCCAGTGCAGTGGTGGCAGATGTCGTGGATGAGGCAAAACATCTTCACAGAAACATCATGACCATGTGGAAGAGTGAAAAACTTGAACTGGAGCCTATTGAAGACACTTCCAGACGCTTTTTCGTCAGAATCAGCGGAAATGCTGAAGACAGAAAAGCAGAGACAGAAGAGTGCTTCGGGCCCGGAAAGATTATCCGTGTGTCCGGACTTGACGACGAGTTCGGCTATATGACGGAGTCTATGACAGAGGGCGATTATCTGAAAAAGGCAGAGAGCTTCAGCGGGATACTCAGTATGATACGCGCTGAGGACTGAGAGAGTGGAAGGCAGTAAGATGAAATATATTGTTATTTTGTGTGACGGTATGGCGGATGAACCGCTGGAAGAACTGGGGGAGAGAACGCCCCTTGAGGCAGCCCGGACGGAGAACATGGACAGTCTGGCAGAGATTTCCGAGATTGGTATGGTGCGTACAGTGCCGGAAGGCATGGCGCCGGGCAGCGACACGGCGAATCTTTCTGTAATCGGATACGACCCGAGAAAGTATTATACGGGCAGATCTCCGCTGGAAGCGCTGAGCATCGGTGCGGATATGGCGCCGGACGATGTGTCATTCCGCTGCAATCTTGTTACGCTTTCGGAGGAAGAGGACAGATATGAAGACCGCCATGTGCTGGATCACAGCTCCGGGGAAATCAGCACTGAGGAAGCGGCAGAGCTTGTAAGGGCACTGAGCGAGGGGCTGAAGCGGGAAGGGTATGAGTTTTATGTGGGTACCAGCTACCGCCATCTTCTGATACAGAAAAGCGGAAAGGTGACGGAGCTTACGGCGCCCCATGATATCCTGACGAAACGGATCGGGGATTATCTGCCGAAAGATGAGGTACTCCGTGAAATGATGGTGAAAAGCTATGATATCCTGAAGGATCATCCGGTAAATGCAAAGCGCAGGGCAGAAGGGAAAAATCCTGCGAATTCGGCATGGTTCTGGGGTGCTGGTACCCGTCCCGCCCTGATGTCATTTGAGAAAAAGAACGGGGTAAAAGGCGCTATGATCTCGGCAGTTGATCTGCTCAAGGGAATTGCCGTGGGAGCGGGTATGGATAACATTATCGTAGAAGGCGCAAACGGCGGGCTTGATACAAACTATGCGGGAAAAGCGAAGGCTGCCGTAAAGGCGCTTACCGAGGACGGATATGATTTCGTCTACGTGCATATCGAAGCTCCGGATGAGATGGGACATCAGGGAAGTTACAGAGATAAGATTACCGCAATAGAGCGGATTGACGAGAGGATCGTCGGTCCGGTGCGTGCCGGCCTCGAGAACGCAGGGACAGATTTCAGGATGCTGATCCTTCCGGATCATCCGACTCCGGTCCGGGTGAGAACCCATACTGCTGATCCGGTTCCTTATCTGCTGTATGACAGCCGTAAGAAAGCAGAGGGCCGGAAGACGTACAGTGAAAAGACAGGAGCGGAAACGGGAATTTTTGAAGAACAGGGCAGCCGTCTTCTGGATCACCTTCTGTCAGAACAGTCTTAAGCAGGATGTAATCAGTTCATAAAAAAGCCATCAGCCGCCTGGTACAGCCAGGACTGCTGATGGCTTTCAACTTTACTTTTTCGGATCGGGGTCAGGAGGAAAAACAATGTTCAGTACTTTCCTGACAAGATGCCTGTCATCCGATGAAGCGCTCCGATAATGCTGGAGAACCGAGAATTCTTCATCGGAAAGATATACTGTATCACCGGTTTTTATGATCATTCCCGGAACATAGGGACCTTTGCTTTCGCCGGCCACACTGTTTTTTGAACACACCTGAGTCAGAAGCTGTTCAAGGGTTACCTGATAGATATCTGCCAGACGTATCAGTGTATCCAGATCGGGAACACGTTTTCCCGTCTCGTAGTTGGAGTATGCCTGTCTGGAAATATTCAGCCGGCTGCTGACCTGCAGCTGTGTGTAATTATGTTCTTCCCTGAGTCGGCGAAGATTTTCTACCAGTTGAACATTTGCCACAGAAACACCTCCATCCCTGAATTTTAATACGGGCTTATTATATCAATTTTTCCTATGGATGAAGGAATATGCAACAAAATGAAAAAAACCGCGGATAAGCAACAAAACGTTGCTGATCCGCGGCTGCATAAAAGCGAAATAAAGGTCTATTTCCTGCTGAGAGTACTGTTGTGATACTCGGCAGAGAATGTCACATCTTTCCCAAGCCAGGCCGGCTGGACATAGGACTCTGCTGTTTCTTTATCAGGAAATTCGATTTCGGCAAGAATCAGGGGCGCCAGTTCTCCGTGAAAGAAATCCAGCTCAAGAGACAGGCCGCCTTCCAGCGGTATAACGTATCTTGTCTTGGAAATAAGACGGCCGTCAATCTTTTCTTTCAGATGGGTGTAGGCCTCTTCCGTTAAAGGAAGATTATATTCTTCCCGGACCATGAGTCCCCTGGACTTATATGTGAGAAAATAGTCGTCATTGTCTCTGCGGATCCTTACAACAGGTTCGGTACAGAGATATCCCTGCTCAATCCGGCGGCTCGGGTATTCTTCCGGGCGGAAGGGAAGGGCAGATGTGTCTTCGATAAGAAATTTACGTTCGATCTCCATGAAATCCTCCTTTCTGTGCCTACATAATAATACTTTGTGAAAAGATTGTAAACCATTGCATTTGAACCGTTCTTTTGCTAAACTGAATGTGGCGGCATGCCGGGAAATGTATCAGGCGCGCCGCCGGAACAGAAGAGAGAGCGGCATGTGCGGCCGCTCTTCAGAAACAGAAAATAGAAGACAAACCGGGAGGGATATATAATGAAAGTCTGTGTTTTTTTGGCGGATGGATTTGAAGAAATAGAGGGCCTGACAGTTGTTGATATCCTGCGCAGGGCGGGAGTCGATACGGTAATGATGTCGGTAACGGGAGAGAAAATGATCAGAGGGTCCCATGGGATCAGTGTCGAGGCGGACTGTCTTTTTGACGGGAGCGAGGCCGACGGGGCAGACATGCTCGTCCTTCCGGGAGGAATGCCGGGGACGCTTACTCTTCAGCAGCACAGCGGCCTTAATGCCCTTTTGAGATCGTTTGATGAAAGAGGAAAAAACATTGCTGCCATATGTGCCGCGCCGAGCATACTCGGAGGCCTGGGAATGCTCCGGGGAAGAAAAGCCTGCTCTTATCCGTCTTTTGAGGATAAACTGGAGGGCGCAGTTGTTCAGCAGGTGCCTGTTGTCACAGACGGACACATTACTACCGGCCGGGGAATGGGCGCTGCGATTCCGTTTGCACTCAGGCTTACGGAGATCCTTCTGGGACGGGAAAAGGCTGAGGAGATTCGGAAAGCAGTCGTCTATGATGTTTGACCGGAAACATCCAAAAAATACTGGAAATAAGAGGGCTTGTGTGCTATACTACTTTAATGACTGCAAATGCAAGAATCATTCTTGAACTTATTGAGCGCCGAGGGCTCGATAAGCAGATCAAAATTATCATTGGCAGCTCAATAAGGAAGAATTTGCGTAATCAAGGAGGAAGAAAATGAGTTTACAGGTAGAAAAGTTAGAGCATAATATGGCGAAGCTGACGATTGAGGTGTCAGCGGAAGATGTGGAGAAGGCGCTTCAGGCTGCATATCTGAAAGAACGCAGCAAAATCAGCCTTCCGGGATTCCGCAAGGGAAAAGTTCCGCGTCAGATGATCGAGAAGATGTACGGTCCGGAAGTGTTCTACGATGAAGCAGCCAATCATATGATATCAGAGGCATATGGCAAGGCGTATGATGAATGCGAGCTGGAGATCACATCTCAGCCGAAGATCAGCATTACACAGCTTGAGAAGGGCAAACCGTTTATTTTTACTGCTGAAGTGGCCGTAAAACCGGAGGTGACGCTCGGAGAATATAAAGGACTTAAAGTGGATAAGGTTTCTACAAGAGTCACACAGAAAGAGATTGATGAGGAAATCGATAAAGAGCGTGAACGCAACGCAAGAACGATCGATGTGACGGACAGAGCGGTTCAGGACAAGGATCAGATCGTGCTGGATTTTGAAGGATTTGTTGACGGAGAAGCGTTCGAGGGAGGAAAAGCAGAGAATTATTCCCTTACTGTCGGTTCCGGTTCCTTTATCCCGGGATTTGAAGAGCAGCTGATCGGAGCGGAGATCGGAAAAGAAACTGAAGTCAGCGTGAAGTTCCCGGAGGATTATCATGCAAAAGATCTTGCCGGAAAAGACGCTGTATTCAAATGCACCGTTCATGAGATCAAGGCAAAAGAACTTCCTGAGCTGGATGACGAGTTCGTTTCCGATGTTTCAGAGGAAAGCGAGACAGTAGACCAGTATAAGGCGGAAGTTAAGGGCAGAATCAAGGAGCGCAAAGAGCGCGAAGGAAAAGAGAAAAAAGAAAATCAGGCAGTGGAGCAGGCTGTGGCCAATGCGGAGATCGATCTTCCTGAACCGATGGTGGAACTTCAGGCAAGACAGATGGCAGATGATTTTGCCCGCCGCATCATGCAGCAGGGAATGAGCCTTGAGCAGTATTTCCAGTTCACAGGGCTGTCGGAAGAAAAGATGATGGAAGAGCTGAAGCCTCAGGCTGAGAAGAGAATCCGGACAAGACTTGTTCTGGAAGCAATCGTTTCTGCTGAGAACATCGAGGTGTCTGATGAGCGCCTTGAGGAAGAACTCAAGAAGATGGCAGATTCCTATCAGATGGAAGTTGACAAGCTGAAAGAGTTCATGGGAGAGAACGAGAAGAAACAGATGAAAGAGGACATTGCAGTTCAGGATGCAGTGACTCTGATCACGGAGGCAGCTGTAGAAGAGTAATCAGAAAAGGTGTGCCGCTGGCGGTGCACCTTTTGTCAGACAGAGAAGAAAGAAGGAAGATATATGAGTTTAGTACCTTATGTCATTGAACAGACAAGCCGTGGGGAACGTTCTTATGATATTTATTCCCGCCTTTTAAAAGAGAGGATTATTTTCCTCGGAGAAGAAGTGAATGATGTGTCTGCAAGCGTTGTGGTCGCTCAGCTTCTTTTCCTTGAGGCGGATGATCCGGACAAGGACATTCAGCTTTATATCAACAGTCCGGGAGGTTCTGTAACAGCCGGACTTGCGATCTATGATACGATGCAGTATATCAAGTGCGATGTTTCCACGGTATGTATCGGTATGGCGGCAAGCATGGGCGCTTTCCTGCTGTCAGGGGGAAAGAAGGGCAAAAGATTTGCACTTCCGAATGCAGAGATCATGATTCATCAGCCATCCGGCGGTGCGCAGGGACAGGCGACAGAGATTCAGATTGCTGCAGAGCATATTCTTCGCACAAAAAAGAAATTAAACGAGATCCTGGCGGCGAATACAGGGAAACCGCTTGAGGTCATTCAGGCCGATACTGAGCGCGATAATTTCATGTCCGCTGCAGAGGCGAAAGAATACGGGCTGATTGATGAAGTGATCGTAAGCCACTAACTGGTGTATGAGGTGACATATATGGCAGGAAAAATGATGGATGATATCGTAAGGTGTTCTTTCTGCAACAAGACGCAGGCACAGGTCCGCAAGCTGATCGCAGGTCCGAACGGCACCTATATCTGTGACGAGTGTATCGGCATCTGCTCGGAGATCATTGAGGAAGAACTGGATTATAATGACAGGAGAGCGCTTGATGATATTAATCTGCTCACCCCGGAAGAGATTAAGGCTTTTCTGGATGACTATGTAATCGGGCAGGATGAGGCAAAGAAAGTGCTTTCTGTCGCGGTTTATAATCACTACAAAAGAATACTGGCAGAGCAGGATCTTGGAGTGGAGCTTCAGAAAAGCAATATTTTGATGCTCGGACCTACCGGATGCGGAAAAACGCTTCTTGCCCAGACTCTGGCGAAGATCCTGAACGTACCGTTTGCGATCGCAGATGCGACTGCGCTTACAGAAGCAGGGTATGTAGGCGAGGATGTGGAGAATATTCTGCTGAAAGTGATTCAGGCGGCCGATGGAGATATCGAGCGGGCTGAGCATGGCATCATTTATATTGATGAGATTGACAAGATAACGAGAAAATCAGAGAATCCTTCTATTACCCGTGATGTATCCGGCGAAGGGGTTCAGCAGGCTCTGCTGAAAATAATCGAGGGAACTGTGGCATCCGTTCCGCCTCAGGGGGGAAGGAAACATCCCCATCAGGAACTGATCCAGATTGATACAACAAACATTCTCTTCATATGCGGAGGAGCGTTTGAAGGAATTGACAAGATCATAGAGACACGTCTGGACAGAAAGTCCATCGGTTTTAACGCTGAGATAGCCACAAAGCATGAATATGATATGGATGTGCTCCTGCATGAAGCGCTTCCGCAGGATCTTGTAAAATTCGGACTGATACCGGAGCTGGTCGGAAGACTGCCGGTTACAGTTTCTCTGGATCTGCTTGATAAAGAGGCGCTGATCCGGATCCTTACCGAGCCGAAGAGTGCAATCGTGAAACAGTATCAGAAGCTTCTCGAACTTGACGGAGTGGAGCTTGAGTTTGACAGGGACGCTCTCGACGCCATTGCGGAGACAACACTGGCGAGAAAAACGGGAGCAAGAGGACTCAGAGCCATTATGGAAAACATCATGATGGATACAATGTTTACGGTTCCGTCAGACGAGACGATCAAGGGATGCCGTATAACCAGAGAAGCGGTGCTGGGAACGGGAAAGCCGCTCTATCTGCGCGACGGTGAGGAGCGCCGCTCATTCCTGACATCAGAGAGTGCATAGAGGAGCTGATATGCTTTTTACAGGGCGGGTGAGATGGAGAGATACCATCTGTACCCGCCTGTTTTATTCACAATACCGCCCGACTTTCCTGGCGCGGTCTGCGTGCCGGATCACACGCGGGCGAAGAGGAAAGAGGGCATACCGGGAGGAATAACAATGGAAAACGAGATCAGAAGTTTCCCCATGGTCGCGCTCAGAGGAATGACGATCCTGCCTGAGATGGTCGTACATTTTGACGTGAGCAGGGAACGATCGATCGCGGCGATACAGGAAGCAATGGTGGAAGAACAGAAGATATTCCTTGTGGCTCAGAAATCTGTTGAGACAGAGGAACCCGGCGTGGACGACGTCTATGAAGTGGGCACTGTCGGAACAATCAAACAGCTGATCAAGCTTCCGAAACGTATTGTCCGTGTACTTGTCTCCGGTGAGGCAAGAGGAATACTGAAAAAAATCGAATATACAGATCCGTATATGAGAGCGGAAGTCGAGGTGTACGATGAGACTTCACTGGAGATTCCGGATGATCTGAACAGTCAGGCGATGGAGCGCGGTCTGAAAGACATGCTGGTAGATTATGCGGCAAAGAACGGAAAGATGTCAAAAGAGTCTGTTGCGCAGCTGTTGGATATAAAGGGGCTGAAAAAGCTGGTTGATGAGATCGCGGCCAATATCCCGCTTTCATATAAGGATCAGCAGGAGCTTCTCGAAGAGACCGACTTCTGGAAACGTTATGAGAAGCTGGCGTTTAAGCTTGTCAATGAAGTCCAGATCATGGACATTAAGGAAGAAATACAGCGGAAGGTAAAGGAAAGGGTGGATAAACACCAGAGAGAGTATATTCTTCGCGAGCAGCTTAAGCTGATACGGGAAGAACTGGGGGAAGATTCCACTGTTTCGGACGCGGAGGAGTTCGAAAATGAGGCGAAAAAGCTGAAAGCGCCCAGGGAAGTGAAAGAGAAGCTTGACAAAGAGATCAGCCGGTTCAGAAGTTCGCTCGGATCGCCGTCCGAGAATGCGGTAATCCGCACCTATATCGAGACTCTGCTTGAGATGCCGTGGGATAAGGCCTCAAAGGATAATACCGATATTGCCTACGCAAAACAGATTCTTGAGGAGGATCATTACGGGCTCGAGCAGGTCAAGGAGAGAATTCTCGAGTTCCTGGCGGTCCGGACACTGACCAAGAAAGGAGAGAGCCCCATACTCTGCCTGGTAGGGCCCCCGGGAACAGGAAAGACTTCGATTGCGAGATCCCTGGCCAGAGCAATGAAGAAGAAGTATGTCCGCATTTCTCTCGGAGGTGTCCGGGACGAGGCGGAGATCCGCGGACACAGAAAGACGTATATTGGCGCCATGCCGGGGCGTATTGCCAATGGAATACGTATGGCGGGTGTGAAGAACCCTGTCATGCTTCTGGATGAAATCGACAAAGTGAGTACAGACTATAAGGGGGATACTTTTTCAGCCCTTCTTGAAGTTCTGGACAGCGAACAGAACTGCAGGTTCAGGGATCATTATCTGGAGGTTCCCCTGGATCTGTCCGAGGTCATGTTCATCACTACTGCAAACACACTGCAGACGATTCCACGGCCTCTTCTTGACCGTATGGAAGTGATCGAGATCAGCAGCTACACGGAGAATGAGAAGCTTCACATTGCAATGGAACATCTGATTCCAAAACAGCTGGAGCGGCACGGGCTGACTCCGGAGCAGCTTACTTTCAGCAGGCACGCAGTGTGGAAGATGGCGCGCAGCTATACGAAAGAAGCAGGTGTAAGACAACTGGAAAGGGAGATCGGGAATGTCTGCCGGAAAGCGGCCAAGGAAGTACTTACCACTGACCGCAGGAAAATCGCTGTGACAGACCGGAATATTCACCGTTTTCTCGGAAAAGAAAAGTATACGTTCCAGATGGCCAATCCCGAGCCGGAGATCGGCATCGTGAGAGGGCTTGCATGGACGAGCGTGGGAGGAGATACTCTCCAGATCGAAGTGAATGTTATGCCCGGGCATGGAGAGATTATGCTTACCGGACAGCTTGGGGACGTAATGAAAGAGTCTGCCAGAACAGGAATCAGTTATATCCGTTCCATCAGCAGAAAATATGGTATTGCGGATGACTTCTTTGAAAAGCATGATATCCACGTGCATATTCCGGAGGGGGCCGTACCGAAGGACGGACCGTCTGCAGGAATTACGATGGCGGCAGCCATGCTTTCTGCAGTTACGGGAAAGAAGGTGAGAGCTGATCTGGCGATGACAGGAGAGGTGACACTGCGGGGCAGGGTGCTCCCCATCGGCGGACTGAAGGAAAAACTGCTGGCAGCCAAAAACGCCGGCATTCACAGAGTTCTGGTCCCGAAGCAAAAAAGGGCGGTGTGGAAAAACAGGGATAAGCAATAACAAAAAGGTATGTAAATTTGTAAGTGGAAAAAAAGGGACAAGTGGAGGAGACAA
>ERZ1090862.1479-NODE-1482-length-10291-cov-10.912075_pt1 | contig 10291 bp, 6 predicted proteins | sample MGYA00478481_ERZ1090862 | MGnify/ENA primary metagenome ERZ1090862 (study PRJEB33644, sample SAMEA5815745) | chicken gut metagenome | biome: Chicken; feature: Gastrointestinal Tract; material: Caecum | place: Ireland | collected 2019-01-01 | study: A study of... | reverse complement strand
AAATAAACTTCCTGGGTGATCTTCTGAAGACGGGCCTCTGTATAACGCATAGCCGCCGCTCCGTCTCCTTCAATGGAACCGAAATTTCCATGACCATCCACTAAAGGAAGGCCTTTTTTAAAATCCTGGGCCATGACTACCAGGGCCTCGTAAATGGAGCTGTCTCCGTGAGGGTGGTATTTACCCATAGTGTCTCCCACGATACGGGCACACTTTCTATAAGGTCTGTCGTACCTTATCCCCAGTTCATACATATCATATAAAGTTCTTCTCTGCACCGGCTTCAGCCCGTCTCGTACATCGGGAAGAGCACGGGCAATAATAACACTCATTGCATAATCAATATAAGATTTCTGCATGATCTCCGAATACTCTGTCCGGATAATATTTTCCTGAATACCTGCCGCCATACTCTACCTCCTAAACATCTAATTCCGCGTCCCGCGCATGATCGTAAATAAAAGCTTTTCTGGGTGGGACTTCCGTTCCCATGAGCACCTCTGTCACCTCGGAAGCCATACGGGCGTCCTCGATCTCCACCAGACGGAGCCTCCGGGTCACCGGATTCAGGGTTGTCTCCCACAGCTGCTGGGCATCCATTTCTCCCAGGCCTTTATATCTCTGAAGGGTAAAGGGACCCTTATGAGTCTTTCTGTACCTTTCCAGAGCCTTATCATCATAGAGATATTCTTCTTTTCCCTTGGAAGGCATAGCCTTATACAAAGGAGGCATGGCAATATACACATGGCCTTCATAGATCAGATCCGGCATAAAACGATAGAAAAGAGTCAGCAGAAGGGTGGAAATATGAGCGCCGTCCACGTCTGCATCCGCCATGATGATGATCTTATCGTAACGGAGCTTGGTAATATCAAAATCATTTCCATATCCTTCGGAAAAGCCGCAACCAAAGGCGTTGATCATGGTTTTGATCTCTGCATTGGCCAGCACTTTGTCAATGGTGGCTTTCTCCACATTCAGGATTTTTCCGCGAATGGGAAGGATTGCCTGGAAACTTCTGTCTCTGGCAGTCTTAGCGCTGCCTCCCGCAGAATCTCCCTCTACAATAAAGATCTCGCAGACTGACGGATCTCTTTTCTCGCAGTTTGCCAGTTTTCCGTTGGAATCAAAAGAATATTTCTGCTTCGTAAGGAGATTGGTCTTGGCTTTTTCCTCTGTTTTCCGGATCTTGGCGGATTTTTCCGCACAGGCCAGAATACTTTTGAGCACCTCCAGATTCCGGTCAAAGTACAGTACGATCTCTTCTCCCGTAACTTTGCCTGTAGCCTTGGCCGCATCCTGGTTATCCAGTTTTGTCTTGGTCTGGCCTTCAAACCTGGGCGCCGGGTGCTTGATGGAAACCACTGCCGTCATTCCGTTACGGATATCCGCTCCTGTAAAATTGGCATCCTTTTCTTTCAGGATCCCCAGTTCTCTGGCATAATTGTTCATCACTGTAGTAAAGGTGGTCTTAAATCCCGTAAGATGGGTACCCCCTTCCGCATTATATATATTGTTGCAGAATCCCAGGACATTTTCCCGGAATTCATTGACATACTGGAATGCGGCTTCCACTGTGATCCCGTCGCATTCTCCTTTAAAATATACCGGTTCGTGGATGGGCTGGCTCTTCTTGTTCAGATCCCGGATAAATCCTACGATCCCTTCCGGCTCATGATAGATGATCTCTTCCGGTTCCTCCCCTCTTTTATCCTGAAAAACAATGGTAAGTTCCGGATTCAGATAGGCAGTCTCATGAAGCCTGCTTTTCACCTCCGCGGCAGCAAACCTTGTCTTCTCAAAGATTTCCGGATCCGGGAGAAAATTCACCAGGGTTCCGGTAGCTTTTGTCTTGCCCAATTTAGGAAGAAGCCCGTCTTCCAGTTGGATCACCGGGATTCCCCTCTCATAACGGTCATGATGGATATAGCCGTCACGGCTGATCTTCACATCCAGATAAGTAGACAGCGCATTTACCACTGAAGATCCCACGCCGTGTAATCCTCCGCTGGTCTTGTATACAGAACTGTCGAACTTTCCTCCTGCATGGAGAGTGGTAAATACCAGTCTCTCCGCGGACATTCCTTTTTCGTGCATACCCACTGGAATTCCCCGGCCATTATCCTCCACAGTAGCTGATCCATCCGCTTCCAGGGTCACCCGGATATTGGTACAGTAACCTGCCAGATGTTCATCTACCGCATTATCTACAATTTCATATATTAAATGGTTCAGACCCTTGCGGGAAACACTTCCGATATACATTCCCGGACGCTTCCGCACAGCTTCCAGGCCCTCCAGCACTGTAATACTGCTGGCATCATAAGTATTCTTCTTAGCCATTCTATATTTCCTTCCTTCCTATATATAATCCCTTCCGTTCCGTGCTGTCCGCAGCTTCTTTGCCAGGAGCGCTCCCAGACCGCCGCAGATCAGTCCTAACACTGCCCCTGCCAGTACATCCGTAGGAAAATGCACATAAAAATACAGCCGGGAGATTCCCATCAGCACTGCCAGGAGCACTGCCCAGATCCCCATCTTATGTCCCATAAAAAGCAAAGCCCCTGCCGCAGCAAAAGAAGCCATAGTATGTCCTGAAGGGAACGAATAATCCTGAGGGACCCTCACAAGCATTTCTACAGTCTCATTGATCCAGCATGGCCTTGGTCTTGCCACCAAAGGCTTAAGGAGCAGATTCGCCGTCACAAAATCAAGGAGCAGCGCCCCAAGTACGGCAATACCTGTAAATCTGTATTTTTTCATACAAAGGAGTATGATCCCCAGCAGGATCCAGAACCACCCGGCCTCTCCCAGAAATGTAACAAAAAACATCAGCCTGGTCAGAACCGGAGCATGTATACTCTGTAAGAAATCTAAAATCTCAAATTCCCATCCCATAAAATGCTTTTCCTCCAAAAGAAGCATATCTGCCGGAGCAGACATCACCAATTTCATTATGTCTTTCCAGACAGGTCTTATGTATCATATCTCATTTTTGTAAGATTTTCAAACGCTTTCTGTTATCTCCAATATTATCGAACATATGTTTGCTTTTGTCAAGAAAATTTCTCCGGAAAATTTTTGTAATTTTTTTCAAAAAGGTGTTGACTTTTTATGGGGAATCGTGTATTATAATCAAGCACGGTTCGTTGGTCAAGCGGTTAAGACGCCGCCCTCTCACGGCGGAAACACGGGTTCGATTCCCGTACGAACTGCTTTTATGGGAAATACTTACTTAAGTATTTCCCTTTTTCTTTTACCCGGAACTTTTACTCTCAGAACATGGATCTGCAGAAGGTGCGCCCTTCATGTTCTGACTCCATATTATTTATCCAGGAGGTTATCATGGAAAAATTTATTGATCTTCATGTTCATTCTACTGCTTCAGACGGGACTCTGACTCCCTCTCAGCTTGTATCTCTTGCGGAAGAAAAAAATCTGAAAGCTTTCGCTCTGACGGATCACGATACCACTGCAGGGCTGCAAGAAGCCCTGGAGGCTTCTGAAAGTTCATCTGTGAAAGTGATCCCGGGCATTGAGCTGTCCACCACCTGGCTGGGAAGGGATGTACACATCGTAGGCCTGGATATTGATCCTGAAAACTATTATTTTCAGGAAACCCTTTCCCGGTTCCAGGACTCCAGAGATGTGAGAAATGATAAGATCCTGTCGCTTCTGCAAAAAGAAGGGATCTCTATCAGCCGGGAATCCATGAAGGAAGCTTTTCCGGACAGTGTCTGGACCCGGGCCCATTTTGCCCGATATCTTCTGGATCACAAATATGTAGGTTCTATGAATGAAGCTTTTGACCGATATCTGGGAGACCATGCCAAATGTTACGTTCCAAGAGAAAAAGTCACACCTTTCCAGGCAATTTCTCTGATCCACGAAGGAGGCGGCATCGCCGTCTTCGCCCATCCCATCCTCTGCCGCCTGGACAAAGACCGGCTGGAAAGTCTCACCGCCCAGCTTGTTCAGGCCGGTCTGGACGGGATCGAAGCCTACTATTCCACCTATCGGTCTGCAGATGAACAGACAGTGATCCAGATTGCCAAAAGGCATGGCCTGGCTCTTTCCGGAGGCAGTGATTTTCATGGAAGCAATAAACCCCAGATCCAGCTTGGCACAGGAAAAGGAAACCTGAAGATTCCTTATCAGGTCTGGGAAAACCTCAGGCAGCACAGATCCTGACGGTCTATAAAAGAACGGACCTTCTCCTTCCCGCCGGAGCCCGCAGGCTCACACTCCCGGGAAAAAGAGGGTCCTTTTTTTCTCATTCTTATACTTCTTCCGGTGCTTCAGCCGGTATAAAAATCCGGTCATGTCCCGGATTTCTTTTTGTTTCTGCCATCCTGTGGGCTTCTTCACAAAAATATTCCTGAGAATTTACCAGCTGTTTTCCTCTCTTGTCAATCTTTTCATAAGTGCCATCCGGCTGTAAGATATGTGCTTTCACATTATCTGCAAGCTGTATGTGGAGGATATGTTTTACTTCTTCTTTCAGTCTTGGATCCTCTACCGGGAACACAATCTCCACACGTTTATCCAGATTCCTGGGCATCCAGTCAGCGCTTCCCATAAAGAGCTGTTCTCTTCCGTCACTGTAGAAATAGAAGATCCTGCTGTGCTCCAGGAAGTTTCCCACGATAGAACGGACTGTGATATTCTCACTGATTCCCGGTATACCCACTTTCAGACAGCAGATTCCCCGGACGATCAGATCGATCTTCACACCTGCGGCACTTGCCGCATACAGGGCTGCGATCACATCTTTGTCACAGAGGGAGTTCATCTTTGCAACGATCCTGGCTTCTTTTCCTTCCTCTGCCCTCTTCTGTTCCATCTCAATGAGATGAAGGAATCTGTCCCGCATCCAGATAGGCGCCACTACCAGCTTATTCCAGCTCTTAGGCTCAGAATATCCGGAAAGCATATTAAATACTGCGGTAGCGTCCTCTCCGATCTGTGCGGAACAGGTCAGGATACCGCAGTCCGTATACTGCTTTGCGGTAGAATCATTGTAGTTACCCGTTCCCAGATGAACGTATCTGCGGATGCCATCTTCTTCTTTACGTACTACCAGTGTGATCTTGCTGTGGGTCTTTAATCCCAGAAGGCCATAGATTACATGGCAGCCGGCTTTCTCCAGTTTCTTTGCCCAGACAATATTATTTTCCTCATCAAATCTGGCCTTCAGCTCTACAAGAACCGTAACCTGCTTTCCGTTTTCTGCCGCCTGAGCCAGAGCCGCGATAATGGGAGAATTGCCGCTGACACGGTAAAGAGTCTGTTTAATAGCCAGCACTTCCGGATCTTTGGAAGCCTGCCGTACAAAATCCACCACCGGATCAAAACTCATGTATGGATGGTGGAGAAGAATATCCTGTCTGCGGATCTGGGTAAAGATATCTTCGTCTGTCATCATCTCCTTGACCGGCGCCGGGGTATATGGCGGCACCTTCAGATCATCAAAGCCTTCCAGCTTATACATTTTCATCAGGAATGTCAGATCCAGAGGTCCGTTGATATAATGGATATCTTCCTCTTTCATATCAAATTCCATTTTTAAGATCTTCAGCAGTCTGGGATCCATCTTTTCTTCCACATCCAGACGAATCACTTCCCCCCACTGCCTTTTCTTTAACTGTTTTTCGATCTCAGTGAGCAGATCTGCAGCCTCATCCTCATCAATGGTCAGGTCCGCATTCCGGATGATCCTGTAGGGGCAGGTGCAGACTACCGTATTGCTTAAAAACAGTTTTCCGATATTTCTTTCAATGATCTCCTCCAGAAGCACCACCGTAGTCTTATACTTCTTATCTCCCGGTATCTCGATGATCCTGGGCAGCACAGAGGGAACCTGAACAGTGGCAAATTCCAGTTCTTCTTTATCTTTTTTCCCTTTCTTGGCAATAAGAGCCCCGATATTTAAAGTTTTATTCCGGATAAGCGGGAAAGGTCTCGCACTGTCCATAGCCATAGGCGTCAGTACCGGGTAGACAGCCTCTTCAAAATACTGGTCAACAAAAGCCTGCTGGTCTTCTGTAAGATCTTCGTGCTTTTCTACCACCTTCACTCCCGCCTTTTTCAGCGCCGGAAGAAGAGAACGGTTATAAGTACTGTACTGGGCCTGGATAAATTTCTTCACCTCTGGAGCCAGAGCTTTCAGCTGTTCCTTAGGCGTCATTCCTGCAATATCCGGTTTTGTATACTTCGCATGGACCATATCCTTTAAAGATGCTACCCGGACCATGAAAAATTCATCCAGATTCGATGCAGTGATACTTAAAAATTTCAATCTTTCAAATAACGGAATGCTTTTATCTCTGGCCTCTGAGAGAACCCTCTCATTGAATCCCAGCCAGCTGATCTCCCTGTTCCAATAATATTCTGGTTTGGTATATGCTTTATAATCCATTGTCCCAGCCTCCTATTTCTGTTTCTTTCTCTTTAATACCGGACGGATACTGAAAATTTCCTCAAAGAAATCCGCAGCTTCTGTAAGCAGCGCTTTCTCCAAAGTCAGATCTGCCTTGGAAGTCACCCGCATGATCAGTTCCTGGTCTTTAACGGAAGTACTGATCTCTTCAATTTTCTGTTTATGACTTCTGTCCAGCACATTTGCCACCCGCATGATCGCTGTCAGCTTGGCGATCTGCATATAATCCTTCCGGTCGATCATAGCCTTGGAATCCGCCTCATTATAATACTCAAAAGGCATCTTGATAAATTTCACTACGTTGGCGATCAGTTCCCGTTCTGCATGGGAAAGACCGATGATCTCCGTAGACATGATGATCTCATAAGCGCACTGAGAAGAATTGCTGGAACTGATAAAATTGCCGCAGTCGTGTAAAATGGCTGCTATCTGAAGAAGCAGACGCTCCCTCGGCCCCATTCCATGTATTTTTTTCATTCCGTCAAAAATTGCCAGGGCGTTTTTCAGCACACACTGAGTGTGGCTTTTCCCGCTCATATATCTCTTGGCAATATTTTTGGCAGAAACGATAATGTCATTTTCAAAATTATGCTTGCTCTTTATAAATTTATGCTTTTCCGCATAGTCATAAGAAATACCGTCGTTCAACTGAGTGCCGGGCAGCCACATAGTCTGGGCTCCCAGTTCCTCTACAAATACCCGGTATATGATCATAGCCGGGATCAGGATCTCCGCATATTCCAGAGAAACATCCAGAGAAACAGAGATTTCCTCCGGAGAGTGGCTCACTACCCACTGGTACTCTTCCATAAAGGCATCAAAGCTTACTGTGCGGTTTTCTTTCATACTCGGTTTATCCTCAAAGAGCTTATCCATAAAGGAATCTCCCATAAGGATGATATTATCTATTTTTCTGTCTTTCAGATGAAGCTTTTTAAACCCGAGGATCTGATTATGTACCAGTTCCTCCACCATCTTTTCATAATGGGTAGTTTCCTTCTCTACAGGCTGAAGTATCTCCCGTACACGAAGGCTTCCCAGCATAAAACGCTGCGTAGTCAGCAGGGCGTCTTTATCAAAAAGAGAGATCTGCATATTTCCTCCGCCCACTTCAACAATAGCAGTTCCCTTCTGGATCATTTTTGTAAAGGATTCTTCTTTTGCGGCCACAGATTTATATCCGAAAAAACGCTGCTCAGAATTGCTGAGTATCTCTACCCGGATACCTGTCTTCTGATAAACCTGCTCCAGAACGATCCAGACGTTTTCCGCCTCCTGCAGCGTGCTGGTAGCACAGGCCCTGTAGCTCTCTACATGGTATCCTTCCATTATATGAGAAAAATCTTTAAGGATATGGCAAAGCTGACTGGCCGTGTCAAAAGCAATCTTTCCCTTTCCATAAGTATCCCTTCCGATTTCAAGTCTCTGACGTATCTCGTCTATCTGTCGGATCCCTATCCTGGGTGACATTTCATATATATCCATGCACACATTATAGGAACCTACGTCGATAGCGGCAAATGTTGTAATTCCCATTTCTCCTTTCTCCTCCTGTTTGTTCTTTCTTCCTGTATCAGGCAGGGGATCCGTTCCCCTCATCGGATATTTCAGGCTTTCCCAGAAATTCTTTCAGCTTTTCATATTCTTTCTCTGCTGTCTGGTATCCCTCCTGATAAAGAGCTTCCAGTTTTTCTCTGTTCTTCTCGATCCTGCCGATCTCCACCGGTTTTTCAGGACAGATAATAAATACCCTGCCTGCTTTCTCCTCCTGGATCAGATAATCCAGGGTTTCATTATAGCGGATATGCCGGTCCTTCATCCGCTCCACAAGCTTTGGAAATTCTTTCTGATACCGGAGCCGGATAAGGGGCATGACCTTATTGGGTCCTTTTCTGTAGCTCCGGTCTCTTGTAAGGACAACCACTGTCTTCTCATTTCCCAGTTCCTGAGATTTTCTTACCGGTATAGAATCCGAAATCCCGCCATCCAGATAAGGTTTTTTTCTGATCCAGACTGTTCTTGACAAAAGGGGCAGGGAACTGGAAGCCCTGACATAATGGATTCCCTTATGCATATCATCTATTTTTTTATATTCTGCTCTGCCTGTCTGACAGTTAGTAACCACTGCATAGAATTCTGTAGGATTCTTATCATAAGTTTCATAATCGTAGGGATTCAATTCCTCAGGTATCCTCCTGTAGCACATATCCACCCCGAACATATCTCCTGTTTTCAGCAAACTTTTAAAACTACAGTAATTTTCATCATCCAGGTAGTCCGTATTTGTCTCAAATCCTCTTCTTCTCTGTTTGGAAAGATAACTGCAGGCATGACAGGCACCTGCCGACACACCGATACAGGTATGAAAAGAAATGTCCTTATCCAGGAAAAAATCCAGCACACCTGCGGTAAAAGCACCCCGCATGCCGCCACCTTCCAGGACAAGGCCTGTTTTACTGTACCAACTCATAAAGTCCCTTCTTTCTGTTTATCTCTTTTATTGTAACACGAAAACAGGCTATTAAAAAGTTAAATCAATTTAAAAATAAAATTACCCACTTCCATACTATTCCTCGCATGGAAATGGGTAAAATCACGCAATTATTCTATTATGTTCTATACGCCCCGGTAGTCGGTAGTAATCCATATATATATTTCCAGACTCCGATCCTCTGTTTTTTAGAGAATCTCATCTTCACTCCGTTTTCCCACTCTTGATCAGTGATGAGCACAGCACAAACAATATGGACAATACAATCGCAAAGCAATATGGCAGGTGGGAAACTGTACTTCCAAAAACAGCTGTCACAATGGACATCAGCACAGGAGATATAAACTGTGCCAGATACAGGGCTGCTGAGATCAGAGGCATAACCGTGGTTGCCGCAGCTTTTCCTGCCTTCAGAGAAGCCTCTGACATAATATAAGGGATACCAGCGCCATTGGCAAATCCTACAAATACAGAGCCGATCAGTGTACCTGCCCATCCTCCGATAAAGGCCAGTGACAGATATCCGATGAGGAAGCACAGAGGCGCCAGGAACCTGGTATTTCCCTTCAGCAGCTTCTTAGCGCGCACAAACAGCAGTCCGCCGCAGAAAGCCACAAAGTCCATGCCGGCCATGATCACTGCAATGTAATTCTGGGGAATGATCCCCTCAGATACTGTCTCCATAGCAAAGTTAGCCGGATAGATAAAGAATGTTGACATCAGAAGGAACATGGCCAGGATATACAGGAAATTATTCCGGAATACGCCGGCTCCTCCTGATGATTTTTTCTTTTCGCTCTCCTGCGTGATCTTCTCGTTTGGCAGATAAATGAGACACAGTACAATACTGATCAATCCCATCAGATATACCAGAAAGCTGACACGCCAGCTGATATTTGCCAGCAGGCCGGAAAGCAAGGTAGCGATCACGCCGCCCATCTGATTCATAGCGGATGAATAACCCATCAGCCCCACCTGCTGCTCCGGTTTAAAATAATAAGAAAGCAGGCCTGTAGAAAGAGGCATGATAATACCCACACCTACACCTACAAGAGCACGCATAACAAGGACTAAAAAGATGTTATCAAAAAGTCCCGCCGCACAGCCTCCTGCTGTGTAGAACAACAGGCCGATAAGCACTAGGGTCTTCGCCCCAAATAGTTTGCATAATTTCGGGAAAATAAAGTTCGTAATAACGATGAACAACGCCGGCACACTGATGATCATCTGCACAAAAAGCTGATTTGTATCGGCAAAGTGGGCCTGGATAACACTCAGTGCAGGTGCTACTGCCGCACCTGCCATAACCGTCAGCAATGACAGAGACAATATGCTCACTGTCAACGTTTTCCCATGGTTTG
>ERZ1090862.1470-NODE-1473-length-10333-cov-3.187682_pt1 | contig 10333 bp, 8 predicted proteins | sample MGYA00478481_ERZ1090862 | MGnify/ENA primary metagenome ERZ1090862 (study PRJEB33644, sample SAMEA5815745) | chicken gut metagenome | biome: Chicken; feature: Gastrointestinal Tract; material: Caecum | place: Ireland | collected 2019-01-01 | study: A study of the... | reverse complement strand
GGCAGAATCCAGATAAATCGTGTACCCATCGTTATAAGGAGCCTGCACCTCAAAATCCAGCGTTTCCTCCAGAACTGATCCGCTCTGACTCAGCACATTCCGGTAGACAATGACCGGCGCTCCCATGGATGTGGCATGCCCAAGCACACAGATCAGAAGCACAAACACCACAGACAGACTGCAGATTCCCGTCCACAGATAGTATCTTTTGTGTTTCTTTTTCAGCAGCAGATAGAGTGCCGGCCCCGCCAGAACCGCGTATCCGGCAATCAATACAAGAAACAGGATGCTGGAGGGCTGTTTCCGTATCGCTTTTTCCTCCAGCAGGAACGCGTTATCGAAACTTTCTATATAACTGTCGCTCCTCACGGAAATCAGGTTGGAAACCACCTCCTCCGTCAGCAGAAGCTGAAGGATTTTTTCAGGATTTTCCCGAAAAATCTGTTTCAGAACAGCGCCCGCCTCTCCGGCCTCCTCCCCGATGTCAGAAAACATGTTTTCAAAATCAATGGCCACACCGCCGCCGGCCTCCCATCGCTCCAGATTCCGCAGCTGATTTTCTTCCAGTGCGCCCCGGCTGTAATCCAGCAGGATCAGAACATCCGGCGCTCCTGCTTCCGCCATCGCGGCAGTCAGATCCTCCGGCCGGATGCTGACCGCCCGGATCACATATCCCTGGTTTCCCACCTCTGTTCCGCTGATTCCGGATGCATACTGTTCTTCCGTCTCCAGCACACCCACGGTCACTTCGTTGCGGAAAAGATTTTCCGTGGAAATGCTCTCCTTCTTTTCATAGACCTTTGTTCCGCTCTGATCTTCCAGCGAGACAATGACCGTCGTCGCATTGTAATCGATCAGCGCCACAGTCAGTTCCTTTCTGACCGTCCCGTTCTTTGGAAGATCCACCGGAAGTTCATAGGTATACGTCTGACTGCGCTCCGAAACCGCGGAACGCACCCCAACAAACAATTGTTCCAGAAAACGGGACGGGACATCTCCCACAGCATCCGACGTCATAGGGATACAAAGCTTCAGAGTCCCATGAAACTCAGAGCCGTTGTTAACGACCGTAACCGCTGCCGGCACTTCACTGCTGCCTCTGCTCATCCCTTTCCACCCGTACTCCACGATGATCTCAAACTGCCCCGGCATCAGAGTATTTCCGGAACGGCCTGCCGCAGGCATTCTCTCATAACCATAAACTGCTGCCGGAAATCTTCCCAGCAGCAGAAGCATACACAGCAGCGCCGTCCAGTATATCTTTCTGTTTTTCAGGATTTTTTTCATGATATTTCCTCTTTTTCTCCCTGCCGCATCGGCAGTTCCACTTCGAACACGGTTCCCTGAAGATCGCTCTTCACACGGATCTCTCCGTGATGCAGTTCCACGATCTGTTCGGCAATCGCAAGTCCCAGCCCGGTACCTCCGGTATCCCTGGAACGGGACTGTTCTGCGCGGTAAAATTTCCGGAAAATAGCTTCCTGTTCATTCCTGGGGATCACATGTCCGTAATTGATCACTTTCGTCACCGCATAAAAACCGCTCTGTTCCACCTCCACACGGATCTGCTTGCCTTCCTTTCCGTATTTCACTGCATTGTTCAGCAGATTGGCAAACAGACGCGCCAGAAGATCTCCGTCTGCTTCGATGAGCATCGTCTCCTTCTCATGACGGAACTTCACAGTCAGATCATTCTGAACAAAGCTTGGCGTCATCTCATCCAGCATCTGTTCCATCAGCTGGATCAGATCCAGCTTCCCCAGGCGCAGCGTCATCTCGTTATGCTCCAGCTTGACAAATCCGAACAGCTCGTTGGTCAGCTGTTCCAGGCGGAGTGCCTTGCTGTAAGCGATCTCAAGATATTTTTCTCTCGTGGCGGCGTCCAGATCTTTTCTGGTACGCACCCAGCCCAGATATCCGATAATTGATGTCAGCGGCGTGCGCAGATCATGGGCGACAGAGGAAACCAGGTCATTTTTCGTGTGTTCCGCAATCCGCTCCTTTTCCATCAGCCGTTTCACGTTTTTCTGCATTGCATTCAGGTCTGCAGCCATCGCCGCAAACTCATCGCTGCCTCTGACTTCCACCGGATGATCCAGATCCCCTTCGGAAATGTCCCGCACCTTATCCGCCAGCAGATGAATATAGCGTATACTCTCACGGAGCATCAGGTAAAAACTAACAGAAAATGTAAGAACCGCCGCCACTGCCAGGAAAAAAATCTTTGCCTCCGGCCGTAATCCGTCAGGCCCGAGCAGGACGCTCCGGTAACCGCTGTCCCGGAGATAACGTTCGACGCTCCCGACCATCCACGCGACCGCCAGCACCACGCCCACCGTAAGCCCCGCGCAGGCGGCCAGGCAGAAAATAATTTTTCCGCCGAATGTTTTGATAAAATCAAGCTTCAATTTTGTATCCCACTCCCCACACCGTCGTGATGATCTTTTCTTCCCGCGTGTCGTCTTTCATTTTGCCGCGGAGGCGGCGGATATGTACCATAACTGTATTGTTGGCCTCATAAAACTTTTCGTGCCACACACGTTCAAAGATTTCATCTGTGCTGAACACACGGCCCGGATTGGATGCCAGCAGATACAGAATGTCAAACTCAATGGGCGTGAGCTTGACGCTCTCGCCGTAACAGATGACCTGATGGGTAACTTTATTGATCTCCAGATTTTTCAGAGTGATCACCTCTTTGTTTTCCTGAGGTCTTGACGGGTTCAGCTCCCGATAGCGGCGCAGCTGGGATTTCACTCTGGCCATCAGCTCCAGCGGATTGAACGGTTTCGAGACATAGTCGTCAGCTCCGTTGGTCAGGCCCACAATCTTATCCAGCTCCTGGGTCTTGGCGCTGACCATGATGATCGGGATATTATTCGTCTCGCGGATTCTCCGGCACATGGTGATTCCGTCCATATCCGGCATCATCACATCCAGCAGAACCAGATCAATCGGCTGCTCCTGCAGCATCTTCAGCCCCTCCATCGCACTGTAAGCCTTCTTTACATGAAATCCGTCACTGATCAGATAAATTTCCAGAAGATCCGCAATCTCCTTTTCATCGTCAACCACCAGAATATTTGTCTCTCTCATTTTATCGCCCTCTCCGTTTTATAGTTTTCTCCTTGTATACATTTATCTTATCACGAATTTCCATAAAAAGTCTTTACCAAATTCTTACGTCTTCAGAACTCCTGTTACCGTTCCACTGGCTGAACTGTTATGAACTCCCGGAACTGTTCTACCAGCCAAACAGTCACAAACTCCTTCCTGGCTCCGCGCACAGCTGCCAGAACGCCACCGCGCTGGCCGCAGCCACGTTCAGGGAATCCACTCCGTGAGACATGGGTATCCGGACCGTATAATCGCAGCTGGCGATCGTTGACGGTGCAAGTCCGTCGCCTTCGGTTCCGAAAATCAGCGCCAGCCTCTCCTCCCGCATCAGCTTCGGATCGTCCAGCCGTACGGAATCCTCGCACAGTGCCAGAGCCGCCGTCCGAAAGCCCATACTATGCAGACATTCCATTCCTTTCTGCGGCCATCCGGTGTCTTCCGGGAAAAACGTCCACGGCACCTGAAAAACCGTTCCCATGCTCACACGGACGGCACGGCGGTACAGCGGGTTGCTGCATGCCCCTGTCAGGAGCACAGCACCCACATTCAGCGCCGCGGCAGAACGGAAAACAGCCCCTATGTTGGTAGGATTTACAATATTCTCAAGAACAGCGATCCGCCTTGCCCCGGCACAGATTTCTTCCACGGCAGGGAGTGGTTTCCTTCGCATTGCACAGAGCATCCCGCGGGTCAGGCGGAACCCTGTCAGCCGGGTCAGCACATCAAGCGCCGCCGTGTAGACGGGAACCTCCGGACAGCGGCAAAGCAACTCTCTGGCCTGCGTTTCCAGGTGTCTGGTTTCCACAAGGAAAGACACCGGCTGGTATCCTGCCTCCAGCGCCCGTTCAATTACTTTCGGACTCTCAGCGATAAACATCCCTTTTTCCGGCTCATGACGGTTCAGAAGCTGGTTTTCACTGATTCTCGCGTAGACGTCCAGCTCCGGCGCCGAAAAATCCGTAATTTCAATCACCTTCTGCATACCATGTCCTCCTGTCGCGGCAGTCCGCCGGCGCCTCTTTTTGCCCTCATCCGCCGGTCACCATTCGCTGACAAGAGGCCGCGGATTTCTCCACCACTGCTCATAGTCATCGCAGTATCTGCTCTGGCAGACCGCATGATCTTTCGGGTACTCATAACTGGTCCACTCCTGCCACGCTTTGACTGCCTGATCCAAGGGCCCGTCCTCAAAGGTCCTGCAGAATTCTTCGCACAGTTCCACAAGATATTCCGGTTTCCGCGGCGCCTGTTTTACGAACTCTTCCAGCCGCCGATTGCACGGAAACAGGATTCCGTTCTCCTGGAGCACCATACGGTACAGGCTGTAAACCATCTCGGACGCAACCTTAAGCTTCATATACCCTTCCGGTCTGCATATTTTCCAGAAATAAGCGTAATTCAGCTGAAGATTGCTGTAAAAGGACAGCATCTTATCCTCGTATTCCTGTTTCTGAAACACCGGTATCTTCGCCACAATCTCTGTCACTTCCGGGTCAGCAGTAAACAGAACTTTCGCTCCGATGAAGGAATTCCGCGTCGGTTCACTTCCCTTTTCCGCCGCGTCCCGAATGTAATCCTTCGTCATATATTTTACATCAAAATACCCGCCGGGATATGCACAGTCTCCCATCGGAATACATTCCGCCGTGCGGTTTGCCTTCCGGACTTCCTCGTAAAACTCCGGTGTCACAATTACCATCGCATCAATATCAGAATCCGGACGCTCCATATGCTTTGCCACAGATCCTCCGAACACCAGAGCCGTCACTCCTTCTTTTTCCCGGAAAATCGCAATCAGCTCTCTGAGCGCCTCCCGGTGATGGGGATACTGAAACGAGATCTCCTCCACACTTGTCACTGTTTCATGGTTCACTTGCAAAGATCCTCCTTTTCCCTTCTCTCTTTTTACATCCAATGGCCCGGACAGACATTGTTTCTCGTCCGAGCCATTGAAAGTTTCACAGCGATTCATCCGATTGAACCAGTCTGAATTTTTCGTGACAGTTCAGTTCGCTGAACCGTTATATTTTTTATCAGACAGCCTCATTGTACATGAGTACCGTATCATTGACAAGTATTATTTTCCTTGGAAATTTCCAGTGACAATCTACCATATCTGCACTTTTCCATACCATCTGTCAGCTGATATCACCGATACGGATTACTGAAACGGAAGCAGTGGAATAAAGAAAACTGCTTCCGCTTCCGATGATATTCAAGGTTGCCGGAACCGTTGTGACACGGATCATCTGTGACAATGCCACATTCTCCGCACTCTGGGAATTATGCAGTACCTGAATGGCTGCTGCTCCCGGAACATCTGTACCCTGCAGCCTCATGGAAAGTGTGACCGAAGCCGGAAGTGATGCATTTTTCACTGGAGCAACCGTCGCACTGAAGGCCACGCTATAATATCCGGTCTGCTGTATCACAATGTTTGCACTGCCCGCCATATGAGTGATGGATGATCCGTTGATCAGAGCATTCATATCAAAGACCAGCGCTCCCCCGTTCGTACCTGGCTGAGGCGGCGTCGAATATGCCGCCAGCAACTGATCTGCACGACAGCACGGGCCGGTTGGTCCGGTGGCTCCCTTAGCACCAGTCGGACCGGTAGCTCCCGTTGGACCGGTAGCTCCCGTCGGCCCCGTTGGACCAATGATTCCGTCCGCACCGGTAGCACCATCTTCCCCTTTTGGAATTACAAAGTCAAAAATTGCATGATTTTCATCACCGCTGTTGGTAACCTGCGCAGGAGTCTGAGAATCCCCGGTTGTAACCGTGCCGACCTGTACAGTTGCCGCCATACCCGTAGCTCCATCCTCCCCATCTTCTCCGGAAGGTCCGGTCGCGCCAGTAGCTCCGGTTGAGCCGGTAGCCCCCGTCGGGCCTGTGGAACCCGTTGGACCTGTGACTCCCGTTGGACCTGTGGCTCCCGTTGGACCTGTGGCTCCGCTCAGGCCGGTGGCTCCCGTTGGACCGGTAGCCCCCACGGGACCAGTTGGACCAGTGGCTCCGGTCGGCCCCGTCGAACCTGTGTTTCCCTGTGGTCCGGGCACTCCGGGATCCCCTTGTTCCCCAGTCGGGCCAGTCGGACCGATTGGCCCCGTCGGCCCCGTTGGGCCAGTGGCTCCGACCGGACCAGTGGAACCCGTTGGGCCGGTAACTCCGCTCAGGCCGGTGGCTCCCGTTGGACCTGTGGCTCCGCTCAGGCCGGTGGCTCCCGTTGGACCGGTAGCCCCCACGGGACCAGTTGGACCAGTGGCTCCGGTCGGCCCCGTCGAACCTGTGTTTCCCTGTGGTCCGGGCACTCCGGGATCCCCTTGTTCCCCAGTCGGGCCAGTTGGACCGATTGGCCCCGTCGGCCCCGTTGGACCAGTGGCTCCGGTTCTTCCGGGTGATCCGGGAGGACAATGTCCGGAGCAAGGGGGCGGACACTGGGGACGACATCCGCATCCAAAGGACTGTTCCTGCATCTCCCTGTCGTCTCTGTTTCTAAACCATGACATATCTTTCTTTCCTCTTTTCCTTATTGATCTCTATATAATATGTCACAGCGCTTCCTTTGTCCTATGCTGTTTTAATCGCTTTCTCTGAAAATATTCCTGATTTGCCTTATAATATTTAGAATCCGGACAAAATTTACCCGCAAGTTCGTTATATTTCTCCGCCCTCTCTGTATCTCCCAACCGATCAAAACAGATACAGAGAGAAATTGCCGGAAGAAATCCGTAACATTCCTCCTGAACAAAAGCTCCTGTCTCCATCTTCTTCTCCGCTTTCAGGGCTTGTTCATACCAGTAGACCGCCTGGCGGTAATTCTCTCTGTCCAGAAATTGTCTGCCTATATCACAGCACACCTCTCCTCTTGGCACATCATAAACAAAAGTTTTCAACAATGCTTCCAGTGCTTCCTCTTCCTTTTTCATCTGATAACAGCAAAATGCAAGCTGACGGGCAGCATCAATCTTATTTTCCTTCCAACCGTCCGTTCGCTTCAGAAATTCCCGAAATTTTACTTCTGCTTTTTCATAATGTCCTTGCCCCTGAAGTTCTCTGGCATAATAATAGAGAGAACGCCCGTCAAACGTTTCTCCATCCGTTTCCATTTTCTGATAAATTCTCAGATTTCTGCAGTTGTTTCCAGTTTTTTCCTTTTTATGCCGGATCGGTACCTTCCAGTGAACCACTTTTCCTGCGGGCGGAATGGCCTCATGAACTCTCCCGAGAAATCGAAATCCTGCGCCTCTGCGCAGGATTCTCTCTCTTTCGTAAACAAACAGCGGACGCCCCTGGGAATCGAACGCCGTCTCGTAGGGCATCATCACCATATCTGTTGTATGATCCAGTTCCTCTTTTTTTCTTCTGAACTCTTCCGCACATTCCGGCGGCAGAACGTCATCCGCATCCATCCACATACAGAAATCCATCGTCGCCTGCTCCAGCGAAAAGTTCCTCGCCGCCGAAAAATCATCGATCCAGGGAAACCGGAAAATCTTTTCCGTATACCGTCCGGCAATCCTGATTGTCTGGTCCACGGAACCGGTGTCTACAAGAATGATCTCATCCACAATTCCGCAGATACTGTCCAGACATCTGGCCAACACCTGCTCCTCGTCCCGCACAATCATACAAAGACTGATTGTCGCCATAAAACACCTCCTCGTGTTATGATATGACGTCCGACCCGTCTCTGCTCAGATAATTTTTGTCGTCCACTGAGAACAGTCCCAGACAGACGTAGCCAGCCCGCTGTAAAATTCCGGCTCATGACAGACCATCAGAATCGTACCTTTATATTCTCTCAGCGCACGCTTCAGCTCGTCTTTCGCATCCACATCCAGATGATTGGTCGGCTCGTCCAGAATCAGAACATTTGTCTCCCGGTTCAGGATTTTGCAGAGCCGGACTTTAGCCTGCTCCCCTCCGCTGAGCACGCGCACCAGGCTCTCGATGTGCTGTGTCGTCAGACCGCATTTTGCCAGTGCCGAACGCACCTCATACTGGGTGTAGGACGGAAATTCCTCCCAGATCTCCTGAATGCAGGTGTTGGTATTTCCTTTCTCCATTTCCTGTTCAAAGTAGCCGATCTCCACATATTCCCCCTGAATCACTCTTCCCTCCAGAGATGGAATCAGGCCAAGGATACTTTTCAGAAGCGTTGTCTTACCGATTCCATTGGCACCGGTCAGGACAATCTTTTCCCCGCGCTCAACCGCAAAATTCAATGGTTTTGACAAAGGATCTCCGTAACCGATCACCAGATCTTCCGCAGTAACGACAAATCTGCCCGGCGTGCGGGCGGTTTTAAAATGGAATTCCGGCTTTGGCTTTTCTCTCGCCAGTTCAATCACATCCATTTTGTCCAGTTTCTTCTGGCGGGACATCGCCATATTCCGCGTGGAAACCCTGGCCTTATTCCTTGCCACAAACTCCTTCAGTTCACTGATTTCCTGCTGCTGACGGCGGTAAGCGGCTTCTTTCTGCGCCTTTTTTACCTCATAAACCTCCAGAAAATGATCGTAATCGCCCACGTAACGATTCAGTTCCTTATTTTCCATATGATAGATCAGATTCACAACGCTGTTCAGAAACGGAATATCATGGGAAATCAGAATAAACGCGTTTTCATACTCCTGAAGATAGCGGGTCAGCCAGCTGATATGCTCCGCATCCAGATAGTTGGTCGGCTCGTACAGAAGAAGAATATCAGGTTTTTCCAGCAGAAGTTTTCCAAGAAGTATCTTTGTTCTCTGGCCTCCGCTCAGTTCCTCCACATCACGGTCCAGACCGATCTCCTCAAGTCCAAGAGCCCTTGCGACCTCCTCCACTTTGGAATCGATCACATAGAAATCATGCATCATCAACGTATCCTGGATGGTTCCAAGCGTTTCCATCATCTTCCCGAGCTCCTGCTCCGACGCTTCTCCCATCCGGTCACAGATATGGTTCATCTCCTGTTCCAGTTCCAGCAGCCAGGCAAACGCGCTCCGCAGCACATCGCCAACCGTCATGCCCCGCTCCAGCGCCGTATGCTGATCCAGATATCCGACCCGGACATTCTTTGCCCATTCCACTTTTCCTTCATCCGGCATCAGTTTTCCGGTAATAATATTCATAAACGTGGACTTTCCCTCACCATTGGCGCCCACAAGACCGATATGCTCTCCTTTCAGCAGCCGGAACGAAACGTCCTCAAAAATCGCTCTGTCCCCGAATCCATGGGACAGATGCTCCACATTCAAAATACTCATTTACTTTCTCCTCTGTTTATCCGCAAACCATCCTTTTACAGCCGTTCTGTCAGCCGAACGGCTGCCGGTATCCGGCCGCTGAATATTACTTCGCGACGGGCCGGATCCCCTGCCGCAGTACCGGATTCCCGAAACTGCAGCGCAGTACCGCCACCATTTTACACGACCGCTGCATAGAGCGCAAGAACTTTCTGTCTGCATTTCATGCATAATATAACTGTTCCACCACTGAACTATAACTATATATCGCAGCTGTTCCGCCGGATCCGTGCGGAATATATACGGATCATGCCGAACGGTTTCTGCGCAATCCTAAGCGTTCTGTATACGGTCAATCAAAAACGAAGAGATTGTGACAGTGATGACGGAAAATACAATCCGTTTCAGTGGAATATAAGTGAGCGAGAGACCCAGAACCGTAAAATCCGTAAAAAGATAGGCAAATGACAGCCGGCAGTGCGTCATCCGGGAAATCGTCAGAGCCAGCGCGTCATCCCCTCCGCTGGAACCTCCCTGCCGCACAATAATTCCAACGCCAACGCCGACAAAAATTCCGCCCAGGACAGCCGCCGGCAGCGGATACCGGGAAAGATCCGGCAGCATTGGCGGAAACAGTTCCCAGATTTTATAAAACAACGACACACTCAGCGTTGAAACCAACGAAATCCGCAGAAAGCGTCCGCCAAGGTACCGGAACGCCAGCAGATAGCAGATAATATCCAGAATCGGCGTGACTGCAGCCGGAGAAGCCCCGAACCAGTTTTCAATCAGAAGCATCAGGCCAATGACGCCGCCCTCGGTAATTCCTGTCCTCTGATGAATGTTGTGAATGCCAAAGGAACAGATCGCCGCTCCCACCATGATCAGCGCCACCCGCTTCCGGCTCATTCCTTCCGTCAGTCTTCTCACGGAAGCAGAAATCATACGTTTCATGTTATCCTCCTTGTAAGATGTCTTTTCAC
>ERZ1090862.1462-NODE-1465-length-10351-cov-6.725524_pt1 | contig 10351 bp, 6 predicted proteins | sample MGYA00478481_ERZ1090862 | MGnify/ENA primary metagenome ERZ1090862 (study PRJEB33644, sample SAMEA5815745) | chicken gut metagenome | biome: Chicken; feature: Gastrointestinal Tract; material: Caecum | place: Ireland | collected 2019-01-01 | study: A study of the... | reverse complement strand
TTGTCGCGGTCCTATTTTGCAAAGATCATACCCGCAGAAAAATCAGGGGAATATTTCGGGCTGTATGATATCTGCGGAAAGGGAGCTTCTGTCGTCGGCACGGCCCTGGTCTCATTTTTAAGCCAACTGACAGGGCAGATCAATGTGGGAGTGAGCGCGCTTTCCGTTATGTTCCTGATCGGCCTGGTCCTGTTTCGGATGGCGGCGAAAATAAATAGAAAATGAAAGCAAGCCCCTCGGTATTTCCGGGGGGCTTCAATTATGAAATAAATCTGAAATAAGTCTGAAATCTCACGAAATCACCCTGTTCCATGTTATAATAAATATACGAAAATACACAATAGCGAAGCGGATAAAAAATCCTCCGCTTCGCTTACAGTGCGTTTTATCAGACGGGGCAGATCTTGAAGAGGGAAAATTACAGAGGGCAGGAGAAACGGCATGGGAGAATTTGTTAAACTGCAGGATATTACGAAGATTTATAAGATGGGAGAAGTAGAGATACGGGCCGCTGACAGGATAAGCTTTTCCATTGCAAAAGGAGAGTTTGTCGTCATCGTCGGTCCCAGCGGGGCGGGAAAGACAACGGTTTTGAACATCCTTGGCGGGATGGACACGGCAACGGAAGGAACTCTGATCGTGGACGGAGAGGATATTACTTCGTACAATGCAAAGAAGCTGACAGGATACAGGCGGGATGATATAGGGTTTGTGTTCCAGTTTTATAATCTGGTGCCGAATCTTACCGCTCTGGAAAATGTGGAGCTGGCGCTTCAGATCTGCAAGGATCCGCTGGACGCAAAAGAAGTGCTGGAGGAGGTTGGTCTGGGAGACCGCCTGGATAATTTCCCGGCTCAGCTTTCGGGAGGAGAGCAACAGAGGGTTTCCATCGCGAGAGCCCTGGCCAAAAACCCAAAGCTCCTACTCTGCGATGAGCCCACGGGAGCTCTTGATTATAATACCGGAAAATCAATCCTGAAGCTTCTCCAGAACATGTGCCGTGAACGCGGCATGACCGTGATCGTGATCACCCATAATCAGGCTCTTGCTCCCATGGCGGATCGCCTGATACATATCAAGAACGGACAGGTTTCAAAGATGGAGCTGAATGAAGATCCGATGTCTATTGACGAGATAGAATGGTAGGGGTACATATGGGGAAGAAGGCACTTAGAAAAGATTTTTATATGGAGATCCGGCGAAGCCTGGGGCGCTTTCTGTCTATTTTTTTCATTGTGGCGATCGGTGTGGCGTTTTTCTCCGGAATCCGGGCTTCCGAGCCGGATATGCGCTACTCGGGCGACGAGTATTTTGATGAAAAAAATCTGATGGATATCGAAGTCATCAGTACGCTTGGCCTTACGGATGATGATATCAGGGCCATAGAGGCGGTGGACGGGATCGAGAAAGCGGAGGGCGGATACTCTGTGGACGCCCTGTGTACAGAAGGGGAAAATCAGATCGTGGTCCACGTGATGTCTCTCCTGCCCACCATGAATGAAGTGCAGCTTGAGGAAGGAAGACTTCCGGAAGCGGAAGATGAATGTGCGCTGGATGTGGATTATCTGGAAGAGAGCGCGCTGGAGATCGGCGATACGATCACTTTGTCAAGCGGCACAGATGACGAGATCACGGACTCCCTCAAAACAGATACATTTACCATTGTCGGGGCAGTGAGCAGTCCCTGTTACATCGCGTTCCAGAGAGGGAGCACTACCATCGGGGACGGAAGTATCAATGCGTTCCTTACAGTTCCGGAAGAGAGCTTTTCTCTTGAAGTATACACTGAAATCTATGCACAGGTGGAAGGCGCGAAAGAACTGACTGCCTTTACGGATGAATATGATGACCATGTGGAAGAAGTTCTCGACCGAGTGGAGGCAATCAAGGAGGATCGGGAGGACGCACGGTATCAGGAGGTTGTGGACGAAGCCAACGAAACCCTGGAGGAAGCGCGGCAGGAAGTGTCCGATGCGGAAAAGGAACTTGAGGATGGAAAGGCTGAGGCTGAGGAAGAACTTGCCGATGCACGGAAACAGCTTGAAGATGGCCGGGCGGAACTGGATGACGGAAAGAAAGAGCTGGAATCCTCAAAGGCGGAACTGGAATCCTCCCGCCAGCAGCTGATCGATGGTCAGGCGGAACTGGATCGTTCGGCGGAGGAACTTAACTCCAATATTGACGCCCTCAACGAACAGATCGATACGCTGAACCAGGCGAAGGAACAGTATAATGCACTGGCAGCCAGCGGTCAGACCGACGATGTGACGCTCGCGACAATGAACGCTCTTTATACGCAGATCCAGGAAGGAGAAGCGCAGATCGCCGATGCTCAGGCACAGATTGAGTCTGCACGCGCTCAGATTGAGGCGGGACAGGATGAGATCAATTCCGGATGGGAGCAGATCGAATCAGGTGAGAGCCAGATTGCTGAGGCAGAGCAGGAGCTTGCCGATGCAGAGCAGGAGCTCTCTGACGGCTGGGATGAATACTATGAAGGTGAAGCTGAGGCACAACAGGAGATCGCTGACGGAGAGCAGAAGATCGAGGATGCTAAGCAGGAGCTTGCCGATGCGCAGGAGGAGATCAACGATATCGACCGTCCGGAATGGTATGTCTATGACCGGGATCATCTTACAGAATATACCGGATACGGTGACAACGCGGACCGGATGCGGGCGATCGGGGAAGTGTTCCCTGTGCTGTTCTTCCTGGTGGCGGCTCTGATCAGTCTGACTACCATGACACGTATGGTTGAGGAACAGCGGACTTTGATTGGCACATTTAAAGCGCTTGGATATGAACGGCACTCTATTGCGGCAAAATATCTAGGATATGCGTGTCTTGCCACGGTGGCGGGATGCGTTGTGGGAGTGCTGTTCGGGGAGAAAGTATTCCCATATATTATCATTAATGCCTATGGGATTATGTACAGGCATATGGGAAATATTGTGCTTCCCTATAACATGGAATATGGCCTGATGGCTTCCGTTGCAGCTCTTGTCTGTACGCTGGGCGCGACATTCTTCTCCTGCTATAAGGAACTGAAGGAACAGGCGGCGGAACTGATGCGGCCTCCGACTCCGAAACAGGGACAGAGAGTTGCCCTGGAGCGAGTGGGATTTATCTGGAAACGGTTGAATTTCTCGTGGAAAGCTACCGTGAGAAATATTGTGAGATACAAGAAACGGTTTTTCATGACCGTCTTCGGCATTGGAGGATGCATGGCGCTCATGCTGGTGGGATTCGGTCTGAACGATTCTATCTCTGCCATTGCGGTGCTGCAGTATGATGAGATCCAGCAGTACGACGGAAATATCATTCTCAACGAGGATGCTTCGGATGAGGAAAAGAAGGAGGTCTATGATACGGTTTCCGGAGAGGCGAGAGTGGAAGTTGCTGCGGAGACGCTGCTCACTCAGATCACTGTGGGAAATGGCGAGGACTGGTATGATATCTACCTGAATGTTCCTGCGGACGTGGAATCGTTCCCGGAATTTGTAGCGCTTCAGGACCGGATCACGGATGAAGAGTATTTCCTGGATGACAGCGGTGCTGTACTTACGGAGAAGATGGCGAAGGAACTAGGTGTGGAGGCCGGAGATACGATAACGATCCGCGATGATGAAAAGGGTGATATGACCGTTACGGTCGAGCATATCTGCGAGAATTATATGATGCACTATCTGTATATGACGCCTGCGCTCTATGAGAAACTGTATGGCGAAGCTCCAGATTATAACTCGGTCTATTACAGGACGGATGACCGGACGACTACAGAAGCAGAAGAAGTGGGAGAAGATATCCTGAAGCTTCCGGGCGCACTCAGTGTAAGCTATACGACAGATCTGGAACAGCAGGTGGATGATATGCTGGTCAGTCTGGATAATGTGATCGTGGTGCTCATCATCTCGGCGGGAATGCTTGCGTTCGTGGTACTTTACAATCTGAACAATATCAATATCACGGAGAGAAAGAGGGAGCTTGCAACGTTGAAAGTCCTCGGATTCTACAACAGCGAGGTGTGCGCTTATGTGTACAGAGAGAATGTCATACTCACCCTGATCGGTGCGCTGTTCGGCATTATCCTCGGCAAGATCCTGCATCAGTTTATCATTGTGACTGTAGAGATCGAGTCGGTGATGTTCGGGCGCAATATCAATGTGATCAGCTTCGTTTACGGTTTTCTTCTCACGGTCGCCTTCTCCTGTTTTGTCAATGCGGTGATGTATTTTAAGTTAAAGAAGATCGATATGGTAGAATCGCTGAAGAGTGTCGAGTAGGAACCGTTCAGAAAAGGCAGAGTTTTTAAATAACAGTCGAGGGATCATACAGAGGGATATTTTCCCGGGAACGGGAGAATATACGGAAGTATGATCCCTTGTTTTTTGCAACGGCGACGAGCCAAAGTCCGGGCGTGCCCGAGACCTTGGCGACCGCTTACAATCCCGGAATGTGCCTTTGGGCACTTCCGGTGATTGTTTGACGGGAAAATTCAAAAATAATGCTTGCAATATACCCCTTAAGGGTATATAATGTCGCTGTAAAGAATAATACCCCGTGGGGGTTTGTGCAAGAGGTGGATGCATGGAGGAGAAAAACAATGTCTGTTCCGGATATCCTCATACAGGTCTCTGCGGTGAACGCGGCGCTGAACAGTTTCAACAGGGTACTGCCGGCGAATCATATCCGAACCTGTGTGGCAAACGACATACGGGACGGAAAAGAAGAAACCATCGATGAGCTGGTACTGACCCTACAGAAGCTGATGAAGTAGACAGGAGGGAGAGAGATGGAACAATATAATGTAACTGGAATGAGCTGCGCGGCATGCAGCGCCAGGGTGGAAAAGGCTGTGTCCAAAGTGCCCGGCGTCACGTCCTGTTCAGTCAGCCTGCTGACCAACTCAATGGGAGTGGAGGGAACAGCTGCACCGGCGGATATCATTGCCGCAGTGGAAAACGCAGGATACGGCGCGTCGGAAAAAGGAGCGGAAAAAAACGGAGGAACTCAGTCGGCAGCCATGTCGGTAGCAGATTCTCTGAAGGATACAGAGACGCCGAAGATGAAACGGCGCTTGATCGCATCACTGTGTTTTCTGATCCCGCTGATGTATTTTTCTATGGGACACATGATGTGGAACTGGCCGGTCACGTCTTTTCTGGAAGGAAATCATGTGGCGATGGGGCTGATCCAGCTGCTGCTCACAACGGTCATCATGGTCATCAACCAGAAGTTTTTTATCAGCGGGTTTAAAGGGCTGCTCCATGGGGCGCCGAATATGGATACCCTTGTGGCGCTTGGAGCCGGAGCATCCTACGGATACAGCACCTATGCACTGTTTGCTATGACGGACGCTCAGACGAGAGGTGACATGGCGGGCGTGATGTCCTATATGCATGAGTTCTACTTTGAATCGGCGGCAATGATACTGACGCTGATCACAGTGGGAAAGATGCTGGAGGCCCGCTCAAAGGGAAAGACGACGGACGCGTTGAAGAGCCTGATGAAACTGGCTCCGAAGACGGCGGTGATCATCAGGAACGGTGTTGAGACGGAAGTCCCTGTAGATCAGGTGCGTAAAGGCGACGTTTTCGTGGTCCGGCCGGGAGAAAATATACCCGTGGATGGTATCGTCCTGGAAGGATCCAGTGCAGTGAATGAGTCCGCACTGACCGGAGAGAGTATTCCGGTGGATAAGAAACCGGGAGATCCGGTGTCCGCGGCTACACTGAACCATTCCGGATTTATCCGTTGTGAGGCCACGAGAGTGGGGGAGGATACGACCCTTTCCCAGATCATACAGATGGTAAGTGATGCGGCGGCTACAAAGGCGCCGATCGCCAAGATCGCCGACCGGGTATCCGGAGTATTTGTTCCCGCAGTCATTGCCATTGCAGTGGTCACAACAGCAGTATGGCTGATCGCCGGACAGACCGTCGGATTTGCTCTGGCGCGGGGAATCTCCGTGCTCGTGATCAGTTGTCCCTGTGCGCTGGGACTTGCCACTCCGGTGGCTATCATGGTGGGCAATGGAATGGGCGCGAAGAACGGGATCATGTTTAAGACCGCAGTTTCCCTGGAGGAGACAGGAAAGACACAGATCGTTGCGCTGGATAAGACAGGGACGATCACCAGCGGCGAGCCCAGAGTGACTGATATGATTCCGGCAGAAGGAGTAAGCGAAGAAGAACTTCTCACGAACGCCTATGCCCTGGAGAAGAAAAGCGAGCATCCTCTGGCTCATGCGATCCTCGTAAAAGCAGAGGAGGCAGGGATTAGACTTTCCTCAGAGACAGAAGATTTCCAGGCTGTGCCCGGGAACGGTCTGTCAGGAAAGCTGGGAGAGGATGAACTTTCAGGCGGAAACCTGAAGTTTATCGAAGAAAAAGCAGAGATACCAGATGAGACAAAGAAGAAAGCGGAGGAACTTGCAGAGGAAGGAAAGACGCCCCTGTTCTTCAGCAGGAACGGGCGCCTGATCGGAATTATCGCTGTTGCGGACGTTATCAAAGAGGACAGTCCTCAGGCAGTCAGGGAACTTCAGAATATGGGAATCCATGTGGTCATGCTGACAGGTGACAACGAGCGCACTGCAAAGGCTATCGGCGCGCAGGCGGGAGTTGATGAAGTTATTGCGGGTGTCCTTCCTGACGGGAAAGAGACGGTGATCCGTTCGCTTAAGAAGAAAGGAAAAGTTACCATGGTAGGCGACGGAATAAATGATGCCCCGGCATTGACCAGAGCGGATATCGGGATTGCCATCGGTGCAGGAACTGATATCGCCATAGACGCGGCAGACGTCGTTCTGATGAAGAGCCGTTTAAGCGATGTGCCGGCAGCGATAAGGATGAGCCGTGCGACGCTTCGGAATATCCATGAAAATCTGTTCTGGGCGTTCTTCTACAATGTGATCGGCATTCCCCTTGCAGGGGGGGTGTGGATCCCACTGTTCGGGTGGCAGTTAAACCCCATGTTCGGGGCTGCGGCAATGAGTCTTTCCAGCTTCTGTGTGGTGACCAATGCGCTAAGACTTAACTGGTTTAACATGCATGACGCGAGAAAAGATAAAAAGATCAAAATTCATGAAAAACAGGAGGAAACAGAAATGCAGAAAACAATGAAGATCGAAGGAATGATGTGCGGGCACTGTGAGGCAAGAGTAAAGAAAGCACTGGAAGCTCTGTCTCAGGTGGATTCAGCGGAAGTAAGCCATACGGCAGGGACAGCAGTTGTCACTCTGAATGCAGAGATCGATAACGATACGCTGAAAAAGACAGTGGAAGATCAGGATTACAAGGTGACAGGGATTGAATAGACAATCGAATAAACAAGAATTTTCTGAAAACGGTGAAACAGAAGCCGGCGGGGCAGACTCTTAAGATAAAGAGTCTGCCCCGTTGTGATCTGTCGATATTATTTGGTGTATTTTGCCTCCTGAAATTTTCAGACGGTCAGCTTCAGTTCTGATCGCTGTATGCGATCTTTCCACCGCAGACCGTATATTTTATCTTTCCGTACAGCTCCCATCCTGTGAATGGGGAGTTGGAGGACATGGAGCGGTATTCTGTCGGCGTCCAATGCTCCTCGGGATCGAAGAGGACCAGATCGGCCGCTTTTCCGATCTCGATCCGTCCGCTCGGAAGGTGATAAAGTTCTGCCGGATTAACGGTCATCTTTTCCAGAAGCTGCATCAGGCTCAGATGGCCGGGGCGTACAAGAGACGTGATACCCAGGGCGAGGGAAGTCTCCAGACCGATGATGCCGCTCGGGGCGGCAGTGATTGAACGGCTTTTTTCCTCCTGGCTGTGCGGGGCGTGATCTGTGGCGATGATATCTATGGTGCCGTCGGCCAGCCCGGCGATGATCGCCTGCCGGTCTTCTTCCGTACGCAAAGGCGGATTCATCTTTGCCAGCGTGCCGTATTTCAGGACAGCATCATCCGTGAGAGTAAAGTGGTGAGGCGTGGCTTCCGCGTGAAGATTTGCGCCAAGTGCCTTATACATCCGCACGATCTCTACGGAGAGTCCGGAGCTGATATGCTGGATCACCGTGTGGGCTCCGGAGCGAAGTGCCAGCAGGCAGTCCCGGGCAACCAGGGATTCTTCGGCGACAGAGGGAGAACCATAGATTCCCAGCTCGTCGGAGACGGGACCGTGGTTGATCCCGTTATTTTTAATAAAGGAAGGGTCCTCCTCGTGAAGGCTGATCGGCATGTCCAGCTCTGCGGCCTTCCGCATTGCTTCGTATAAGAATGCGGCGTTTCGAAGCGGAATTCCGTCATCTGTAAAACCGCACGCTCCGGCATCGGCGAGGGCATCCATATCTGTCAGTTCCTGCCCTTTCAGTCCGAGGGACACGGATGCTGCCTGGAATATATGGATCTTCTCTTCGCGGCTTCTGCTGAGAATATCGGAGATCGTCTGTACATTGTCCACGACAGGGGAGGTGTTTGCCATGCAGATAACGGAAGTGAATCCTCCGGCAGCTGCGGCAAGGGAGCCTGTGTGCAGGTTCTCTTTATGAGTGAATCCCGGATCACGGAAGTGAACGTGGGTATCGATGAGGCCGGGAGAGGCCACAAGCCCTTCTGCAGGGAGTGTTTCCTCCTGCGGAGCCGGGCTGAGATTATCCCCGATCTCACGGAAAAGGCCGTCGCTGATCCGGATATCGCATTTTCGCGATGTGCGTGTGGCCGGATCGATTAAAAGTGTATTTTTAATGATCATAGTTTCCTCCTGTATTTCTGTTATTCTGTTCTGTTTTTCTGCAATAAGTATAACGTCTGGAGCCCGACGGTTCAAGGTGTTAAATGCAAAGCCTCAGGAATTGTGTGTGATCAGAGCAGATAACAGCAGAAATAAAAACCGGGAGAGTCCTCAGGCATTGTGCCGCTGGACTCTCCCGGAATAAATCCAGAGGATGTCTGAAAATTCCTACAGCTGGCGGTAAAGATGACGCGGTATTCCGTCAACCATTACAGGAGAAACATCGCCCTGGATCAGCGGGCGTACATAGCTGACAAACTCATCTGTTACATAAGAGCCGTCTTCGTTTACCCATTCACGGGGAACAAGTTTTTCATCATTTGCGATCTTGTGGACATCCTTGACTTCCGTTCCGCTCTGGTACGGATCGTCGGAAAGTCTCTTGAGTACCACCATCTTTCCGGAATCCCCTTCGTCGGCTGCCTTGACTGCGGCACCTCCTACCTGATAGGCTTCCAGGATATCTACACGGGATGCACAGTGGGAAGCGGAACGCTGCAGCGAGCTGAGCTCGATGGAGCGGGTCTTGCATCCGATCTCGCCGGCAATATAGCTTGCAAGATAATTTGCTGTTCCGGAGAGCTGTTTATGTCCGAATGCGTCCACAAAGTCTATGCTCTGCCCGAGCTCGCACACATAGCGGCCGTCTTCCAGACGGATTCCCTCGGAAACAGCAACGACAACGGACGATTTTTTTGACAGGAGTTCTTTTACCTTTGCGCCGAAAGCTTCGATGTCAAAGGGAAGCTCCGGAAGGTAGATCAGATCCGGTCCGGAGCAGTCCTCGCCTTTTGCAAGAGCGGCAGCACCGGTAAGCCAGCCTGCATTTCTTCCCATGATCTCAACAATGGAGACAAGTCCCTTCTCATATTCCAGACAGAAGCTGTCGCGGATGATCTCTTTGACGGAAGTTCCGATATATTTTGCGGCGCTTCCGTATCCGGGCGTATGGTCTGTCAGGGCAAGATCATTATCTATGGTCTTCGGGCATCCGATAAAGCGGGTCGGATGTCCGGTTACGATGGCGTAATCGGACAGTTTTTTGATCGTATCCATAGAATCATTTCCGCCGATATAGATAAACGCCTCGATGTTCAGTTTATCAAGGATACCAAAGATCTTCTCGTAAACTGCCTGGTCCTGGTGAATCTCAGGAAGCTTGTAGCGGCAGGAACCCAAGAAGGCAGCAGGTGTTCTTTTGAGAAGTTCTGCGTCCAGTTCATTGGTGATGTACTCGGACAGATCGATGTATCTCTCCTGAAGAAGCCCCTGGATCCCGTGCAGCATTCCATATACCTTTGCGGCGCCGCGGTCTTTGGCTGTGCGGTACACGCCGGCAAGGCTGGAATTGATGGCAGCGGTGGGGCCGCCTGACTGTCCTACTATAACATTTCCTTTCATGATCAGTTACCTCCGTGATATATATTTCAAAGTGCCTTTCGGACCGAAAAGCATCTGCCCGTAAACGGCATGCGGGAAAATCCCGCCGTTATTACCAGTTTAGTGCATAATAACCAATTTGTAAATGAAAAAATGTAATTTATACACAAAAGTAACGAAAAATGATGACTTTTTTGAAAAAG
>ERZ1090862.1455-NODE-1458-length-10377-cov-5.005135_pt1 | contig 10377 bp, 6 predicted proteins | sample MGYA00478481_ERZ1090862 | MGnify/ENA primary metagenome ERZ1090862 (study PRJEB33644, sample SAMEA5815745) | chicken gut metagenome | biome: Chicken; feature: Gastrointestinal Tract; material: Caecum | place: Ireland | collected 2019-01-01 | study: A study of the... | reverse complement strand
GTAGACTGTAACGATGATAATATCTGTATCAAATCGGGACGGGATGCAGACGGACTGCGGGTGAACCTTCCTACGGAAAATGTGGTCATACGCAATTGCATCGCCCGCAAAGGTGCCGGACTTATCACCTGCGGAAGCGAAACTTCCGGTAGCATACGGAATGTATTGGGATATAATCTGGAAGCAATCGGCACCTCCGCCGTGCTGCGGTTGAAAAGCGCCATGAACCGTGGAGGGACAATCGAAAACATTTATATGACCGAAGTAAAAGCGGAAAACGTCCGTCACGTGCTGGCGGCGGACTTGAACTGGAACCCCAGTTACAGTTACAGCACTTTACCCAAAGAGTATGAAGGGAAAGAAATCCCGGAGCACTGGAGAATCATGCTGACTCCGGTAATGCCTCCCGAAAAAGGTTATCCGCGTTTCCGCAATGTCTACGTATCAAAGGTAAAAGCGGAAAATGTGGACGAATTTATCTCCGCTTCGGGATGGAATGATTCGTTACGTCTGGAAAATTTCTATCTTTATGCCATCGAAGCGCAGACCGACAAACCGGGCAAAATCTGCTATACGAAGAATTTCAACTTGTCTGAAATCACATTAAAGACAGAAGAAAAGAATGTCATTGAACTAAAAGAGAATGAACAAAGTAATATCAACTTCAACTATGTTAAGACATCTCCTGACCATCGTACTGCTGGGAATCTTGCTCATTGATGTGCAAGCACAAGCACTGACGCCACCTGCCGGCACTTTCCGGTTGGGTATATCAAAAGGAAATGAAAGCCACTGGCTAAAGCCTAAAGAAAAGATACGGGGAGTGGCCTTCCAATTTAACGCAGTGCCCGATAGTCGTTGATTTATCCTGGAAGTAGAAGGCGCCTCTGCTCCGGAAGCCGATGCCCTATTTTGGAGTTTCGGCGATTGCCAACCGGATTCGGACATCAATGTATTCAGCGTGGAGGGACAAGCCTTCACTTGCTACTACGGAGAAAGTATGCAATTACGGACGCTGCAGGCTGTCACTCCTACCGATGATATTCGCTTGAGTGACGGACATAAGGATGCAACTCCCCTGATGCTTTATGAATCAGGCAAACGAACCGACCGCCCTGTACTGGCCGGATGTTGCAGTCTCTCCCCGGCTTCTTCCCGAAACGAAGGAAGCAAGCCTTCTCGGCTTTACTTCTGTTTCTACGAACAGAATGAAAAAGCGGATTACAACTACTATATGTTACCGGATATTTTTGCCAAAATCGACAAAAAATGAAAAGGATCTATTTATTATTCAGTCTGTTAATAGGTTGCATCTATCTACATGCAGCCATTTATAATGTAATGGACTTCGGAGCCAAAGCGGATGGGAAAACGATTGATTCGCCTGCCATCAATCGTGCAATTGAAGCGGCCGCACAGGCCGGAGGAGGCACAGTATATCTACCTGCGGGAGAATATGCGTGTTATTCCATCCGGTTAAAAAGTAACATTCATATCTATCTGGAACAGGGCACCCGCATTATTGCCGCCTTTCCCGGAAAAGAAGAAGGATATGATACCGCCGAACCGAATGAACATAATAAGTATCAGGATTTCGGTCACAGCCATTGGAAAAACTCTTTAATTTGGGGAATCGGGCTGGAGAATATTACGATCAGTGGTCCCGGCTTAATCTACGGCAAAGGCTTGACCCGTGAAGAGAGCCGCCTGCCGGGTGTAGGCAATAAGGCGATCAGCCTGAAAGATTGCAGAAATGTGACCCTGAAAGATTTATCCATGCTACATTGCGGGCATTTCGCCCTGTTGGCTACCGGCGTGGATCATCTGACGATTCAGAATCTGAAAGTAGACACCAACCGGGACGGCTTCGATATTGATTGCTGCCGGAACGTACGTATCAGCCAATGCACGGTGAACTCCCCCTGGGATGATGCCATTGTATTGAAAGCCTCTTATGGATTAGGACGCTTCCAAGATACGGAAAATGTGACGATCAGTGATTGTTATGTCAGCGGCTTTGACAAAGGCAGTGTAATGGACGGCACTTGGCAGCTGGACGAACCGCAGGCTCCCGATCATGGTTTCCGTACGGGACGCATCAAACTTGGCACAGAAAGTAGTGGAGGTTTCCGCAATATTGCGATTACGAACTGTATCTTTGAACATTGCCGTGGACTGGCATTGGAAACGGTAGACGGAGGACATCTGGAAGATATTGTAATCAGTAATATTACAATGAGAAATATAGTCAATGCGCCTATTTTCCTCCGGTTGGGCGCACGTATGCGCAGTCCTGAAGGCACTCCTGTGGGCACCATGAAACGTATTCTTATCAGCGATATCAATGTATGGAGTGCCGACAGCCGGTATGCTTCTATCATCAGCGGCGTACCGGAAGCCTGTATAGAGGATGTGACTTTGCGTAATATTCACCTCTATTATAAAGGCGGATACAGCGAAGAAGATGGTAAACGAGTTCCGCCCGAACAGGAAAAAGTATATCCCGAACCGTGGATGTTCGGCACGATTCCAGCTAAAGGATTTTATATCCGTCATGCACGGAATATTACCTTCGACGGCATTCGTTTCCACTTTGAACAGCCGGACGGACGGCCGCTTTTTGTTACTGACGATACAGAAAACATAGAATATTATAATACGCCGAAAGAATGATGAATAAAAGACAATGGATAGTCCTTTGCCTGCTTGCCGCAGGTGGAGTAATGCAAGCACAACAATGGCCGGATGCTCCGGTGGAAGCACGTCCCGGTGCCAGATGGTGGTGGCTGGGAAGTGCCGTAGACGAAAAGAACCTGACATACAATCTGGAAGAATATGCACGCACCGGAATGGGGGCGGTAGAAATTACTCCCATCTATGGTGTGCAGGGCAATGATGCGAATGAGATTCAATTTCTCTCTCCCCGCTGGATGGAAGTTCTTAAACATACACAGGCGGAAGGAAAGCGTACCGGTATCGAGATTGACATGAATACCGGAACCGGATGGCCTTTCGGCGGACCGGAAGTCAGTATTGAAGATGCAGCCACTAAGGCTATCTTCCAGACATACAACCTAGAGGGAGGCAAAGAGATTGAACAAGATATCAATGTGACCGACCCTAAACAGCAGGCTTATTCCGTACTAAGTCGGGTGATGGCTTACGATGAGAAAGGTAAATGTATCAACCTGACCGCCCACGTAAAAAAAGACAAGCTACAATGGAAAGCACCTGCGGGCAAATGGAAAATCGTAGCTCTTTATATCGGTAAGACACGACAGAAAGTGAAACGTGCCGCTCCCGGAGGTGAGGGATATGTAATGAACCATCTCTCAAAGAAAGCTGTAAAGAACTATCTTTCCCGTTTTGACCGTGCTTTCAAAAGCAGCAAGACGAGCTATCCCCATACATTCTTCAACGACTCTTACGAAGTGTATCAGGCAGATTGGACAGACGATTTCCTGGAACAATTCGCCCGTCGCCGGGGATACAAACTGGAAGAACATTTCCCCGAATTTCTGGACGAAAGTCGTCCGGAAGTCAGCAGACGTATTGTATCCGATTACCGGGAAACGATTTCCGATTTGTTATTGGAAAACTTTACCTGCCAGTGGACGGACTGGGCACATAAGAACGGCAGTATCACCCGCAACCAGGCACATGGTTCGCCCGGCAATCTGATTGATATTTATGCTGCTGTGGATATTCCCGAATGTGAGGGTTTCGGACTGTCGCAATTCCATATCGAAGGATTGCGTCAGGACTCTTTAACTAAAAAGAATGATTCGGACCTGTCTATGCTGAAATATGCTTCTTCAGGTGCTCATATTGCAGGAAAGACGTACACTTCTTCCGAAACATTCACGTGGCTGACGGAGCATTTCCGCACTTCTTTATCGCAATGCAAACCGGATATGGATCTGATGTTTGTTTCCGGTGTCAATCACATGTTTTTCCACGGCACTCCGTATTCTCCGAAAGAAGCCGAATGGCCCGGATGGTTGTTCTACGCTTCTATCAATATGAGTCCGACAAACAGTATTTGGCGTGATGCTCCTTCGTTCTTCAACTATATCACCCGTTGCCAGAGCTTTCTGCAAATGGGACGGCCGGATAATGATTTCCTGATTTATCTTCCGGTATATGATATGTGGAATGAGCAACCGGGACGATTGTTATTATTCACGATACACCACATGGATAAACTGGCTCCTAAGTTTATCGACGCTATCCATCGCATCAACAACAGCGGATATGACGGGGATTATATTTCCGATAACTTTATTCGCAGTACACGTTTCAAAGACGGACAGTTGGTTACTTCAGGCGGAACAGGCTACAAAGCATTGGTAGTGCCTGCTGCACACCTAATGCCGAGTGATGTATTGGCACATCTTTATGAACTTGCCAAACAGGGAGCTACAATCGTATTCCTCGAAAATTATCCGACAGATGTACCGGGATACGGTCAGTTGGAACAAAAACGCCAAAGTTACCAGCGTACGTTCCGGCAACTTCCAGCTGTTTCATTCTCGGAAACCACCGTTACTCCAATCGGAAAGGGAAAGATTATCACAGGAACGGATTATGCACGCACACTGGCCAGTTGCAATATCTCTCCTGAAGAAATGAAAACTAAATTCGGACTACAAGCGATCCGGAGAGTAAATGATACGGGACACCACTATTTCATCTCTTCCTTGCAAAATAAAGGAGTGGACGGTTGGATCACATTGGGAACGAATGCAGCCGCAGCCGCTCTCTTCAATCCCATGACCGGAGAATGTGGTGAAGCTAAGGTAAGACAGGCAAACGGAAAAACACAAGTCTATCTGCAATTAAAATCCGGTGAATCGATCATTCTGCAAACATATCAACAACCTTTGCAGGCATCCAAACCGTGGAAGTATGTCAAAGAGCAACCTTTCAGTCTTCGTCTGGATCATGGTTGGAAGTTACACTTCGCCGAAAGCAAACCGGAAATTCAAGGGACATTTGATATAGATCGCCCCTGTTCATGGACCCATATCGATCATCCGGCAGCCCAAACGAACATGGGAACCGGTGTTTATTCCTTAGACATCGAATTGCCGACTTTGCAGGCCGACGACTGGATTCTTGATTTGGGAGATGTACGCGAAAGTGCCCGTGTCCGCATCAACGGACAGGAAGCGGGATGCGCATGGGCAGTGCCTTATCAACTAAAGGTGGGCCAGTTCTTAAAACCCGGAAAAAACCACATCGAGATAGAAGTCACGAATCTCCCTGCGAATCGAATTGCAGAATTAGACAGGCAGGGAGTGCAGTGGCGCAAATTCAAAGAAATCAATATTGTTGATTTGAACTATCGTCCGGCCAATTATGGACATTGGAGTCCATTACCCTCCGGCTTGAATAGTGAGGTACGGCTGATTCCGGTAAATGTGATGCCATAGTTGAGACATTGTCATATCATCATACCGCAACAAACTACTTTTTCAATCTTGTACTTAAGACTTTTCAGTGCAAAGATTAAGGGTTTTCAGTACAGAGATTAGTAGTTTTTTATGCAGTCGGTAAGTCGTCCCGTTACAATGGGACAATAGGCACATTGCAAAGTGACCAATATCACCTTATAAGATGATATTGGTCACTTTGTAATATGATTACCTGTCTTTGGGAAGATGAGAAGCACTAAAGATACAAAATTAAATAGTAAAAAGCAAGAGTGAGACAGGAAATATAGCTTCATCCCCTGAACGGATTGATTTTATTTCCGAACCGGGGAATGGACTTAAAAGACTATTTTAAATCCATTACAGCCTGCTCCAACTGTTTCAATGCTTTTTCCAGCGTAGCACGTGGACAAGCAACGTTCAACCGCATAAATCCCTCGCCTTCCTTACCGAATGTTGTTCCATCATTCAGCGCCAGATGAGCATCTTCTACAAAAAGACGGTTCAGTTCTTCCTGATTGAGTCCCAATGCGCGGCAATCCAGAAAGATCAAGTAAGAGGCTTGCGGACGGATCATCTTGATAGCAGGAATATGTTCTTTCAAATACGTTTCAGTGAAATCCACATTTCCTTTAATATATGCTACCACTTGGTCCAGCCATTCTGTACCATGACTGTAAGCAGCTGCTACACTTAAATAAGCAAAGAGATGTCCTTCGCTAAACTCGCTTGCTTCCATATATGTCTGGAAACGGTGACGAAGTTCGTCTTTCTCAATAATTGCATAAGAACTAGCCAATCCCGGCATGTTGAATGCCTTGCTGGGAGACATAAAGACAAGAGAGTTCATCCGTGCCTTCTCTGAAATCAAAGCAAAGGTAGGATGTTTGTATGGAGGCAGGGTTAAGTCAGCATGAATCTCGTCAGAGATAACCAATGTGCCGCTTTCATAGCAGATGTCGGCTATCTGAGACAGTTCCTCTTTGGTCCATACACGTCCACCCGGGTTATGAGGGTTGCTTAGAATAAGCAATTTGCATCCTTGAATATCTTGACGGAAGCGGTTGAAATCAATATAATATTGTTCATCTTTCAGGACTAACGGGCTGAATACCACTTCACGTTCATTCTTTTGAGTGACTAAAAAGAAAGGATGATAAACAGGGGGCATTACCATTATCTTATCTCCTTTTTGCGTAAAGCAGTGGATCACAAAAGCCAAGCCGCGAACAATACCGGGAGTGAAAGTCAACATCTCTTCACGAATCGCCCAACCATGGCGCTCCTTCACCCAGTTAATAATAGACTCCGACCATTCTTTGCAAGCAAATGTATATCCGAGTACTTCATGCTCCAGGCGTTTTTTCAAAGCCTCTATGACAAAAGGAGCTGTGCGGAAATCCATATCAGCTACCCACATTGGAATCAGGTCATTGCGTCCCCAACGATTCTCTACTGCATCCCATTTTACGGAATCTGTACCATGACGGTTTATTATTTCATCAAAATTATAGTTCATACTGCATAATATTGTTAGGTTATGTGTATAATAAACAGTTAGCAAAGATAGTTGTTTTCGTGGTATTACCGAAAGGCAGCCTCTAATTTTGTATGCTCTATCAAAACATAGAGGGCCGGAGCAATACAGCATCCGACCCTCATATTCATACCCTGAAAAAAAAACTAAGAACCTATTTGTCTTTATTATTCATTCCAACGATGCACTATAAATCCACGCTTACCATCTTCTGTTTTTAAAGAGATGAAATAGATATGCGGATGGCTCGTCGGACCTGTACCGATACGTTTTTCCAAAATAAACTCGGTCAGTTTAACGGCAGAGGCTGCTTTGTCTGTATACGAAGTATTAGTGTCATTGATAGTCGTTTCAAACTTCGGATTACGGTTGGCAGCATTCACACAATTTAAATTGTTTGCCCAACCACCGTTAAAGTAGACATAATATGTATCTTTCACTTCACCGTTTTGTTGATACCAGTACATATCTTTTGGCGTTGCATAAGATCCGGTACTGGAAACTCCGGCCGTGTTAATATCGGCACGATAACCATCCCAATAAATACGTGGCGTCGGGTCGTCAAGATTGAGTGGTACCCATAAGTCTATAGAACGGCTTTCCTTTTCCTGGTCGGTCACAGTGATGGTTGTACCACCGTCACCTACCACGGTAACAGTTACTGTGGTGCCGGATATTGCCACAGTAGCTACCCCCTCATTCAGAGATTTAACGGTATAGCCGCCATTACCGGAAGTGATATTGAAAGAAATCTGTTGAGGCGTACCCTCGTACACATATTCTCCCTCAAGAGTCCCCTCTTTATCAAACAGAACAGGGCGAATCGGATTCGTCACCCGCACTTTAAGAGTAGCTGACATGTTTCGGGAATCTGTCACAGTAATCGTTGCCTGATCGACATTCGCTTTACCGCCAAGTACCAGTTTATATCCTCCTGTTACATCGGGGTCTTCCACAATTTCAGCGTTGATGGCTTCAGGAGCAGAATTGGTTACTGTATAACCGCCATTACCGGTCAGAATTTTCATTTCACGAAGAATAACGCCGTCATTATCCAGACGTAATACTTCCACTCCCTCCGGGAGCGATTCGAGTGTCAGTTCCTGAAGTTTACGTACTTCAACCGTCATGAGAGCACGATTGTAGCTATCATCCGAAAGGCGAACGATGGTGCTACCTATGTCACCGCCTGTCAACAGTATTTCGTTGCCGACCACCTCGGCAGTCACCACATCCTCATTATCACTCTCTACACGATAATTCACACCGTCCAAACCAATACCGATATGCAGGACTTCTCCCTCAACGAGCACCGGATTATGCGTAGTAAGCGGAACATTGACATAAGGGTAATACACATCTTTGTCATTTTCACATCCCGTCATCAAGCAGAGAAGAGCCAGAAAAGGGATAAAGGATAAATATTTTATTTGTTTCATTGATTCAAGATTTTTAAAGCCCGATTAAATCTCCCCAAGGGAATATCCGGACAGACTGTTAGTTTTATCAAGTTCTGCAATATCCCGTCTTATTAAAACAGAAAGAAGCATAATTGCCATCCCATTAATAATTAGGATTCTGATACATTCCGTCTTTATTCGTCGAGATCTGTATCTCACTCAACGGAATGGGGAACAAATAATTCTTATCACTGTCGAAGCTGGTTTTCGTCGTACTAAAACCATTACGGTTTTCCAGGAAATGCTCAAACATACCGGTACGTGCCAGGTCATACCAACGCCAGCGTTCGAAGCAAAGTTCACGGGCGCGCTCTAACAAAACATCTTCGAGTGTATACGTATCGTAATTCCCAAATCCGGGGGTATCGTCTTCAGTGACAGCAACTCCCTGATTTAATCCGCGGGCACGTTGCACGATGCGATTCATTGCTTCCACACCCTCATCGGACGGCGAACCGTTGTTCAACATCAAATCGGCTTCGGCGTACATCAGCAATACATCGGCAAAACGCAGTACGAGGATATTGTTCGGACAGTTAGAGTACACAAAGTTGGTATGTTCATCTTTCCAGGTAGCTCCCCAACGATATTTGGTGACACCACTGTTCGTTACAGACTTCGCATTGTCTCCGGGTTGCGGTTTACCGCTTAGCTCCGTCATGGGTTTCTGTGCTATCGGGCTATTATTGGTCTTATCAAAGTCAATCACATAATCGGCTAGATTCCACTCCCGACGCTTGTCGTAACCATTGGCATCATAATAGTTCCAGAATGAGGGAACATATTTAAGGTTGCATTGTCCGGCAATGGCATTTGTACGCCAGCCACCGTAAAGTTTCTGTCCGTCGGTATTGATTGCACGGGCACCGTATTCTTTCGGCCATTGTGAACCATAAGGATTCTGTGCGCTGAACTGTATTTCCCAAATCGTCTCTTTATTGATGTTCTTATTTTCAATTTTAAAAACATCTCCGTAGACCGGTTCCAGATCACGTCCGCTGTTGGTGATTACATCTTGCAGCAGTGCCAATGCATCACCGTAAAGTTTTTCATCCGTTTGTTCTATCTGCTCGTAACCGGCTACACGATCAGCGGCACGTGCCGAAGCCATTGTAATATATACTTTTGCCAGCAATGTTTTGGCAGCCCAGTAATTCGCCCAACCGCCATCTATTTCTTTAGGCAGAACATCTTCGCCCAAACAGAACAATAAATCATCTTCAATGAGTTGATAAACTTCCGCTACCGGTGTACGTCCCATGTCGTAAGTCAGCTCCGTCACATGATCGGTCATCAGAGGCACGGCTCCGAAAGTCTGCACCAGGTTGAAATATCCCCATGCACGTAAAAAGCGTACATTAGCCACATAGCGGTTGATAAGTTTAGCGTCTCCTTCGATTCCCTGTGCTTTGTAGATAACAGTGTTGCAGGCGGTAATCAACCGGTAGTAGCGAAACCAGAATTGCTTGATACAGCCATCGGTAGGCGTATATGTGTAGCGGTCGATAAAACCACGCAGGTTCGTTTCATTGGGATACATACACTCGTCCGTACCCACCATACCGACAAATAACGGGGTATTGGTGCCGACGTTATACATATAGCGCAACGTAGAAAACGCACCGACTGCTCCTACTTTCAGAGATTCGACAGTCTTATAGAAAGTTCCTTCATCGAATTCAGACTCCGGCTTCTCTTCCAAGAAATTGGTACAAGACGAAACGGAAGTTCCGAGTAGGAACGTAGTAGCCAATAATAGTATGATATATTTTTTCATGGAATTCAATATTCAGGGTGTTAAACAAATCAGAAAATAAAATTGAAACCGACAGAATAAGAACGATTGCGCGGATAAGCACTGTAGTCGAGACTCGGCATCAAGTCGCCTGTCTGTCCCTGACGAGTGTTTACTTCCGGGTCAAATCCCGTATATCTGTCTCTTATA
>ERZ1090862.1451-NODE-1454-length-10395-cov-11.651644_pt1 | contig 10395 bp, 8 predicted proteins | sample MGYA00478481_ERZ1090862 | MGnify/ENA primary metagenome ERZ1090862 (study PRJEB33644, sample SAMEA5815745) | chicken gut metagenome | biome: Chicken; feature: Gastrointestinal Tract; material: Caecum | place: Ireland | collected 2019-01-01 | study: A study of... | reverse complement strand
ATCCGGTGTTTACTGATACAGTGTAAGGGAAAAAGGGAACTGTTGCAATAGGCATAAAAGGTATCGCAAAAAAGTAAGAGAGAACCTTTCCGATCCTCTCCTACTCTCTTTTTTGCCTAACTTTTACCCTGCATTGGAAAATATATCTCTGGGCTTCATCCGCAGCACCAGGCCGGAGGCTACTCCTGTGGACAGCAGAATCAACAGTGCGCCGATGCCTGCCACTTCCGCCAGCTCCCGCATACCGATCCGCACTTTCACCAGTTCCTGGGCGTCCACCTGGCGGCTCTCCACCGGATCCGGGTACAAAAGTTCCTGTGCCCGGCGGCCTGCCTCTCCATTTTCCGCTTCTTCCGCGATATTTACGGAAACCGCGTCGCCCACAAAATATTCCAGCTGTCCTGCGGCCGCGGCGCTGATGCACCAGGCCGCCAGAAAAGCCGCCGCTGCCGTCAGCAGATTTTCCAGCAGATGCTGTCCCAGGATGCCCCTTTTGCGGATTCCCAGGGATAAAAGGATTCCGATCTCGTGTACCCGGTCCCTCATCCACAGAAACAGCACCAGCGTGACCAGCACCACGCCGATCAGCAGGATCGCCAGGATCATGGCTGTAATGAGTCCGGCCATCCGTTCCAGCGGTCCGGCCGAGTCCTCATAGTTTTTGTTATTCTGAACCAGCTCAAAGCCCTCCCAGTCATACCCGGGGATCTGCAGGACCTCCTCCACCACCGCGCTCTGTTCTTTGGGATTTTCCACAAAAAAGGCGGCGCCGCTGGAATAGAAGTCCACCGGGTTCTCCCGGAATTCCCCTTTTACCCGACGGATATAATCCGTATCCGTAAAGATAAAATTTTCCGCCATATCGCACTCGGCACTGTCGGAGCTCTGTACCTGGGGCACATCGATCTCATAAATGCCCACGATTTCCAGCTCAAACGCGGACGCGCTCTCCCGCACTTCCTCCGGAGCGCTGGTCAGATCCTGCCTGGCGGAAAAGGTATCCCCCACAGAAAGGCCGTTTAAATCCGCCAGTTCCCGGGAGATCAGGGCTTTCCCCGAATCCTCGGGGGTGATGTGCCGCCCCTCCGCCAGGGAGAAGGAATGGAGAAAAAAGTATTCGTGCAGGCTGGTATCGGAACAGCTGAAAAACCGGGCCAGGGACGCCCTGTAATCTCCCTCCCCGGTAAACCGCCCCGGTTTCAGATACGCGTCCTCCACCAGAAGATAGGTGGTATCCAGGCCGTTCCAGGCCTTGATGCCCTCCACCTCCAGGATCTTTTTCACCATTTCCTCATCCACCTGCTGCTCTCCGCCTTTTTCGTAATCCGTACTGACGCGGAAGTAGCCGCCCATGGTCTTCCGGAGATTCTGCAGGGCCGTATCCGCCGCGTTTCCCACGGAGATACACAGCAGCACCAGCACGGATAATACGGCCAGCACCGCCAGAAGGATCACCGTCCTGCCCATCTTTCTTCTCAGATACAGCCATGCCCGTTTGACAGCGCTCATCCAATCCCCTCCTCTCTCAGCTCAGGAGCCTGTACACCGTTTCTGCCAGCTTCTCCTCCGATACGGAAACACAGTTTGTCTCATAAAAGATGCGGATACCCTCTCCGTCGGTTCGGATCTCCAGATCCGGCTCTATCTTTTCTTTTATTGTATTGCTAAAAGACCCGCAAGTCAAAAAGAAAAGGATATCTGTTTTATACCGGGTCTCCATGCATTGGATTTCCTCTTCCAGGGCTGCGTCCTTCCCTTCGCGGATACGGATATCTCCGCTTTCCCTTTCCCAGGATAAGGCCGCGGCCTGTACCTGATATGCCTGATACAGCCGGTCCATGGCCCTGCGGCAGATGGAAACGGAATCCGGTCCTTCCAGCGTTACACGGGGGATCGTCCCCGGGGGATGGGCCCACAAGGAAGTATCCGCCGGACGGTTTTCAAAAGGATACCGGGGCAGGCTTTCACAGGCCCCGAAAACGTCCCCTCCTCTTTCCAGGATACGGCCGCACCAGGCGGCCGCAACCGGCACAGCAAAGCTGTTGGAGGGTCTGTAGGAAAATCCGCTCTGTGTTTTTTGTCCGCAGCCTGCATAGAGAGGGGCGCCGGCTTCGTCCTCTCTGCGGCAGGCAAGCTCCCCCGGTTTTAAGAAACCCGCTCTGTCCGCCTGTACCCCTATCACAAACGGATAGCTGGCCGGCAGACTGACAAATCCATGATTGTCCAGAGCGGCTACCAGGATGCTGGTCTGGCTGAGTTTGAACGCCAGATCACAGATCACAGCAGAATCTGATAAAAGGGTGGTCGCCGCGCTGATAGAAACGATATCCGCTTTCAGGTCCAGACATATCTCCAGCGCTTCCCGCAGAGCCTGGATGCTGCCCATGGCTTTTCTTTTCCCCAGATTTTCATTGGGCAGGGCTTCTATATTTATCAATTCGTAGTCTTCCAGAAACTGATCCAGGATTTCCGCGCAGATCGTACCATGGGAAGGCCGGAATTGATTTCCCTTCCCCCTCTTCAGGCTTTTGGAAACAAAGTGCGTAAATTTAGAACAGTGCAGACCGGAAGGATCTATTTCTGTGTCGATCATAACAATTTTCTTCATACTGCCCCTTTATGTAGAATTTAATAATTGTTTCGGATTTTCTCTGGTATATTTTCTAATCGCTATTGTGATATCTGCAACGGAAACAAGCGTTGTCAGAAGAGCCGCGGCGGAAATTTCTGGTGCCGTCAGTTTCGTGTCCAATTGGATTTTTTCAGAGGCTATCTGTTGAATCTCTATATTTGCAGTTTGGCTTTCTATGATTTCATACCTCTGTGTACCTGCCTCCGGCGAAACCATATCTTCAGCCAAATCTCCTATTTTCCCGGAAAATGGCCCCGCAAACACACACGCCAGTACAAAAGCAATTCCTGCTGCCATGATATTTTCCACTAGAAACTGCACCCATACGCTTCGTTTACCAATCCCCAAGGCAAACAGGATGCCGACTTCTTTCTTCCTGCTTTTCATCCAAAGAGATTGGAGTAAGGATAAGATAATAAAACAGCCAATCACTACCGATACTAAAATACTCTTTGTAAAAGTTCCTACCTGCTGGTACGGCTTTACAGCTGCTGCATAGCCGCTGTCATCCTTTTCCATTAATAATCCGTTTAAATGGATTTTGTCTTTCACGTTCTCCATAACAGAATCAAGAATATCCGGACTGTCTACATAAAAAACCGCTTTTGTGTATTCCTTTTCAGAAGCCTGTCCCGAATTCTTACGTATCTGTACTTCTGTATCCATATCTGTAAAAATAAAATTTTCCGCCACCGCATCTTCACTGGTAAAATCCGTTATTTCCTGATAAAAATTCACATGGAAGATCCCTACAATCTCCAGTTCTATTGCCTGATCCTCCAAACAAACTTCCCCATTTTTCAAAGAACGGTTTTTTATGAGGATTTTGTCTTTTAACCCTAAATGATTGCGGCTGGCCACTTCGTCAGAAATTACTGCTGTCTGCCGGTCCGTCTCTTGAATATTTCTTCCTTCGATAATTTTAAAGGCCCCATTCTCAAAATAAGGATGGTGTTCTCCCTTTTCGCAATGAAAAAGAGTCGTAACCTGTTTCCGTATTTTTATGTAATCGCTGCTAATCACCGTTGATGGCTTTGAGGCCGTCCACTGCGCAGGTTTTAATTCTACATTGGTCCACATAACAGAAGCACTGTCTGTAAAAGAATCTACAACTCCCTCTATTCCGCTGATTTCTTTAATAATGTCTTCTGTAATCATCGGACCCACATACATCTGATAAGAATATCCGTCACCTACTCTGGGCTCATAGTATCCCGAATTGTTCAGATCTGCCTTCAGAACAAAACTGCTCCCCAAGCTTTGCTGTAAAGCTTGATTCTCTTGTTCTGCACTTCTTACCATGGAAAAACCCGTCAACAAAATACTCGCAAGGATAAAAAGGATTAGTATTAGCAAAATACTTCTGCCTTTTTTTCGTTGCAGATATACCAATGCACGCTTTAAATTTCCCATATTTCTTATTACCCTTTGTATAGATTACATGGATAGTATAAGGCTATAATAAAAAGCTTGTAACAAATATTTCATATGTTATCGAAATACAATTTCTCAACGCACGAATATAAAAGAGATTTATCTGTTGCACACGGGCATGCCGGCCAGCCACAATAACAACCATAATCACACATCCTCCACATAGATTCTACTGTTTTCCTCTCTATTACTCTTCTTTTGTATGAACACCTTATCTGCTCAGATCATTTCCAACATTTCTTTGGGATTTTTCCGGAAGTTCTTTACGCTTGCAGCCATGGCGCTCCCGGCGGATATCCCGCAGACCAAAACCGCCGTAATAAGAAGTGTCCCTCCATCCATCTGTGTATCCAGGGTAATCCGATCTGCCGCGACTTTTTCAATCTCCAGATTGTAGGATACAACCTCGGCAGAATACGCCTGCTCCCCTTCCCCGGGCGCCGTCAGTTCTTCCGCCATCGCCCCGGCGCCCCGAATAGCCGGGCCGGCCAGTACGCAGCTGATCAGAAAAGCAGCCGCGGCTGTCATCAGACTTTCCAGAACAAACTGCAGGCAGATCCTTCCATGGGTAAATCCCAGGGACAGCAGGATCCCGGTCTCCCGCTTTCTCTCCCGGATCCAAAGGCTGCAGACCAGATAGATCAAAACCCCGCAGAGAAGGACTGCCAGGATCACGAATACTGTCAGAAAGGCGCTGACCTGACGGTACGGTTTTACCTCCGCTATATAATCGTTGTCATCCCGCTCCAACAAAAGTCCGTTCAGATCAATCTGCTCTTCAATCTCTTTCAGTACCGTATCCAGGATCTCCGGGCTATCCACGTAAAATGTCACGCTTGTATACTCCGCCGGTTCTTCCGGATACCCGGATTTTTCGTTGATCAACCGGTCTGTATTAATATCTGCAAATATGATATTCTCTGCTAACTCTCTTTCTGCGGTATACATCGTCGATTCCTGGAAAAAATTCACTTGATAGATACCCACGATCTCCACGGACACAGACCAGTTTGTCAGTGTCAACACACCCTCCGGCAATTCAAAAGATCGGATTTCAAAGCTGTCTCCCAATCCCAAGTGATTCTTTTTAGCAACTTCTTCTGAGATAACCGCCTTCAGGGAATCTCCCTTTTGTATGTTGCGCCCCTCCACGATCTCAAAGGCTCCGTTCCGGAAAAAGGGATGCAGTGCTCCCGTTTCATAATAGTATATCCGCGCTTGCTGTTTATATATATCTATCACGTTTTGCGGGATATCTCTTGATGCTATAGTATCGGACCAGGATCCTGGTCGAAGTTGCAGATTGACCCAGAGTTCTGCCCCCCGGTCTGCCGTATAATCTAACACCCCATCCATTGCCAGGATATCCTCTCTGATCTCCTCTGTAACCTTCGGTCCTGTATAAAGCAGGTAAGTATACCCTTCTCCTGTCCGCGGCTCATAGTATCCCTGATTGTTCAGATCCGCTTCCAGAACAAAACTGCTTCCCAGACTTTTTTGGATCGCTTTGCTTTCCCTGGCTGCACTCGCCCCTAGTGTCAGGCACAGCAATACAAAGGTTGACAAAAAGCAAAGGATCAGGAACAGCAGGATTGTCCGTTTCTTCTTTTTCCAGATATACAGCCACGCCCGTCTCCAGATCGTCATCGTACACTCCTTTTAAAAAAGGGTATTTATCAAATGTCCCTTTATGAATTAACCATGTGCATTCTCAGTTCATATAGTTTCAGGCTCACCTAACTAACAGCCAGCTGCTATTCAATTTCTGCCCGATAAGCCGTGTTTGTCAGGCCTTTCATTTCCGAGTTAATATTGTATCCGGCCACTCCGGCGTATTTGGAACTTCGGATCCCATTCCCAGCTTTTGTTTCATCATATCAAATAGGTACAAAAAACTGCTGAACAGATGCCAAATCTGCGATCTAATGGATTATCATTTCCTGCTTTTTTGTATAAACATCTTGTTTGTTCAGATCATTTCCAACATTTCTTTGGGATTTTTCCGGAAGTTCTTTGCACTTGCAGCTACAGCGCTTCCGGCAGATATCCCGCAGATCAAAGCCGCCGTAATAAGAAGTGTCCCTCCATCCATCTGTGTATCCAGGGTAATCCGATCTGCCGCGACTTTTTCAATCTCCAGATTGTAGGATACAACCTCGGCAGAATACGCCTGCTCCCCTTCCCCGGGCGCCGTCAGTTCTTCCGCCATCGCCCCGGCGCCCCGAATAGCCGGGCCGGCCAGTACGCAGCTGATCAGAAAAGCAGCCGCGGCTGTCATCAGACTTTCCAGAACAAACTGCAGGCAGATCCTTCCATGGGTAAATCCCAGGGACAGCAGGATCCCGGTCTCCCGCTTTCTCTCCCGGATCCAAAGGCTGCAGACCAGATAGATCAAAACCCCGCAGAGAAGGACTGCCAGGATCACGAATACTGTCAGAAAGGCGCTGACCTGACGGTACGGTTTTACCTCCGCTATATAATCGTTGTCATCCCGCTCCAACAAAAGTCCGTTCAGATCAATCTGCTCTTCAATCTCTTTCAGTACCGTATCCAGGATCTCCGGGCTATCCACGTAAAATGTCACGCTTGTATACTCCGCCGGTTCTTCCGGATACCCGGATTTTTCGTTGATCAACCGGTCTGTATTAATATCTGCAAATATGATATTCTCTGCTAACTCTCTTTCTGCGGTATACATCGTCGATTCCTGGAAAAAATTCACTTGATAGATACCCACGATCTCCACGGACACAGACCAGTTTGTCAGTGTCAACACACCCTCCGGCAATTCAAAAGATCGGATTTCAAAGCTGTCTCCCAATCCCAAGTGATTCTTTTTAGCAACTTCTTCTGAGATAACCGCCTTCAGGGAATCTCCCTTTTGTATGTTGCGCCCCTCCACGATCTCAAAGGCTCCGTTCCGGAAAAAGGGATGCAGTGCTCCCGTTTCATAATAGTATATCCGCGCTTGCTGTTTATATATATCTATCACGTTTTGCGGGATATCTCTTGATGCTATAGTATCGGACCAGGATCCTGGTCGAAGTTGCAGATTGACCCAGAGTTCTGCCCCCCGGTCTGCCGTATAATCTAACACCCCATCCATTGCCAGGATATCCTCTCTGATCTCCTCTGTAACCTTCGGTCCTGTATAAAGCAGGTAAGTATACCCTTCTCCTGTCCGCGGCTCATAGTATCCCTGATTGTTCAGATCCGCTTCCAGAACAAAACTGCTTCCCAGACTTTTTTGGATCGCTTTGCTTTCCCTGGCTGCACTCGCCCCTAGTGTCAGGCACAGCAATACAAAGGTTGACAAAAAGCAAAGGATCAGGAACAGCAGGATGGTCCGTTTCTTCTTTTTCCAGATATACAGCCACGCCCGTCTCCAAATCGTCATCGTACACTCCTTTTAAAAAAGGGCATTTATCAAATGCCTCTTTCTTTCATGTTTAAATGCACACGGCTATCATTTAACCTTGTTGCTTTAAAGCTAGTAAAGCCTCGCTTAAATTCCCCGCTTCCATAATTGTATAGGGCGTATCTTTCAAAACGTTAACTGCCGGTATTCCTATCCTTTGTTCAATCATATCAAATATATACAAAAAATCTGCTGGACGGATACCAAATCTGCGATCTAATAAATTATCGTTTTCTGAAAGAATTTTAACCCCACAGACTTCCATTACAATTTCTTGTATTGTAGCAAAAATACTCTCCTTCGTGTATTCCATTTTTTTCTCCCTATATAGCATTGACATTCTTTTTCAATTTCTGGATCATACTTCCGGCAGCCTGATATACGATTTCTTTTTCCCAAACAGGAATAATAGGAATTGCCGTTTGTACGTCTTGAGCAAAATGCTTTTTTAAGTAGTTCTCGTCCAAATAAGAATACGATATTTGACGATGCGGCCTGTCCTCTTCAAAAAAATTTCTGCCTACCCAAATTTCTTCTATCGGAAAATCAAAACGGTTTCTGCAGAACTGCGTCATGTTATAAATGCCTGCTTCATTACCTACTTTCATAAAATACGTGCACAAAATAGCTGCATCTACACTTACCGCATTACCAATTACCAATGGATATTCTGCAAAATGATTATATTCGTATGTTTCAAATCCCGTGACTCCTTCAGGAATCCCAATCAAGAATAAATCCGGATGTTCTTTTCGTTCTAACCCGAAAATAAAGTGGTTAAACTGCAGTATTTTCTTTTCAAAAGAAAGTACCGGACTGAATAAGAAAGACGGCATGGTATAGCCACCATAAAATGTTGCCAAAGGATTAGAAGAAATCCAAACTGTATGGTAGCCCTGTTCTTTTAATACATTCCATAAGGAAACCTGCGTCTCAAATTTACAACAATTTTTCCCCATTCCCGTTACTGCCAGAACAGGCGTTTCCAGCATATATTTAATGTTTCTTGTATTCAATCGGGCTATATCACTTTCAGTAAAATCAGGCTCTTTCTTCAAAAAACGATACTTTCCACTATACTGATCTAGGTCAAGTTGCTCACTAAGCCCTTCCAGAATATAAATTTCTTTCTTAAGCCGTAATGCCTTATCTAATAGATAATAGTACTTATCGAATTTATAGTTCCTATAATTTTCCAAAAAAACTATGGAATCGCAATTCTCAATCAGATCTTCCTCGCGTTGATTTTCGCATCCTAAAAGACAGTTCAAAGGCTTTATAATAGTTCTGTCTTCTTGATAAGAACATATGCCGGTAACCTTTATATTATCAAACCGCTGTACCTTTACTAAAAGTTCTAAATCTGGATGATAGGGAAAAAATACTATTTTCTTCATTTACATTACCTCCACATCCAATTCGTAACCAAATTCTTTTAAAACACACTGTTCATAAAGTTCAAATTCTGTGCGATCCTTACTATCCGCACACTTTTTTAATTTACATTCTCGACATAGCTTTCCTGACTCATTTAATTCAATTTGATTCGCACAAATTAAACAATGCCGCAAATTCCAGCAATCAATACATTCTTGCTCTGTCCATTGCCCGATGTTTAAAAGAGCTTCCATTTTATCTATGAGAAAGCCCTCTTTAAGAGAACCGATTCTGTAAAACTCAATCTCTTCGCTTGTTTTTTCACAGGGATAAAAATTTCCAGCTACATTTACAAACAAACGCATAACGCCCGGTTGGCAAGGTCCTCCGTGGTGCTCTACATATCCTATTTCCTTCTTTTGATGCAAACTTTTCTTTTTACGTATTGCATTATCCACCGTACTGCTCATTAACCGACTGACATACTGCTCTTCTAATTTTCCAATCAACATAAGCAATGTCTTCATATATTCAAATCTTCTAATCATGTAATAGGATTCTTGATAATGTGTTTCTTCTTTTAAATTGCTTTCGGACATTCCGTTATAGGTTATTTTTGTATCATTAATCACATCACTGGTTTTAAAATACTCTAAAACACATCCAAGATTCATATATGGATTGACTGTCGTCATAAATCTTACATGTTTCTTTACATATTCAGGATATTTTTCTTCAAATTTTTTAATATTATTTATAATAATATCAAATGATCCTTCTCCATTTGGAAATTTTCGACAAGCATCATGTTCTTCTTTGGATCCATCTAAACTAATGGATAGAGAAAAATCATGTTGCACAAAAAAACTCATTTTGTCCTCTGTTAAAAGTGTGCCATTTGTTGTTATTACATATTGGAGTTTTTTCCCTTCCACACTTGCTTCTAAATAGTCCACGCACTTTTTTATGAGATCAAAACGAAGCAATGGTTCACCACCATAAAAACCAATAGCGCTCTCCGCATTTTCTGTACTATGTGCCAGGAAAAAATCTATCGCTTGCTTAGCTGTCTCAAAATCCATATTTTTATTCGCATGTGTCCGGTTCCCTTCATAAATTCCAGAATAGGCACAATATTCACAACGAAGATTGCATTGCTGTGTTACCTGCAAAATAAGCTGCGACAAACGTTTTCCCGCGTTATGCTCCAGGATATCTGTTTGAGGGTGGCGAATTGCAGTTACAATATTAGGATGAAACAGACCCTGCTGCTGATATTTGCGGATTACCGGGCTCTTCTCTGCTGCCAACTCCCCTTTTTCCACCTTTCGGAGCTCCTGGTACTCCCCCTCTTCCACTGCAAAAACAGCATTGGTATGACGATCGTATACATAAGTGTTCTTGTATGTATGGAATGTTTTAAAAATAATCTTCCTGTTATCCCCCATTGTGCACCTCCAAACTGATAGAATTATTTAGGTATTATACCTGTCTCTTATACACATCTCCGAGCCCACGAGACCCTAAGACATCT
>ERZ1090862.1450-NODE-1453-length-10403-cov-5.884519_pt1 | contig 10403 bp, 6 predicted proteins | sample MGYA00478481_ERZ1090862 | MGnify/ENA primary metagenome ERZ1090862 (study PRJEB33644, sample SAMEA5815745) | chicken gut metagenome | biome: Chicken; feature: Gastrointestinal Tract; material: Caecum | place: Ireland | collected 2019-01-01 | study: A study of the... | reverse complement strand
GTATCAGGTCATCATCGGAAACGATGTATCCGTATTCTACAATGAATTTACTGCATATGCCGGAATTGAGGGTGTGAGCAAAGATGCAGTGAAGGCAGCGGCAAAGACAAATCAGAATCCGCTTCAGAAGATCATGGGTACACTGGGAGAGATCTTCGCTCCTCTGATCCCGGCCCTGATCTGCGGCGGTCTTGTGCTCGGCTTCCGAAATGTAATCGGAGAGATCAACTTTTTTAATAACGGTACACAGAGCCTTGCGGATATCTCTCAGTTCTGGGCAGGAACATACAATTTCCTGTGGCTGATCGGTGAAGCCGTATTCCACCTGCTGCCCGTAGGTATCGTATGGTCGATTACAAAGAAAATGGGAACAACTCAGATCCTCGGTATCGTCCTCGGTCTGACTCTTGTATCCTCACAGCTGCTGAATGGTTTCAGCGTGTCATCCACACCGGCGGATGAAATTCCTTACTGGGATTTCGGATTTGCAAAGGTAGAGATGATCGGTTATCAGGGACAGGTCATTGCAGCTATGATGGCCGGCTTCGTTCTTGTATATCTTGAGAAATTTTTCAAGAAGATATGTCCGGAAGTTATCAGCATGATCGTGGTTCCGTTCTGTTCTCTTGTTCCTGCAGTCATCATCGCACACACGATCGTAGGACCGATCGGCTGGGCAATCGGCGACGCAATCGGAAATGTAGTTTATGCAGGTCTTACATCCAATGTAAGATTCCTGTTCGCGGCTGTGTTCGGTCTGTTGTATGCTCCGCTGGTTATGACAGGACTCCATCATATGACGAACGCCATCGACTCACAGCTCCTGGCTTCTCCATCAAAGAGCACCATTCTGTGGCCGATGATCGCGCTGTCCAATATTGCACAGGGCTCCAGCGTTCTTGCAATGAGCGTTCTTCAGAAAAAGAACGAGCGCGCTCAGCAGGTCAATGTACCGGCATGCATCTCCTGTTATCTTGGTGTTACTGAACCGGCGCTCTTCGGTGTAAACCTGAAATATGTATTCCCGCTTGTATGCGGCATGATCGGTTCCTGCTGCGCGGCAATGATCTCTGTGGGCTTCGGGGTTGAAGCTCTGAGTATCGGCGTCGGCGGACTTCCGGGAATCCTTTCCATCAAGCCGGAATACTACCTGATCTTCCTCCTTGCCATGGTGGTCGCAGTTGTGATTCCATTCACACTGACATTTATCGTAGGACGTATCAAACTTTCTTCGGAAGACAGATTCGGCAAAGAGGCCGCAGCTCCGGCTGCAGCTTCTGAGACAGATGCAGCTTCTGCTGATGCAGTTGAGACCAAGGCTGAGAGCACTGCAGATGTCAAAGAACTGAAATCTATCCTTGACGGTAAGGTAATGCCTATCGAGGAAGCTCCGGATGATGTATTCTCTCAGAAAATCATGGGCGACGGCGTTGCCATTGAGCCCTCGAATACCGTAGTAACCGCACCTGCGGACTGTGATGTCAGCGTTGTCATGGCAGATACCGGACATGCATGCGGTCTGACCCTGCCGAACGGTGTAGAGCTTCTGATCCACGTCGGTGTTGACACAGTAGACATGGGCGGCGACGGCTTCAAGCTTCTCGTGAACGAGGGAGACCACGTAAAGGCGGGACAGCCTCTGATCGAATTTGATCCGGCCAAGATCAAAGCGGCAGGCCATCCCTGCACCACAATGCTGATCGTAACTTCAGAGGGCAATGCTTCAAATATCACGATGCATTCCGGTATTGAGGCAAAAGCAGGCGAGACAACAGTCATTTCCTGGGATTAAACAGTCATTTTGCTGAACCGCAGACAAAGGGAACAGCAGATTTCCAGCTTTAAGATCAGATTGCAGACAATATACGACGCCGCACTTCGGACAGCTCAATCAGCGGCCGGAGCGCGGCGTGTATCTCATAAACTCGGAAAACAAATGGAAAGGGCAGGTATTATGAAAACAGATTTCAGAAAAAGCACAGTATATCAGATTTATCCAAAGTCATTCTGCGATACAAACAAAGACGGACTGGGCGACCTTCGCGGTGTCATTGAAAAACTGGATTATATCAAAGAGCTCGGCGTGGACTATATCTGGCTCACCCCGTTCTTCGTATCCCCTCAGAACGACAACGGATACGACGTGGAGGACTATTATAACATCGATCCAAGGTATGGAACCATGGAGGATGTGGAAGAACTCATTGCCGAGGGGAAAAAACGCGGGATCGGACTGATGTTTGATATGGTGTTCAACCATGTCTCTACCCGCCACGAGTGGTTCCGGAAGGCAATGGAAGGCGATCCATATTATAAAGACTTCTTCATTTTCCGCAAAGGGAAGGGCGACGGTGTGCCGCCTACCAACTGGGAGAGTAAATTCGGGGGAAATGCATGGGAGTATGTGGAAAAATTTGACGAATACTACCTGCATCTCTTTGATGTGACTCAGGCGGATCTCAACTGGGAGAACGAAAATGTCCGTAAAGAGATCCAGAAGATTCTGAAATTCTGGATGGAAAAAGGTGTCCGGGGCTTCCGCTTTGACGTAATCAACCTGATCAGCAAGGCATGCTACGAGGATGACGAAACCGGAGACGGGCGGAAATACTATACGGACGGTCCGAAGATCCATCAGTATCTGAAAGAGATGCATGACGCAACATTCGGAAAGGACGAAGGCATCGTGACCGTGGGCGAGATGTCCAGCACGACCATGGAGAACTGCTTCAAATATGCAGGCCGCGACACAGGAGAGCTGTCCATGGTATTCAGCTTCCACCACCTGAAGGTGGACTTTATGGGCAATGAGAAATGGGTCCTTGTTCCGGCTGACTTCCAGAAGCTGAAAGACATCATCTTTGACTGGCAGACAAAGATGGCGCAGCACAATGCATGGAACGCCGTGTTCTGGTGCAACCACGACCAGCCCCGTGTCGTTTCCCGGTTTGGAGACGAGGGAAAATACTGGAAGGAATCCGCGAAAATGCTGGGTACCATCATTCACTGCCTGAGAGGTACGCCGTATGTATACCAGGGCGAAGAGATCGGCATGACCAACACGGACTTCACTGAAATCTCTCAGTTTAAAGACGTGGAAAGCCTGAATCACTATCAGATTCTACAGGACAAGGGCCTTTCCGCTTCCGACGCACTGCGCATCGTCCAGATCCACTCCAGAGATAACGGCCGTACGCCGATGCAGTGGGATGACTCGAAATACGCCGGATTCTCCGCTGAGGACAGCGCCGAGCCGTGGATTGCGGTGAACAGCAACCATACACGCATCAATGCGGCGGATCAGCTGAAGGACGAAGATTCGATCTTCCATTATTACCAGAAGCTGATCGCTCTGAGAAAAGAGCTTGATATTATCGCTTATGGAGACATCGAACCGCTGGCTGTAAAAGATCCCTGTGTATTTGCTTACCGCAGAACCTACGAGGGACACGAGCTCATCGTTGCAGCCAACTTCTACGGAAGAGACTGCGCATGGAAAGGCGCTCCGGATGTGGCAGGATATGAGCGCGTAATCGGCAATTATAAAGACGCGGCATCTGTGGAAAACGGTGTAATGAACTTAAGGCCGTATGAAGCAGCTGTATGGTATAAATAAGTAATCTGCAGGAATTATTGACTCTTCCTTTTCAGGCATCAGGTTTCCTTCGGGATGGAAGGAAACCTGATGTTTTTCTCTTCTCTTTTCTATTGCGTCCGACCTTCCTTTTCTATATAATATGTTCGCGCAGATATGTTTTCCTGTCTGCAAATATATTCAGAAAGAAGTTTTTTTCCATGGAATCATCAGTACAGGTCAAAAATCAGATCACAGAGGGAACAATCTGGAAACAGCTCCTGCTGTTCTTCTTCCCGATCCTGCTGGGTACTTTTTTTCAGCAGCTTTACAATACGATAGACAGTGTAATCGTGGGACAGTTTGTAGGGAAAGAGGCACTTGCCAGCGTAGGCGGCTCCTCCGCACAGATCGTCTCTCTGGTCGTCGGTTTCTTTACCGGTCTCTCCTCCGGCGCCTCAGTCACAGTGGCCCAGTTCTTCGGAGCCAAAAATGCCAAAGCGGCAAATGAAGGGCTTCACAATGCATATGCCATAGCTGCTGCAGGCGGTATTGTACTGACCGTGATCGGAATCCTGTCCGCCCCGGCGCTCCTTGCTCTTATGCAGACGCCGACGGATATCATGCAGGATTCCGTCATTTACCTTAGGATCTATTTTGCCGGAATCATCTTTGTCCTGATCTACAATATGGGATCCGCAATCCTGCGCGCCACCGGAGATTCCAGACATCCTCTGTACTATCTGATCGTCTGCTGTGTCATCAACATCATACTGGATTCTCTGTTCGTCATCGTATTCCATATGGGTGTCATGGGCGCCGCAGTGGCCACTCTCATCGCACAGGCTGTAAGCGCTGTTCTGGTCACCCGAGATCTGATGAGATCCCGCGATATCCTTGCACTTTCACTGAGAGAAATCCGTTTCCACGGAGCTGTCCTGAAGACGCAGCTTAAGCTGGGGATTCCTACCGGACTGGAGTCCGTACTGTTTTCTGTCACCAACATTGCCATCATGGCCTCCATCAACACTTTCGGAACAGACACCACCGCGGCATGGTCAGCCTATGGCAAACTGGACGCCATTTTCTGGATGGTCAGCACCGCCTTCGGGATCTCCATCACAACCTTCGTGGGACAGAACTACGGCGCGGGAAAGATGGACCGGGTACGGCGCAGCACCTGGGTCTGTCTTCTGATCGATCTGGCTGTATCCGGTGTCCTCGTCCTCTTCCTGATCGCAGCGAGAGTTCCTCTCTTCCGCCTGTTTACCTCAGACGGAGACGTAATCCGGATCGGGTGTAGTATGCTTGTACTGATTATCCCCTGGTACATTGTCTATGTATTTATCGAGATCCTGGCAGGAGCGCTCCGGGGCATGGGCGACGTAATCGTTCCCATGGTCATCACCCTGGCCGGCGTCTGTGTCTTCCGCATCATCTGGCTCTCTGTGGTAATGAAGGTATCCCCTACTATCCCGGCGATCATCTTCAGCTATCCGGTGACATGGATTGTCAGCGCGCTGGCGTTTGTTATATATTATATCTGGAGATATTTCAGAAACCGGAAGGAGGCCCGGAAATGAGATCTGTTATCATGAACCGCATCACCAAAATATATCCCGGCGGGAACAGAGCTGTCAGCAGACTCTCCCTCTCTCTGAATCAGGGGGAAGTGTTCGGCTTCCTGGGCCCCAACGGCGCAGGCAAGACGACCACGGTAAAACTGCTGACAGGAATGCTTTCCCCTTCGGATGGAAACTGTGAAGTTATGGGGATTGATCCGTCAAAAGAGCCGGAAAAAGTACATGCCCTGTCCGGTGTGGTCACAGAGCATGCGCGGATGTACGACCATCTCACCGGTATGGAGAACCTTATATTCTACGGCTCCCTGTTCGGTCTTGGAAAGGAAGAGGCACGGCAGCGCGCCGAAAATCTTCTTAAAAGGCTTACGCTGAACGCAGCAGAAAACCAGCCGCTCTCCGCATATTCTACCGGAATGCGGCAGAGACTCTCTCTTGCCCGGGCCCTGCTCCACCGGCCACGCGTACTCTTTCTGGATGAGCCCACCTCAGGGCTTGATCCCGAGAGCGCACAGAATGTCAACCGCCTGATCCGCGATCTCGCAGTGAAAGAAAATGTGACTATTTTCCTCTGCACCCATCAGCTCAGATATGCCCAGGAGATCTGCACCCGTTACGGACTGATCGAAGAAGGGCGTCTGCTGGCTGCCGGCACGCTTGACGAACTGCGCCGGAGCGTCTCTCCCCGGATCACTGTAAGGGTCAGAGCAGCCGGCATTTCTTCGGATCTGATCTCTCTTCTGCATCTGCGGAAGTCAGAGCGGGAAGATAGAGAAGCAGCCGGGAGCAGAGAGATCTGCCTGGAAACAGAAGTAAGCTCTGAAAAAGAGATTCCCGACCTTGTACGCAGAATCGTTTCCGGCGGAGGAGATATCTACCATGTCTCCGCCTGCCTTCCCTCTCTGGAAGATATCTATTTCACTCTTACAGCCGGAAAGGAGGTCCGCTGATGAAAACCGCGATTTATGCTGTCATATGCAAGGATTTTAAAAGTGTAACCGATAACCGGCAGCTGTTTTTGCCGATACTTCTTGTTCCTGTTATCCTGATCGTTATAATCCCCACTATTTTTGTCCTTACAATATATTTTGTTCCGGAAGAGATGGGAGATCTGGAGACGCTTCTTTCCATGCTGCCGGAATCCGCCGGAAACGCCGGCATACAGCATACCATTCTCCGGGTCATTCTGAACAACCTTCTGCCGGTATTTTTTCTCATTATCCCCATCATGACCTCCTCTGTCATGGCAGCAAGTTCATTTGTGGGGGAGAAAGAAAAATATACGCTGGAAACTCTGCTCTACTGCCCGCTTTCACTCGGTCAGATATTTTATGCCAAAATAATGTCCTCTTTCCTGATGAGCATGCTCGTATCTCTGCTGTCCTTTGCAGCCATGATCCTTGTCATGGAGACAGAGATCGCCGTAATGTTCGGAAGTATCATACTCCCCTCGTTGAGCTGGCCTGTCCTGCTGCTTCTGCTCTCCCCTTCGGTTTCGCTGATCGCCATCACTCTCATTGTGAGAGGCTCCGCGAAAGCACAGTCCATGGAAGAGTCGCAGCAGAAGGCAGTGTTCCTGATTCTGCCCCTGATGCTGCTCATCGTCGGGCAGTTTGCCGGAATCCTGCTGGTGAGCGTGTGGCTTCTTCTGGTCCTGAGCGCGATATGCGCATTTGCCGCCTGGATACTGATAAGAGGCTGCCGGAACCGCTTTACCTGCGAGTCTCTCCTGCAGTGACATACATTCGGTCGCATAAGCATACCCACAGCCCAATTCCCGGCTGTGGGTTTTGTTCTGTGTAATATTGACCCCCTATGTAAATACTGCTAAGATTTTCATAAAGCAGCAGAGCTGAAGCGCACGCCGCGCAGGAATGCACAGCATTCTTTAACAAGACATTTATGAACGATGAGGTGGACAATATGAAATTTTTATTTGCGTCGGATTCATTCAAAGGAACGCTGTCATCACGCCGGACAGCAGAGCTTCTCACACAGGCGGCAGGCGAGATTTTCCCGGGCTGTTCCTGCGCCAGCATAGATATTGCGGACGGCGGCGAGGGGACAACCGAGGCCGTGCTCTCCGCCGTAAACGGAGCACGTGTCTCCCTCACGGTAAAAGGTCCTCTCTGGGAGGAAACGTCCGGTTTCTATGGTAATCTGGACGGTACCCGCGCCGTAATGGAAATGGCTGCGGCCTCGGGCCTTCCTCTTGTTCCCTGTAACAAACGTGATCCCCGCAAGACCACGACCTACGGAACCGGGCAGATGATCGCTGATGCCCTTGAAAAAGGATTCCGGGATATTTCCATTGCGATCGGCGGCTCCGCCACGAATGACGGGGGAATCGGATGTATGCGCGCGCTCGGCGTTAAATTTCTCGACGAAAACGGAGAAGAGCTCCCAGGATGCGGAGAAGATCTGATTAATATCCGCAGCATTGATGTTTCCGGACTGGACCCCCGCGTAAAGAGGTGCAATTTTACCGTAATGTGCGACGTGACCAATCCTCTGTGCGGAGAATCCGGAGCCACATATACCTTCGGAAAACAGAAAGGCGGAACCCCTGAAATCCTGGACGAGCTGGAAAAGGGCATGTGCAACTACCGTGATATTCTTTTCCGCCAGTTCGGCATCAATATGGACAATGTTCCCGGTTCCGGCGCGGCAGGAGGCCTGGGCGCAGCGCTCATGGTATTTCTGAACGGTACGCTGAAATCGGGGATCGAGACGGTTCTTGATCTTGTCGAATTTGACCGGAAACTCAATGGAGTCTCACTCGTCGTTACCGGGGAGGGGGCTACTGACTGGCAGTCCGTTTTCGGGAAAGTTATGCAGGGCGTAGGCGTACACTGCAAAAGACAGGGAATCCCCGCCGTAGCTATTGTGGGAAGCATGGGACAGGGAGCGGAAGACATATTTGATTACGGAATAGACTCCATGATCACTACAGTCAACGGGATCATGCCTCTGGATGAGGCGATGGAAAGAGCCGAGGAATTATACCTGTGCGCAGCGCGCAGACTGTTCCGGATGCTGAAGGCCGGAAGAGCTCTCTAAACAGGCGGTTTTTCGTCATCCTTTAAAATACGGTTCCCGGATCTGTCCGGCCTGTACAGACGAACACGGAGCGGGTGAGATGCAGCATCTCACCCGCTCCGTGTTTATAATTCCCCGTTTTCTTCGGAATTCTTTCCTGTCATATTAACAGATCTCTGCACCTGCAGGCATGTCTTTTTCCGGTACGACAAGAGCCAGATTGCCGTCTGCGTCTTCCGCACAGAGCAGCATTCCCTCAGAGAGAACCCCCGCAAGCTTTGCAGGTTTCAGATTTACAAGGACCATAACCTTCTTGCCGACCATTTCCTCCGGAGTATAGTATGCCTTGATTCCGGATACGATCTGTTTTACCTGGCTTCCGATTCTGACCTGAGAACAGAGAAGTTTTTTCGATTTCTTCACTTCTTCACAGGCAATGATCTCGCCCACCTGGAACTGCATCGCACCGAACTGGTCGTAGGTGATCTCCGGTTTTGCCTCAATATCGATCACATTTTCCGGTTCCTCTGTCTCCGCTTCTTCCGCTGCGGGATGAAGTTCTTCCACCTTCTTCAGCACCTCTGCCACGTCGAGTCTCTGGAACAGGATTTCCGGCTTGTCTGTCACATGTCCGTCTCCCAGCTGATCAAGGATCTTTCTGCTTGTGGACGGCATGAACGACTCCAGAAGCCGCGCGCCGGCGGAAATTCCCTGGATCAGATTCCACAGAACTGTTTCCAGACGGTCTTTCTTCGCCTCATCCTTCGCAAGGGCCCACGGCATTGTCTCGTCAATGTATTTATTGCAGCGTTTAAACAGATTGAAGATTTCTGTGATCGCGTCAGCCACTCTCAGTCCATCCATCTTTTCATCAACCGCTTTCGGCGTATTTTCCATCACAGCTTTCAGATCGGCGTCAACTTCTTCTGCCACTCCTTTATCTGTAACTGTACCGCCGAAATACTTATTTGTCATGGAGACAGTACGGTTTACAAGATTCCCCAGGGTATTTGCCAGATCCGAATTCAGTCTCTCCACCATCAGTTCCCAGGAAATGACACCGTCATTTTCGAACGGCATCTCATGGAGCACGAAGTAACGGACTGCATCCACTCCGAAGAAATCGACCAGCTCATCCGCATAGAGTACATTTCCCTTGGATTTGCTCATCTTGCCGTCCCCCTGAAGGAGCCACGGATGGCCGAATACCTGTTTTGGCAGCGGAAGTCCCAGCGCCATGAGGAAGATCGGCCAGTAGATTGTATGGAAACGGATGATATCTTTTCCGATCAGATGAAGATCCGCCGGCCAGTATTTCTCAAATTTTTCCGAACTCTGTCCATCACAGTCATAACCGATTCCCGTAATGTAGTTGGTCAGAGCGTCAAGCCATACATAAACGACATGCTTATCATCAAAGTCTACCGGAATTCCCCATTTGAAGGAAGTTCTCGACACACACAGATCCTGCAGCCCGGGAAGAAGGAAGTTGTTCATCATCTCATTCTTACGGGAAACCGGCTGAATGAACTCCGGATGCGTATTGATATGCTCGATCAGACGGTCCGCATATTTGCTCATCCTGAAGAAATATGCCTCTTCCTTTGCCGGCTGGACTTCGCGTCCGCAGTCCGGACATTTGCCGTCCACAAGCTGAGACTCGGTAAAGAAAGACTCGCACGGAGTGCAGTACATTCCCTCGTAATATCCTTTGTAGATGTCTCCCTGATCGTACAGCTTTTTGAATATCTTCTGAACCTGTTTCTCATGATACTCATCTGTTGTCCGGATAAACTTGTCATAAGATGTATCCATCAGATCCCATATCCTCTTGATTTCTTTCGAAACATTGTCCACAAACTCTTTCGGGGAAATCCCTGCCTCCTGGGCCTTGAGTTCGATCTTCTGTCCGTGTTCGTCGGTTCCCGTCTGGAAATAGACGTCATATCCCTGACTTCTCTTGTAGCGTGCAATCGCATCCGCAAGCACGATTTCATATGTGTTTCCAATATGTGGTTTGCCTGATGTATAGGCGATCGCTGTTGAAATATAATACTTTGGTTTTTCTGACATAATTACCTCCTTCTGATTTCAAGACCTGCTCCCGTGCCATACGCAGCCGCATCGGCAGTATACTCTTATTCTTCCAGGCGCTGTTCCGCCCGAATGGCTTTTTATCTTACCGGGAAACCCATGGGACTTCCGTTTGC
>ERZ1090862.1444-NODE-1446-length-10429-cov-11.174378_pt1 | contig 10429 bp, 10 predicted proteins | sample MGYA00478481_ERZ1090862 | MGnify/ENA primary metagenome ERZ1090862 (study PRJEB33644, sample SAMEA5815745) | chicken gut metagenome | biome: Chicken; feature: Gastrointestinal Tract; material: Caecum | place: Ireland | collected 2019-01-01 | study: A study of... | reverse complement strand
AGTTCCCGGGAGATGACACACCGGTTATCCAGGGTTCCGCTCTGAAAGCTCTCGAGGATCCGGACGGACCGTGGGGAGACAAGATCATGGAGCTTATGGACGCTGTTGATGAGTGGATTCCGACTCCGGAGCGTGATACAGATAAGCCGTTCCTGATGCCGGTAGAGGACGTATTCTCTATCACAGGACGTGGTACTGTTGCTACAGGTAGAGTAGAGCGTGGTACACTTCACATTTCTGATGAAGTTGAGATCATCGGTATCCATGAGGATGTTAAGAAGACAGTTGTAACAGGTATCGAGATGTTCCGTAAACTGCTCGACGAGGCTCGTGCAGGTGATAACATCGGTGCTCTGCTTCGTGGTATCCAGAGAACAGAGATCGAAAGAGGACAGTGTCTGATCAAACCGGGTACTGTTACATGCCATACAAAATTCACATGCCAGGTTTACGTCCTGACAAAGGATGAGGGTGGCCGTCATACACCGTTCTTCAACAATTATCGTCCGCAGTTCTACTTCAGAACAACAGACGTAACAGGTGTCTGCGAGCTTCCGGAAGGCACAGAGATGTGCATGCCTGGAGATCACGTTACAATGACAGTTGAACTGATCCATCCGGTAGCTATGGAGGAAGGTCTGAGATTCGCTATCCGTGAGGGTGGCCGTACAGTAGGATCTGGTACAGTAGCTACAATCATCGAGTAATGTTCGCGTAGGCATTGAGCCGTGCGATAAAATAAAAGAAGCCCCATGGGAAAGTGCTTGCATTTTCCCATGGGTCTTCTTTTATTTTATCATAGGGCGCCAGCCCGTGAGCGAGATGGAGCGAAGCGGAATCGAGCTTGCACGGCGGAGAAACTCATTCGGAAGTGCCTGCATTTTCCCATGGGTCTTCTTTTATTTTATCATAGGGCGTCAGCCCGTGAGCGAGACGGAACACGTTCGCTCTTTTGACACTAAGAAGAATATTGCAGAAAAATCAAATTTCTTATAAATATTATTTTCAAATCTGCGCATCCTAATTGTATTCTGAGCATCCGAAGCAGGCAGGAGCGGTTGAATGAGAAGAAAAAAAGAATCTGCAGGGCAGATCGCAGGAGATTTATTATATGACCTTGCCGGCGGCATCCTCTATGCCGCCGGTATCTATACGTTTGCAGGCAGCGCCGGATTTGCTCCCGGGGGAATCTCAGGGCTTGCCCTCATCCTGAATCATATCTGGGGGCTGCCGGTGGGAACAGTGACCCTGCTCCTCAATATCCCTCTTGTTGTTTTCAGCTATAAGACAGTCGGAAAGAGGCTGCTCATAAAAAGTGCGAAAACCATGCTTATCTCTTCCCTTCTGCTGGATGTCATTTTCCCGTTTACGCCCATGTATGAGGGGAACAGGATGATGGCGGCGGTCTACTCGGGAGTCTTTCTGGGCGCGGGGATGGCTATGTTCTATATAAGAGGTTCCTCTTCAGGCGGGATTGATTTTCTTGCACTGGTGATCAAGAAAAAGCGCCCTTATATGTCCATCGGGGTGATCACCCTTCTGATCGATCTTGTTGTGATATTTCTTGGATGGCCGGTGTTCGGCGATGTCGATGCGGTCCTTTACGGGGTGGCATCCACAGGCGTTTCCACGATCGTGATCGATAAGATCCTGTATGGCGCAGGGGCCGGCACCCTTGCGATCATTATAACGGATAAGGGAAAGACAATAGCTGAGCGGATCAGCGAAACCGCAGGCAGGGGAGTAACATCGCTCCCTGCTTCAGGAGGGTATACCGGAAAGCACAGGGACGTACTTCTCTGTGCCTGTTCTAAATCGGAGGCCGCTCTGGTCAAAAGTGCTGTTCAGGATGCAGATGCAGGCGCGTTTTTGATGTTTACAGAGACAAGTGAGATCTTTGGAGAAGGCTTTAAAAGAAGAGAGATCTGACCCGGAAGACAGAAAAGGACTTCCGGGTGCATTTTTATCTGTCTGCATTCTGCACTGCTTTTCTGCCTGTATTCCTTGACACATAAAAACATATCTGCTATATTACATATAGAACACCGAGAGTCTGACATAAGGAAGTGTTCTGCCGATGGACGTTCCGGAGAAAGGGAAGGAAGATTGACGATACAGCAGATTAAAATTTAAGTAAGTATTTTCTGACCCCGGGATGTACCCGGGGTCTTGTTATAGACAGAGGACAGGCGCAGGACAGCTGGTCCGCAGAATGGCAGTTTGTTGAAGAAATAAGAGGGTGATGGATATGGCTATGAAGAGAGATTATTATGAAGTGCTGGGACTGACCAAGGGGGCAGACGCGGCAGCGATCAAAAAAGCATATAGGAAACTCGCGAAAAAATATCATCCGGATATGAATCCGGGGGACGCGGAAGCAGAGAAGAAATTTAAAGAGGTCACGGAGGCATATACTGTGCTGAGTGATCCGGAGAAAAAGAAACTGTATGATCAGTTTGGCCATGCGGCGTTTGACGAAGCAGGCGCAGGAGGCAATCCGTACGGCGGAACATACCGTCAGACATACGGCGGACCGGGCGGCGGCTATCGGGAGTACCATTTTGAAGGCGGAAACATGGATGATATGTTTAACGATATCTTCGGCGATATCTTCCATCACGGTTCTTCAGGAGGATTCAGAAGCGGCGGCTTCCAGAATGCAGGGTTCGGCGGACAGAGCGGGAGCCATCAGAACAGCGGATTTAACAGTGGAAACGGATTCTACGGCGGATTTGGAGGCGGAAGTTTTCAGTCAAAAGGCTCAGATCTTAGAGCCGAAGTTACGGTAAGTTTTGATGAGGCGGCATTCGGCTGTGATAAGATCATCCGTCTCCAGGATCCCAGCAGTGCAGACGGCGCGGTTCAGTCTCTGAAAGTGCATATTCCGGCGGGAATCGACTCCGGGAAGAGTGTGCGCCTGCGCGGTAAAGGAATGCCGGGAGCGAACGGCGGCGAGAACGGAGATCTCCTGCTGAAAGTCCAGGTAGCTTCCAAGCCGGGATATGAACGAAAAGGAATGGATGTGTACACGACAGTGAATGTACCGTTTACTACAGCTGTGTTTGGCGGAGAGGCGGTAGTCAGCACTCTGTATGGCAATGTGTTATGCAAGATCAAAGAGGGAACACAGTCCGGAACAAAGATCCGGCTCCGCGGCAAAGGTATCGTGTCTATGAAAGACCCGTCCGTACACGGAGATCAGTATGTGACAGTACAGATCGAGGTGCCCAGATATCTGAGCCCGGCGGCGAAACAGAAACTGAAAGAATATGAAGCAGTATGTTCAGGCAAGGCAAGGACGGCATAAGCAGTTACAGAAGTTCGGATCTGGAATGCAGCAGTGCATGGGGCATATGTACCTATCCGGGCGGTCTGAACGGGAAGATGAAAATAAAGGGATGATCCGGGATTTCGGACCGTCCCTTTTTATTGCCTTCAATTCGGATCTTTGCTATTATAGTAGCAGGGCTGTCCCGTTCGGACAGCGGTTTTTTGAGACTAGATGAAGGAGAGGTAAGAAATATGAAGATAGGAATCGGAAATGACCATTCAGCGTTGGAATTGAAGGCGGAGATCATCGAACTGCTCAAGGAAAAAGGACATGAGGTTGTCGATTACGGGACATATACGGCGGACAGCTGCGATTATCCGGTCTACGGAGAAGCTGTGGCGCGGGCCGTGGCATCAGGAGAAGTAGAACAGGGGATCCTGATCTGCGGAACCGGGCTTGGCATCTCTCTTGCGGCGAATAAGGTGAAGGGAATCCGAGCGGCTGTCTGCAGTGAACCTTACACTGCGAAGATGGCGAGAGCGCACAACAATTGCAACATCCTGGCCTTCGGCGCGAGAGTCGTCGGCGCGGAGCTGGCGAAGATGATCGTGGAGACATGGCTTGACACAGAGTTTGAAGGCGGACGTCACCAGCGCAGAGTGGATATGATCATGGAGATAGAAAATAAAGACTGAGACGGAGGAAAAATGGCAAAGAGATTTTTAGACTGCACTGCATCTGAGATCGCGAAGATGACAGGAAAAGAGCTGGCAGCTGCCATCGCGGGAAGCGAGGGACGTATCCTTGTCTGTGAGACGATCGGCGCAGTACCTCCCATGCTGGGGGATGTGACGAATGCGGAATTCGCTGCAGCCATGGGGGCGGATATGCTGATACTGAATCTGTTTGACGTGAACCATCCGGTGATCAACGGACTTCCGGAGACAGCGCCCGAGAATATTATACGGGAGGTAAAGCGGCTGACCGGAAGAGCGGTGGGAATCAATCTTGAACCACTGGAAGCGGGAACAGAGAGCACAGTTGATACAAACAGTGAGTGGAAGCTGACATCGGGCCGCGCGGCCACTCTCGAGAATGCGGAGAAGGCGGTCGCTATGGGAGTTGATTTTATCGTCCTTACGGGAAATCCGGGAGTGGGCGTGACGAACCGGGCGATTGTCCGTACACTGAGAGAGTACAGGAAACGGTTCGGAGATCAGATCCTTCTTATCGCAGGTAAGATGCATGCGGCAGGGATCCTCTCTGAGGCCGGAGAGAAGATCATCACAGAAGAGGATGTAAAGGCGTTTGCCGAAGCAGGGGCAGATGTGATCCTCATGCCGGCGCCGGGGACGGTCCCAGGGATCACAACAGAGTACATCCGAAAGCTGGTGTCCTGTGCTCACGGGCTCGGCAGACTGACGCTCACGGCAGTCGGTACTTCCCAGGAAGGAGCGGATACTGCCACGATCCGGGAGATCGCTCTGATGTGCAAGATGACGGGGACCGATCTCCATCATCTGGGGGATTCCGGATATGTGGGGATGGCGCTCCCGGAAAATATTCTGGAATACAGCAAGGTGATCCGGGGAGTGCGCCATACATATCACAGGATGGCTTCCTCGATCAACCGGTAATAAGATGAGAGACTGGAGAGCATAACAATGATGCATGCATATTATCTGTGTCAGTGGATCCTGTTCTTCTTTATCTACAGTTTTGCCGGGTGGGTCTGGGAGTGCTGTTATGTTTCGGTCCGGAAGCGGAGATGGGTAAACCGCGGGTTTATGCACGGCCCCATCCTGCCGCTCTACGGTTCAGGTGCACTTGTCATCCTGATCGGAACAATCCCGGTGAGAGAGAACACCGCGCTCGTGTTTATCTGCGGGATGATCGGAGCTACGATCCTGGAATATATAACAGGAGCAGCCATGGAGCGGATTTTCCATGTGAAGTACTGGGATTACAGCGGGCAGCCGGGAAATATTCGAGGATATATCTGTCCGGCGGCATCTCTGTGCTGGGGGCTTTTCTCTGTGCTGATGGTGCGGTTTGTCCATGTGCCTGTGGAGAGTGCGGTCCTCAAGATTCCGCTGACCGTGTGTGAGAGCATTGCCACGGTCCTTGCAGTCGCGGCATCTGTCGATTTTACCCAGTCATTCAACGAGGCTATGGATATGAAGAATATCCTGGTACAGCTTGAAGAAAGCAGGGAGAAGATCCGTCAGATCCAGGAGAAGCTGAAGGTGACTCAGGGAGAAGTGCTGGCTGATTACAGAAAATATTATGAAGAACTGCAGCAGAAAAATCTTACCCGGCGGAATGCATTTATCGAACAGATCCAGGAAAAGCGGGAGTGGCAGAGAAGGCAGCTCACAGAACTGTCTGACAGAGTGGAGCTCCTGCTGAGGGAGGAGATCCCTGCCAAAGTGGACAGACTGATCAGCGGGATGAAGAGAGAGGACCTTGCAGGCCTGAGGGACGATATCCTGCAGGAGCTGCAGAAGCTGGGCACAAGAACAGACAAAAGATATCTGCATGCTGTAAGGCATTTGAAGCGGAACCCCGGCGCTGTCTCTGAGAGGTTCAGAGAGACGATAGAGGAACTCAGGCGTCTTATGGATGCAGAACAGAAGAAGGACAGAAAAAGGCAGAATGAAGGAGAGGACAAATGACAAAAAAGCAGCGTGCTCTGGAAGTGATCGAGAGACTGAAAAAAGAATACCCGGACGCCGGATGCACCCTTGACTATGATCAGGCGTGGAAACTGCTCGTCAGTGTCAGGCTGGCGGCACAGTGCACGGACGCCAGAGTCAATGTTGTGGTGGAGGGGCTTTATGAGAAATATCCGGACGTGAACGCTCTGGCAGATGCGGATGTCAGTGACATCGAAGAGATCGTCAGGCCATGCGGCCTCGGGAAAAGCAAGGCGAGAGATATCAGTGCCTGCATGAAGATCTTAAGAGATGAGTATGGTGGAAAGGTGCCGGATGATTTCGACGCCCTTCTGAAGCTTCCGGGAGTGGGGAGGAAGAGCGCGAATCTGATCATGGGCGACGTATTCGGGAAACCCGCGATCGTGACAGACACCCACTGTATCCGTCTGGTGAACCGGATCGGACTGGTGGACGGAATCAAGGAGCCGAAGAAGGTGGAAATGGCGCTTTGGAAGATTATTCCGCCGGAAGAGGGAAGCGACTTCTGCCACAGGCTTGTCTATCATGGAAGAGACGTGTGCACAGCGAGAACAAAACCGCATTGTGAGAAATGCTGCCTTGAGGATATTTGTAAAAAAGTCGGGGTATAATACCAGATAATAAATAATTGCAGACAAAAATGTCAGAAAATATTGACTCCCATGCCAAAAAGTTCTAAACTTGTTGTAAGCAGAACAGAAGGGAGAGGATATTATGCCAGATGTTTACACAGCAGCATTTTTATTTATGGTAACGTTTCTTCTTATCTGCTGGGTCGTTACGGAATTTCAGATCTATAATGACAGCCACAGCATGAACGACGAACTGAAAAAACCGCACATGGCATCGCGGATGTCTGTGGGTCAGAACAGATTCTGGAATGCACTGGACAGTATCCGCGATTTCAGACAGGACAGACTGCGGGAGAAAAATAAATCCACATTTCTTTTTGGCATCAGGCGCAGAGACAAAAAGGAAGAGAGCCGTCTGGCAGGAAGAACGAATCAGCGTCAGCAGCGCCCGTAATTAAAGGATAATACGGAGAACTGCCGCAGCAACAGGGAACTTGACAAGAGCCCTCGCTGCTGCGGCAGTTTCTTTGTCTGAAGACAGAGAAGGAGGTTTGAACAGAATGAAAAGCATAAAACTGCGGGATGATTTTTACTGGACGGGGATTATTGACGACCAGCTCAGAGTATTTGATATCATTATGTATACTGAGTTTGGGACAACCTATAATTCCTACGTGATGAAAGCGGGAGACAAGATCATCCTGTTTGAGACAGCAAAGGCGAAATTTTTTGATGAGTATCTGGAAAAGTTAAAAGAAGTTATTGATGTGACGAAGATCGATTATCTTGTAGTCAGCCATACGGAACCGGATCACGCGGGGAGTGTAGAGAAACTGCTGGATTACAGCCCGCAGATGAAGATCCTGGCGACCGGCTGTGCCATCGGATTCTTAAAGGAGATCGTGAACCGCGATTTTGTCAGCATTGCCGTGCGTGACGAGGAAAAAATGAAGATCGGGAACCGCACTCTTCGCTTTATGGTGGTCCCGAACCTGCACTGGCCGGATACGATGTATACGTTTATCGAAGAGGAACAGATCCTGGTGACCTGTGATTCTTTTGGATCCCACTACTGTCTTCCGGAGGTTGTCTCCACGGAGATCAAGAATGAGGAAGATTATCAGAAGGCCCTGAAATATTATTATGACTGTATCATTGGTCCTTTCAAGCCGTTTATGCTCAAGGCTCTCGACCGGGTGGAGAATATGGATATCACAATGGTGTGCACAGGCCATGGTCCGGTGCTCGTCGGCGACCGGATCAAAGAGGTCATGAAGCAGTACAGAGAGTGGTCCACAGTGGTCAATCCAAACAAAAAGAAGACTGTCATCATGGCCTATGTGAGCGCCTACGGATATACGAAAATGCTGGCGGATAAGATCGCGGACGGAATCCGCGACAGCGGGGATGTCGATGTGCGTGCATATGACATGGTGGAAGCTGATGCTGCCAAGGTCAATGAAGAGCTCCTGTTCGCGGACGGGATCCTGCTCGGGACGCCTACGATCGTAGGAGAGGCGCTGAAACCGATCTGGGATCTGACGCTGGGAATGTTCCCGGGGACTCATGGAGGAAAGTATGCGGGCGCGTTCGGCAGCTATGGCTGGAGCGGCGAGGGTGTTCCGAATATCACCCAGAGACTCAAGCAGCTTAAGATGAAGGTATCCGAGGGCTTCCGCGTCAGATTCAAGCCTTCCGAGGCGGATCTTGTGAGTGCTTATGAGTACGGCTATCAGTTCGGATGCACAGTACAGGAGAAGGAGCCTGTGAAGCCGAAGAAGAAAGGCGCCAGAAGTCTGGTAAAATGTCTTGTCTGCGGTGAGATTTTTGACTCTTCTCTTGAGGTGTGCCCGGTATGCGGCGTAGGAAAGGAAAATTTTGTGCCGGTAGAGGTGGAAGAGACCGGATTTACTAACGATACAGAAGAGTATTATGTGATCCTCGGAAACGGAGCGGCGGGCTTCAATGCCGCGAAAGCAATCCGGGAGAGAGATCGGACAGGCGCGGTCCTTCTGATCTCAAATGAGCCCTATCCTGCATATAACCGTCCGATGCTGACCAAATCGATCGTTGCCGGCCTGCAGGCGGATCAGATCGCGATTGAGGACCCGGACTGGTATGAGGAAAACAAGGTTTATCAGATCCTTGGAAAAGAGGCGGTATCTGTTGATATGAAGGCGAAAGAAGTCCTTCTCGACGATGGATCCAAAGTTCATTTCACTAAGCTGATCTATGCTCTGGGAAGCGAATGCTTCATCCCGCCTATGGATGGGAAGGATCTTCCGGAGGTCATTGCAATCCGGAGACTTGCGGATGTAGAGAAAGTGGAAGCAGTTATGAAAGAAGCATCCAATGCCGTTGTGATCGGCGGCGGCGTACTTGGCCTTGAGGCTGCGTGGGAACTGAAAAAAGCAGGGCTGCATGTACAGGTGCTGGAGGTGGCTCCGGTCCTCATGGGACGTCAGCTTGATGCAGGTTCTGCGGAGCTGCTCAAAAACATTGCGGCGAAGAATGGTGTTGAGATCAGGACCGGAGTGACGGTCGAAGCGGTGGAAGGAACCGATCATGTGACCGGGGTCCGCCTTGCAGGCGGTGAAGTGTGCCCGGCAGACCTGGTCATTGTGTCAGCAGGCGTGCGTGCGAATATCGGACTGGCGCAGAGCATCGGACTGGACACAGACCGGGCGGTGATCGTCAATGAGAGGATGGAGACAAATCTTCAGGACGTCTATGCATGCGGTGACTGCGCCCAGTACCGAGGGGCCAATTTCGCGATCTGGCCGGAAGCTGTGGATCAGGGAAAGACGGCAGGAGCCAATGCGGCTGGAGAAAAGCTGGAATATGAGCCGGCTGCAGCGGCGCTCACATTCCACGGAATGAATACGGCGCTCTTTGCTGCCGGCGATAACGGGAAGAATCCGAACCTCCTGTATAAGACGGTAGAATTCCAGGATATGGGCAAGGGTCAGTATAGAAAATATTATTTCCTCAATAACAGGCTGTGCGGAGTGATCCTGATCGGTGATCTGTCTGAGATGGCGAAGATGACGGAGGCTCTCGGAAAACATGCCTCCTATGAAGAAGTGATGAAATAGTAAAAAATGTGCCGGGCGGAATCAATATTCCTGCCCGGCATATTTTTTCTGTCAGAGATAATACTTAAAAATAGTCTTCATTGATTCTGTATGGAATCACAAATCGATAAAGCTGTTCCCGCCTGCGCATACATAGTAAGCTTTGCTGTCTTCCGGCTTCACATAGATTTTAAGGTCTGAGGAATCCATGTTTTCGGAAGCACATTTGTCAAGGATGCGTGCTGTGAGATCTGTGATGTCGAATTCCAGATTCTGGTACTGGAGAAACATGTCATATGCTGCAGCCTTGCATTCTGCCGGTACAGGAGCAGTTTCCTGAACAGCGGAAGCGCTTTCCTCCGGTACGGGAGCAGTTTCCTGCTGTACGGCAGCAGATGCAGCTGCGGTAACAGTCTCTTCCACCGGAACACTCTCTGTATGTACCTCTTCAGACTGCTGTGCCGGTGCGGAAGCAGCAGCTGCGGTTCCGGATGTCTGCGTCTGATTTATTTTTTTGAGTCTTTTCTTGTTCGTTCTTCTGCTCATAATGATTAACCCCTTTTCTTCATGATGTGGGGCAGTGTCCCGCGGCGGGAACTGTCCTCAGAACATTATATAACGTTGGCGTCCGGAAGTCAAAAAAAGGAGAGGAAAAACCGGATGTAACTGAGCAGAAGCAGAATAAATTGAAAAAATGAAAAATAAAAGAAAAAATGCTTGCATTTTGTTTATAGGTATGATAATATAACACTCGTGTCAGAGATGACGCGGGTGTAGTTCAATGGTAGAACACCAGCCTTCCAAGCTGGATACGTG